>Ga0116228_10003897_pt1 | contig 13182 bp, 11 predicted proteins | sample S1TSphfallax_2_FD_89694 | JGI IMG/M metagenome (GOLD analysis project Ga0116228, IMG submission 89694) | Host-associated microbial communities from peat moss isolated from Minnesota, USA - S1T2_Fc - Sphagnum fallax MG | ecosystem: Host-associated > Plants > Peat moss > Unclassified | place... | reverse complement strand
TGTAAGGAAGAAGATCGGGAAGACATGAACGCCTGGGGTCGTGTAGGCAGTCAGTGTGTTGTGTGAATTCAGACCCTCTCTTTTGGTTACACTCCATCTAAGACCACATCATCAATCATGTTTTTACCTATATGTACTAAGATAACATGGACATACAATTGTTTATAGCAATTGCTATTATGTTATGTTAAGTACTACAGATGGGGTTGTTTTCTCATTCATTGGATTAATATTGATCTACGATTTTGTGACAAATGCGAACATTATACATCATTTTTTAATAGATGGAATTCATCCATAATGTTCATCCATAATTCATATATAAGTTTTAGTTAAATTCAAATTAATTATTAGTTAAATCCCAATTAAATCCCAGTTAACTTTCAATTAAGCCCTAGTTAAATCTTAGTTAATTTTTAGTTAACTTTTAAGTTAATTTCTAATTAATCACAGTTAATTCCCAATTAAGTCCCAAGTAACTTGTAATTAAATAGTAATTAACTTTTAATTAATTCATAATTAAGTCAATTTAAGTTCGAATTGATTCTTAATTAAGTCTAAGTTAATTTTCAGTTCGTTTTAGTTAACTCGTAGTTGATTCCCAATTAAGAAGGTTCCCAAGAAGCTTCCTTACTTGATGCGCACATAGAAGCTTCCTTCGAAGCTTCATTGAACTAGGTCCCTAAAGGGGTATAAATAGGAGTAGGACCCCTCATTTTTTTCAATATGTTAAAGACCAATCTTAGGCATGATCTTATACCATAGCCTTGTCATGTTTTTTTTGTATTCATGTTATTTTCATGTTCATGTTTATTTATGATATCCTGGAACATCTCTTGAATAGAAATGATTTTGCCTTGGAAGGTATAAGATATTTTTTGAAATCTGTTGGTTATTTAGGTTTCATTGAAGTTAACATCCCAACCCAACCAGTGGTCCATTCTCCTACAATAGTGGTAGGTAGATTAGATGACAAACTAACTCCCTACATCCATTGTATGGTTCCACCATAGACTTTTTCAACTTCTTTTATGTTTCCCAATCATATCAAATCATTTGCAAATTTGTTATTCTTTGGTTGTCGACCTTTAAACACATGTTTTTCACTTGTTTTCCTTCATGTGGTCACATTAACATCCACCATGTTAATTGAGGTAATAACATTTTTACCTCAGCTACTAGTTTGGTTTTTATAGTTTAACCTCCTTTATCTTTAAACATAGTTTCCATTTTGCTAAATCTTGGAGAGTTCATAAGTTTGTGTTCCATTATCCCTTTGATGTTGCCTCTGCCTACTAAGTCTCCCAATACCACATATCAAGGTTTAAATGTTGCGAACAAAACAAGTCAATAAACACAACAAAAAAAAAACCTTTAGGATAACAAACCAATTAGAAAAGATAAGAAGAACCTAAAACTTAAACATAAACCCTAAACCTAAAACTAAAAACATACATCAAGTCTATCAAAAATTCTTCTCCTACAAAAACAAAAACTAAAAAGAATAAACCCTAAACCTAAAATCTAAACCAAAAACCTTAACAAAAACATTAAACTTAATAATAATAAAAAAACACATGAACAACAAAAGCATAAACAAGACATAAATAAATAAAAACCCGTGATGAAAAAAAAAACTAATTCAATAAGCATAATGCCAAAACGTCTCTTTCATGATTTGGACATTTACAATTATGTCTTAAATTAGTCATGTAGTCACATGTCTTTATTCATATATTTTTACTCAAATTTGTGACTACATTGTAGTTGCATTATGACTACATGACTAATTTAGGACTATTTTTTTTGTTACATTACAATTACATGATTAGCCTACATACATTAATAACCTACCTATGTTAGTAGTTTAACTACGTGTTAGCTGCCTACTAGTTATTTACTAGCTACCTATAAAGTAGCTAGTACTTATGGGCTAGTACTACCTATTATTTACCTACCTACTATGTAGTACATATGTACCTACCTACCTACTTACTATATATAAGTAGTACATACCTACCTAATTACCTATTATGTAAGTTTGCTATTAAGTACCTACTTATTTACTAGGTAGTACATATGTACATGTGTGTGTACCTACCTATTTACTTACCTATTAGGTAGGTAGTATGTACCTACCTATTTACCTACCTGCTAACCTAGTACGTAGTACAATACGTACGTACATGTGTACCTATCTACTTACCTACATACTAGGTAGGTTGTACATACCTACCTAAGTACCTACTATTTACTACTAAATACCTACCTACTTGCATACTAGATAGGTAGTATGTATATGTACCTATTATTAGGCACCTATCTACCCATTTATCTACCTACTAGGTAGGTAGGACATACATACCTACCTACTACCTAGGTATTTACTTACAAATAGGTACCTATTTACTACCTATTTACTATTAGCTTTAGGTACTACTTACCTATTACCTACCAAGCTAGGTACTTACTAGGTTACTAAGTAGGTCCTAAGTTGTTAGGTAATTACTTCTAGGTACCTAACTTATAAAGTAGGTTAGAAAAAAATGTTTATAACAATATGGTGACAATTTTTATCATGTAAAAATCATGTGGTGCAATGGTTAAGTGGGGGTTAAGGACTTTTTCTTTGGTTATGGAAGTGAAGGGTTCCTACATTCCTAGGTAACTTAGGGCTTACATTCCTAACATATAGGCTGAGTTTTTAACCTTTATACCATGTGTCTACATGTCATATGTTTACATGGTATGGGTGGAAAACATACTTATTTCATATTTAATGAATTATACCCAATGACCATAAGTTATGTATCTCATCAAGCATTGATGACCTCAATGACTTTATAATCAAAAAGTCATTATCACAAATTGTCTTGCAACTAAGCCACATTAGCAACTAGGTGTTATAAATGACGTGTCCTATTTGATTACATAGTCATGTAGTCATAGATGTCTTCCATGACTAACAACCTAATTATAAATCAAGTCACAAAAGATAATTTTTCTTGTAGTGGGACATTCAAGAAATGGTAAGGAGGTGTACTTAGTACGAGGATATAAGATGCCATTTTTTTTGCAACTTGCAAAACAAAAGAAAACAACATATCCACAAGGTCTTTAATCAAACCTTAATCTTTAGATAGATCAACAATAATTATTGATATGTCAAAACCACAAAATAGTTTCCATTGATCAAATGCATTCTTCACCCAAAGCTCAATGTGCTTATTCACTCTTCGACCTCCCTTGTTAACATTTTCCAGCTCTTTATCATCAATCTCAAAAAATCAAATTTTGAAATTAATTCCTTAACATGAAACTCATAATTAGTCCTTTCAACAATTTCACATCTAAAAGGCATATTAACCTTAATAAGAAGAACATATGCATAAGCATTTACATCAAGATTGGAATGAAAACATGGATCACATGTAAAAGGAGCTACAAAAAAAAGTACAAAAATAAAAACCTCACTACAAGGAACAACAATAGATGCAATTGAAAAGGCATTGGGAAAGAAATCAAAGTCTTCCAAATGCAAACTAATGTAAGAGTTGAAAAAATGCCCAAAAGAATCACCAATTACTTCAAGAATAAGACAATAAAATGAAGAGGAGGCTTATTAATATCATGATGCAATTGAGTGGAATCAAAATTAAATTTATTAATAGAAAAGTTAATGGCAGATTCATGAAGTTTAGTGCATTGCACATAAATGTCATCTCCATCAATGGACCACAACAACACATAAGAGACATTAATAATCAATGATGGTGTAATGTAAGGTGTAGTAGGACAAAAACCAGAAGGATGTAGGTGAAAACATTCATTGGGTAGAAAAGAAGATGAAAGCATTATTTCCCTCAAAATTTCAAGAATTTTTCTTCCTACAAAGCAAAGCCTTCATTATAGCACTTCTTGGATGTTTCATCAACAATAGGCATTGTAAAAATTATAAAAGAAAAGGAAAAAAGATAGAAGGAAAAGAAAATAAAAATCCTAAAGAAAATTATGTTACATTCTGAAAAGATGTAAGATGTAGTTGAGAATTGCAAGCATAGAGGAACTTGCATAAAAAAATTTGCAAAACAAAAACATAGCAAAAGAACACCTACGCACATGAAACATGAACAAAATTTAAAAACCAATGAAAAAACTTAGAAAAGAAGAGGAAACGCAAGAGTGGGGAAAAAATAAATGTAGGACAACAGTTGTGATAAAAAATCAAATATGCAAAAATAGCTATGAACAATAGTTGTGATGAAAGATGTAGAAAGAGTTACAATGTTGGAGAGGTCATGATGCCATAACACCAATAGTAAATAAAATAAATGCAAGAAAAAAACATCATGATGATGCTCAAAAATGAACCTACATACATCAAACAAGAAACAAAACATGAATTAAAATAAGATATGAAAGGGGAAAAAAAAAGAAAAAAAAAAGCAAGTGGAAGGAGAAAAAATGTTCATAAAAAAATGCAAAGTTAAAATGCATTGAAATTTCCCCAACTACCCGCAAGAATCTTCAAGAGCAATTACAGGGGTCAAAACCCATTGGATCAAAGAGTTCCTTATATCATTAAAAAACTCTTGAACGTAGATGTCTAAAATGGGCTTGCATGACCCATTTGGACACTTAAAACACAAGTTATGGCCAAAAGGAAGGCTGGAGTCAAATTGGCAATTTGACTCCCGACCATTAAAAGTTAGGAATCGGCCCAATTTTTTCACATGTAGGTGGCGTGTCACATAGTGTTGGAAATCTCTTGATGAGGGCTATAACTTTGCTTTAGACCTCACCTCAATTGGAGGTCTACACACAAAGTTATAAGCCCCCAAAATCGTGGGAGTCCCAACTTTGGGAATTTTGGGACTCCCACTTGGGAGTCTTGGGACAAAATGACATTTGGGTGTTGGCCCCGTGGCTAGGTACAGAGTATACTATAAGGGGGAAGGTGGTGGCTTCCCCTAAGTTTGAGCCATGGTGAATCTTGTGAGTATGTGTTTACTCGTGGTTCGTCCGTGCACCAAAGTGCTTTAACTACACACTAGCCAACTTGTTATTTAGTTTGTGCAAGTTTGTGTGAGTAATTGAATTGCTTGTCAATCTTCCTAGTCCCCATCTCGAAGCTCCAACATGCCCTTCTACCCCCCGAAGTGCTGCAAGCCAAGGAATGTGCTCCAAGTCCTTCTCCTTTCATTGTTTTCACCTTTGGACTCATAGTTGAATCCATCAAAGAACTTGGGGGGTGCGTCATAAACTTTGTGTTGATTCTTCTAAGTTTGTTCAATATATTCAAACAAAGACTTGTGAATGCATGAAACATATTACATCTTCCGTATCATCTATTCAACCATTGCTTTTGAACCCACCTATTCATCAATTACATCACATACTCCACTCAAGTTGTTGTTAGCAATAAGTCTAGGACTACATCCTATCAACACCATTTAAGGTGAATACCTTGTACTAGCATGCACACCACATTGGTAGCCAAAGAGTATCCTTGGGAGTTGGGTATCCCATCCCTATATGCGTGTTGAGACAACACACTAAAACCATGTTTGAAAGTCTATATTAATTACTCCACCATTCCATTCCATTGTGGCCATGTCAGTGCAATGAACTAGTGAATAATTCCATAGTCTTAACAAAAAAATCAAACTTTTTCATCCATTCACTACCATTGTCAATGAGAATATATTTGGGCATTCCAAAATGACATGGTTTCTTCTTCAAGAAATCTAACCATTGTTGCAGCATCATGTTCCTTTACAGGACATGTTTCACATGACTTAGAATAATCGTCAACAACAACAAACACATATTTGTTGCCAAAAGACATCTCAAGTAAAGGTCTTGCAATATCAAATGCTACATGATAAAATTAATCACAAACTGGTATGTTCTTCATACATTCAACACTAGATCTTAGGTTACTAGTCCGTTTAACTAGTTGACATTTGTCTTAGGCTCTAACAATTTTTTTGATAGAGTTTATTTTGTCATGCTAGAATAATTGTTGTTTGATCTTAGAATGGTCCTTGCCTCTCCAAAATGGCCAATTTCATCATGCATCTTTTCTATGATTTGTGACCTATCTTTTGGTTTTGGTACCATCAAGTTCTAAAAGTATAATGTGTTTTCCTACCAATAATAACGCATCACTCTTTTCTTTGTTCTTTCAATGTCAACTACCTCATGCTCATCATGTACCAACACACCACCAATAAGCAACTTCATACTCAAAACATTTTCCCAAATGTCAAAATGGTGGTTCTACACATCTTCATTGTCATCATGTTCTTTCATGATCCTATTTATATTCTTGCTTATTAAGGTCTATGCTTCATAGGTTTAACCCAATGACCCTGCACTGATTTTTCATTGCAATAAGTTGTCGATTAGTTTCAACTTGTGGTGGTGCTTTAACTTTGAAAGCAATGAACTTTTCCCCTTTTTCGTAATGATCAACATCATGGTCTTCTTCTTCTCTAGTCAACACAGTGAATAAATTGATAACAATTTCATTGTCCTTGTGAAAGCTTGGTTTGGAAGCATCCTAAGTGATCTTTGCCAAATCTTGTATTTCATTTCCAAAATCCTCGTCTACTTTGTACATGTCCATTGGATTTTTGCTTAAAGCATCCACATTTGCATGCTTAAAGCTTGGATGATGAACAATCTTGAAATGAAAATCTTGGAACACAGAGATCCATCTTCCCTTATGTCCATATGTGTCTAAAATAGTGGCAAGCCACTCAAGGGGTTTGTGGTCATTCCTTAAAAGAAAGAAAGTCTAGTGGCGATATTGCCAAAAATGCATTATGCCCCATATGAGGGCATAACATTCGCCTTCCATAGGATGGAAACACTTTTGAATTGGAGATAATCCTTTGCTAGGATAGGCATAACTTGCTTTCGTTTCTCAAACTTTTGTGATAGAATAGCTCCCACCCCCCTCATAGAACAATCCATGTCTAGGATAAATAGTTGTGAGAAATTCGGCTTGGTTAAAACTAAAGATGTTACCAGACATTTCTTTAAAGTTACAAATGCCTCTTGGTAGATGGGTGTCCATACAAATGTGCATTCCTTCTTGGTCAAACCAAAAAGGGGTTCTACAATTTTTGCATAGCCAAGAATAAACTTGCGATAGTAACCAATAAGCCCCAAAAAGGCCCTAACATTGTTACGGTCTTGGGTATAGGAAAATTTCCCACAACAACTATTTTCTTGGGGTCAAGGTGAAATCCTTCAACGCTCACCACATGACTTAGGAAAGTAATGTTTTGCACCCCAAAACAACACTTGCTAAGGTTAAGCTTTAGATGAACCTTACTCAGATGGTGAAACACCATCTAAATATGTTGCAAATGATCCTTTTAATTCAAGTTGTGGATGTTGACATCATCAACAAAGACTTTTAGAAACTTGTTTCTCCAATTTTTAAAACTTTCAGCCATGGTCCATGAAAAAATACTAATGGCATTTTTCAAGCCAAAAGGCATGACACTCCACTTGTACAGATTGTAGTTTTTTTTATGTTTTCAAATGCCATGGGTATTTGCCAGAACTTGAATTGAAGATCCAAAGCAGTAAACCAAGCGAATTATCCTAGTTGGTCCAACACATCATCAATCAATGGCATGGGAAATGAATCCCTCCGTGTTTGTGCATTAAGTGGCTTGGAGCCTCACCATCCACCAACTAGTTCATCCCATGATCAATCAGCTCTTCATATTGGATATTCTCCATTGGCAGAACCCATAAAAGATTACAACCTTCCTTTTCCTTTGATTCATTTAATCCTTCTTTAGACATATAATCATCATTGCAATCCTCAAAACTAAGATGGATGGATTGTAAAGGTACTATCTTTGCACCTTCTAAAAACTTCTCTTCCAATTAAATGTTGTTGAAATTATTATTCATCCTTTCAACACATGCATATGTTGTCCTTGCAATCCTCTGCAACATGTTGACCACATTAAGGGGAAGCACTTCAATTGCCATTCTTGGCCCATTCCTAACCTGTATAACCCCCTTCTCCACATCAACCATTTCTAGTTTCGAGAAAATCACCCAAAGATGGTGAGGCTTGGTGTTCCCATGGGTGAGGATGATATTTTGCCAAAATGCACAGACATTGATACAATGAAGAAGTCAAATAGAGGTATCCCATTCAGAGGAGGTTAGGAAATGCATTTGTCCACGTTGAGGGTTCTTATTCACCTCTGGAGCCCTCTTGGTTCACTAATTGTCACCATGAACTCATCCATTGGTATGTCTTTTTGACTTCTCTATGAAATCTTTAAAAACAATAGTATGTGCTCCCTCATGATTAAAATACTATTTTCGATGATTGTTTTGTAGGGAATTGCAAGCTTGTCAATCTATTGGTGGTGATGTTTTTGTGCTAAAACCATATAATGATGTATATGAAGAGGTTGTCAAACCTCTTTTGGAAAAGTCTAAACTTGATTTGGAGCTTGGTTTTTATGCTCGATCTCCCCTAGTTGTTTTTGGAATTTGTTGTTGGATTTTGTTTAGTGCTATTTGGTGTTTTCTTTTGGATTCTATTCAAGGCCTACCATTGTTCAATATAATTAATCTAGTGTTTTGTTTCCATCATCCTCTTAACAAACAAATTGATTTGATGTAAATGAATTTCAATGCTTCTTTGTTTTTATATTTTCAAACCATTTATAAAGTTTGCAAGAATGAGATTCAATGATACTTCAATGAAAGATATATGTTTGAATCATTTTGACATTTCAATTAATCAAATATTTTTCTAAAAGATGTTTTGAACCACATTTTGCCCATCTTTTTCTTTGAATTTAAAAAACATGCCAAATTTATTACATCACCTAAAATGTAATCTTCAATAATTAGAATACTTTTGTAAGTAAATAATGTTAGTTTTACATTTTTTTCTTCCCCCTTTGATGGATGTCGACCATAGGGGACTAAGTATGTCAATCATTATTTTTACCCACATTTTTTTCACATAATTTCAATGTTTTTCCCTTCATTCCATTGCTTTAAAAGTTTTATAGAACTCCGTTCCTTCCATTTCATTCTTTTGAATGTTGAAATAATATCAAAACTATTAATTTCATAATCAAAAATTATTAAATATAAATTATAAATATTCTCACCATCAATAGTTTGTTCATTTTGTAAGTAAATAATTTCAGAATTTGTTTCCCCTTCCCCCTATGGTCAGTGCTGACCGTAGGAAACAAAGGATGTTGATCATTATTTTTACCCACATTTTTTTCAAATAAATTAAAAAAATCCTTGTATTCCATTGTTTTATAAGATTTGTAAAACTCCATTCCTTCAATTTCATTCTTTTGAATGTTGAAAAACTATGATAATTATTTATTTCAGCATAAATAATTATTAGTTATAAATTAAAAATATTTTCACCATAAATAATTAGAGTATTTTTGTTAGTAAAAAATTTCAGTTTTATTTTTTCCCCTTCCCCCCTATGGTCAGTGCCAACCATAAGGGATGGCGTATGTTCTTCATCCATTATTTACATTCAATTTTTTTACAAATTAATTAATTTTATTTTTTAATTTCATATTATTATTATTATTTATTTTACTATTACCCCCTATTATAGTCGGTGTTGACCATAGCGAGGATGATTTTTTCACCTATGTTTTTAGAAAATAAAATTATTTAACATCAAGTCCCTATCTTTGATAATGGCCACACACATGTCATCAAAAAGAAATTTATAAATGAACTTGAACTTATAATTAAACTCAAATAGCCTTATATTTAAGTAATGAATATGAGGATATTTTGAATGAAATATGAGCATCCTTCTAAATGGATATGTATTCATCAATTTTATTGGCAGTTACATTGTTGTCATCAACATATTGAATCACTAATTAAATATAATTTTTTAATTACATCCAAATCTAAGGAACGCATTTGTTAAGTTTTGGAAAATGATGTACTTTGGCCATTTGTTTATTTAGGTATTTAATTTATTAAATCATCACTGAAACTTGAATTTTGTCATTTTATTATTACATTTAATGTTTATTTAATTAAATTTTTAAAATATATTTCCCCTGTTCCAACATTTGATTTTTTCTTAGTATTTTTTTTTCGACGTACAAATTATAACAGGAGTGATTTGATTAATCATTCTGCACCCAAAACCCCTCCACCTATGAACTTGGCTAGAGACGCAATTGAATCAACAAAAGAATTGGAACCCAATAGAAAAATGTTATTGGTTCATGCACCATTCATCATGCATGATGCAATGGTGGGTGTTTTTTCACTATTGCAATCACATTTTGAATCCAATGTTTTCATTGAGGAGTTATACTAGAAACCAAATGTAGTTTCCATTCTCCCTCTTTTCTAAGATACGTTGATCTAATTTTCTAATTAGTTCAGTGACAAGATTTCATTTAGAATAAAACATGTCAAATCTTTTGTTTTCCTGTATGTTAATATATTCTATGGAGTTGCATTCACTTGCATACTGCTAGCCTTTTGTTAGTGTCATCGTTTCCTTGTGGGTGTTCATGCACACTCAAACTTCACTTATGTATAACATCAGCATACAATTGATTTATGATTGCATCCCATTGTCCATTAAATGAAATATAGTTCTTTCTGTGATCAACTATTATAGTTATTCAACTATGATATTAAAACTATGCGTTACCCAATTGTATCCATAAACTTCATTACAAGGCCCTAATGTTCATTATTTCAAATATAAATTAGAACTACACATATTGTTACTCCTATTGTTTTGTAAGCTTCGGAACATTGCATTTAATTAAATTTTTTGTATTGCAAAATCTTACTAAATCATATCCTTTTAGTCAACAACAACCAATACTTTTAAACATTATAGTTGATATTAGAAAATAGTTCCTAGATTTTCTTTCTCCATCATGTATGTCATTCTATGTATCCTCATGAAACATGTGCAACATAGACTCACACAACACAACACATTTTCCACTAGTATAAAATCAACCATTATTGTTTTCAATCAACATAAGGTCATTCTTTGCAAATTCGTATTTATTGCATTAAATCAATCACCTTCCTTGTTCAAAAGACTAATAGACTTGCCATATCATGGATTGGATTTTAGACAAAACTCTAGATTGGACTATCAACTAGACCCCATTATTCGTGATGAGGAAGAAGTTTTAATCATATTTGTTTTTTAGTATGTTATTTAAAGTAAAATTCCACGCATTTAAAGTTTGAAAAAAAAAACATTAGAACAATATGTAACTCTCATAGGTTCTTTTCATTTCATTGCAAATTTCCATCCTTCGGTGCATCTCATATCTTAAATCAATCATTTTGTTGCATATATGCATCGTAGTCCTCAAGGAACAGATTACAATCTTCCAAGTTGCTTTCGCTTTCAGACAATTCGATGATGTACGGAAATCATGACTCTTTGTTGTTGAGATTCTTCCCCAACATTTTTATATTTAGATTTTGTGTTTTCACATTGATCCTCTCTATGATTGTCTTAGTCAGTTTAGAATTGTTTCTTTCGTGTTTTACATTCACATCATCAATATCCACACCACCTTGGTTTTTGTTTTTGGTGTCTCCAGAAGAATGTAATAATTTTTGATACAAGCATATGTACAAATATGTTCTTTGATTTCTTGAGCCAATTGTTTCCTTTGACTAATAATTAATATCATGAAACAAGTTCAATGAATTCTACTTTATTCTTATCAACAATGTCATGTGCTTTGTTCAACATTCTCAAATTCTTATGAAACATGAAATATTTACAATCTTGTCAATGGTCTTCATTTGTGTGTTCCTACAGTCTCAAACATATGATGGTGACCCCCTTTTCATTCAATGCCATGAATCAATAGTAACTCTGTTGCATGACCCAAAAGATTTTTCATCTTCGTTTTCTAAATCTTCTCCTTCTTCAAATGTCAATTGTGATGGTATTCTTGGCTCCTCCTCCTCTTGCTATGGTGTTCCTTATTTATATTCTACCAGTGCATCCTAATTTGCATTGTATTTTAAAATATGTGACTTATACTTGTTGTCTTTTCAATCATTTTCATTTTTTGGCCACTTCTTGTTTGATGTTTCTACCAATGAATATTGGTTTGCTTTGTTCATCCCTAATAGATATTTTTCTTCGCGTAATAAACGGGTCCTGTAATTGTGGTTTATCGGTTTGGCTAGGCATGGATTGTCTTTAGGAGCTTGTCACAAGTTGTTCACAAAATTTGAATCAAACATTCATATCACTATGACATAGACTTTGTATTCTTGATGCCCAATATCCTACTTTAACATTGTAGTTTGATCTATTGCTTTCATTTATTTGTGATCCACTATTGGATATAGATCCAAGTCTGAAGGAGTTTTAGTAGGCATTTTCATAGTTCTAAACCTAACCTTGCAATGAAATGTAGTCTATGTCCACAGTGCTTCTTTCTCATTATATACAATCTTTGAAAATGCTCTTATTCATTTTGAATTTTTCATTTTCTAACGTTTGTCTTATTGTGTGGGTTGTGAACATTTATGTCGATCAATTACTGAAGTTCTATTATTTGATTTGTGATTGTTTATTTCAATAATCATAACAAATATTTCCTTGCTGAAATTATAATATTATGCTGGAGGATACAATCCATTAATCTAGGTATTAGGATTATTTGGATTTTTGAAGAAAAAAAATTGAACAATTCTTGGATTTTGAGGAAGCAAAATCTTTGTTCAATTTCAACCTTAATTCATATCAAAATGTCTACTAAACCAAAAATTATTACAAAGAATGGTATTTTGGTTTTTCCTTCAATTGTTGGGATGTCTTTTTTTTATACTATTGTAGACATCTTTTGGTTTTAGGGCGAATGTGAGGAATTATTGCACACCTTCACCATTAAGATATGCACTCACATAAAAACCGGTTGGAAGTGGAACTACTATGTAGTTGTAGTTTAACAAGTAAGTGGTTCAAGTAAGTAATGAATTCACTAATGATCTAACGCGTTGTGTCCAAGTTGAAGATACAAAGATAGGGTGAGAGAATCGTAACTTACCATGATGGGATATGAAGGAGCCGTATGTGGGTGTTCAATTCCATGTCGCGCTTGATGGTTGGAACCTTCCGTTTCAATT
>Ga0116228_10003896_pt1 | contig 13183 bp, 14 predicted proteins | sample S1TSphfallax_2_FD_89694 | JGI IMG/M metagenome (GOLD analysis project Ga0116228, IMG submission 89694) | Host-associated microbial communities from peat moss isolated from Minnesota, USA - S1T2_Fc - Sphagnum fallax MG | ecosystem: Host-associated > Plants > Peat moss > Unclassified | place... | reverse complement strand
TAACACAAATACAATGATGATTTTTAAAGGGTTGATTTGTGCACTAATGATTCAATATTATAGTTCAAATTGTATCTTAATGTCATTTGGTAGTTGGTTTTGTTCCAATTTTTAATTTTATTTTTCATTATATGTATATATTCTCTTTTAAGTTGGTTTAAATTTATTCTTTTTTTTCAATAATTGCTACCAACTTGTTTAAATAAACATTTACCATTGAAGCCTTGCATGCACAAATTAAATTATGTTCTTAAAACCATTGATGACATCCACATCTCAATCATTGTGTTTTCAAAGGACCTTGATTTTTATTATTATCTATTTTACATTGCTATAAGGGGCAATACGTACCAAATGCAATTTTTGAATTATGACTTTGGGTGTATTAACAAAATCATGATTATTATGCTTTATTTCAAACCACAAACATTTAAAGAAAATAAATCAAATGAACAACTTTACTTTACAAATAAAAAATGTAATACTATTTTATCCCAACACACCTTTGGTTCTATTCCCCATTAAAAAGGTGAAAGAAATGGATTATTGAGGGGAGAAAAAACCCATAGGAATTTTAAACAATTTATGACTCAAATGTCACTAGAAATCATATTTGGAACAATTAAAAACATTATAAGCATCTATTTAAATTTGTAAAAAATTGATAGGTGACATATTATTAGATTCAAATGATGATGGTGTGATTGGAGAGTCACAAAGCAACAAAGGAAGAAACATAGAAACAAACATAAAATAAATGTTGGCAAAAGTAACAAGAATCCATAAATTACTCGTCAAAACCTTTTACACCACTAAATTCAAGGAGCACAATTTGAGTTTTCCATAATTATTTGGTTCAAATTCTAATTAAGATCTAGAGCGATATTATATTTCTTAAGCATGTTGATCAAACAATCAATTTGATTATCAACTTTCTTCAATGAAAAATTGAGTTATTGAAATTTTCTAATCATCATTAGCTATCACTACACAGGAGCTTCGGCGTGGGCAACCCATTTTGTAGAAATTGTCAAAATTGTACAATCTTGGCAAAAACCTGTCACAAAACAAAACAGATGTTGAAATGCAGCAAAATTTCCTCAAAAAGAACATTCTTTGCTTGCAAATTTGGCTAAACTTTTGTTTTAGAAACAGGAGATTTGTGACAGAATACTCCTTTTTCAATTTTTGAGGTTGAAATTTTGTGAGAACAGCAGCAGCCTCCCACTAGTGTATCTACCATCTTCAAGAATGCAGGCATTGCTACCTTTTTTCCTCTCACAAGTGATATTTGTTGGCTTTCACTACTGCATCTCTAGCTTTGCTTCAGAAGAAAATGACTAGATGTGAACAACCACCACCTCTCTTTGAACACTACTACAAACTCTTGCAAACTTTCCTCCCTCACCAATATGCTGCAATGAAGAAGAGCCATAGCAATGGCTGCTCTACTGAAAGTGAACAAACAATCCCTGCATGAGCAACTTTTGTTTTGCCATTAATCAGACTGCAATCTAGCACCCACCCCATCATTGCACAGGAGAGAAAACATTCCCCATGCACCATCCTTGGTGAAGAGCAAAAGCTCTCACGGAAGTCAGAAGAAGAGCTTTCACAGAAGCAAGAACAGGAGCTTTCACAGAAGCCAGTGCAAGAGCTTTCACAGAAGAAGCCAATGCCAGAGCTTTCACAGAAGAACCCGGTGCACGCAAACAATCCGTCGTGAGAAAAAGACGATTTCCAAGCTTGCATCCTCTGCTTCTTCAAGCATGCTAATCATTCCAGCGAAACATGCAATGGTGGCTAGGAAGAAAGAACTTACAGGATGACCAGTATGTATGTCTACGGAGTTGCTTTCCTTGACAGCTCGAACAGCTCCATCTCTAGCTTCATCACCAACCGTATAGCTGCAAATGCACAAACGGGGAGGAACTGGAATGACGTTAAACCGCCCTGATTCTGCTCATCTCCCGTAATGACTGCAAGCAATTCGCCATTGAGAAGAAAAAACTGGCCTCAGATCCTTAAGCCAGCGGAAATGATCCCAGCATCGCCTTCGTGATTGCCACGAGAGAGAGACGGAGACAGAGAGGGACACACGCAGAGAGGGACGGAGGGTTGAGGGTTTACGAATGCTAGGGTTTGGGGATTTTAGGGTACTGGCGAAGAGCAGAACCGAAACCCTAAAACCTTCGCGTCATTTTTGCGAGCAAGGGAGTATTGCTGATTGCTGCTGCTCCGATTTGCTGCGATCCGTTCTCGTCCTTCAATTCCATGCATCACAGAGAACATCGTATTGCAGGGGTTAGAGCTTCTTCACCAGGTGCAATGCGAAAGATGTGTGTCCAGGAGGCTTAAGGAAGGAGAGAGAGAACATGACGACGGCCAAGCACTTGGCGAAGCTTGTAAGGCGCTCACAGCAGCAGGAGCGGAACACACAGTGCTGCAAGGCCCTGTTTTCGTCTCTGTCTCATTCTTCTTCTTCTCCTCCTCCTAACTCCTCTTCTTCTCCTGCTCGGTTCTACCAGAATGGCAAAAGTCTTAATCCGAGCAGGCGGAGAGGGGGTTTCGATGACACAACAGCAGCTGGGATTCTTCTTCCTAGAGTCTCAGGGTTGCGGTTTTCTGGATCCTCCTGGACTGTAGGTGAATCGATAGAGGCGAGAAAGTTTCAGATGGGCCTAGGAGGAGTCCAGTTCATGGAGTTCATGAACGTGAGGTACGCGAGCACAGTAGTAGAGGGTTTGCGTTTTGGAGAAGAAGAGACTGTGCAGGCAGGTCTTGCAGAGGTGCAGAAGAATTTGGCTTCTGGTCTGGCGGAAAATGTGTCGTCCATGAGTGAAGTTGCGGTTGCAGCTGCGGATTCTTCAGTACCCATCGCGGCGTTGCAACATCTCATCGATTACGTCCACATACAGACCGGTCTCCCATGGTAAGGCTGAAGCGGCTTCTTCAGTAGTCTTGAGGGTCTTGCTCATCTGCAACAGTTACGATGAGGGCAGCAGCAGCACACACAACCGACCCTAAACCCTAAACCCCACAACAAAAGCAGGGAGCTGTGGTTGTGAAAGAAACCCTAAATCGGATTGAAGTAGTTTGCTTTCTGGTTGAACCTTTTGAAGCAGTTAGTATTCTCTGATTGCAAAAAGATTTGATTGTGAGCATGACAGTATCATTTTGATTAAAGATATGACATTGCAAATGATATCTCTCTGCAGGTGGTTATCAATTGCAGCAACAACACTATCCATCCGAATCATGCTGTTGCCTGTCTTGGTGTACCAGATGAAGGCGACTGCACGCTTAACAGTGAGTGTTTTTTTTCCTCATCATTGTATCCATTTGTTTCTGTTCTTGAGCTTTGTTTTTTTTAAAGATTTCACCTGCCTCCAATGTGGGAGGGATGGAGGGTGAAGGTAAGCATTGACCATCTTGTTTCTCCTTTTACTTCAAAAGATGCCCAAAAGTTGGGAATGACTGGGTATTGTTTTTGGTCCTTGCAAATTGGGTACTGCATGCAGCTCCTGAGACCAGAGCTGGAGCGCATCACTAATTCTATCAAAGAAAGCGTAAGTCTTGGTGACTCCCTCCTTTGCCATTAGAAGAAAAAAGACTGCTCTCAACTTCTGTTTCTTGTATTTGAAATGTAGAGTAATCCCCTATTCAAAACAGAAGACCTTTGACAATCCACAACTCTTATCTCCAGTATTGTACTTCACAGAACAGAGACCCTGGATTAATAAAAGTGCCATTTGTTTATGAGTTCTTCTTATGTCCCTCTCTCTCTTATTCAATTGTGCAGGGGTATGACCCCAAGGTTACAGAGGTGAATCAAGCACGGATGAAGGCTCTCTTTCAGAAGTAAGGGCATGGAGTGCATACTGATTCCCAGCATGTGCCGCATATAACATGGATGATGGGACAAGTTAGGGTTAGATAAGATGGGGAGTTAATGCTGTTGTTTGTTCTGTCTGCATTTTGTGTGCTTTCTTGTGTTCTGGAGTTATCCAAATCATTGGTGGACTGATTGTTGGTGGCACCATGTCAGGCATAAGACAAACCCCTTTACGCCTCTAATGGGGGCTTTTTTGCAAGCCCCGATCTTCATAAGCTTCTTCTTTGCTGTGAGTGTTCCTTTGCAACCTTTCTCAAGAATTGTGCTGCCCATGGAAGAAGTCCCTCTTTTTCTATGTCCTTGGAAATAAGATGCTTGCATTTCATGGGGTCACATCATGGTTATGTAGTCTTCACATCATGTGTAAGGTTTATTATCTCTCAGTGAAATTGCTGAAAGGATGTGAGAACACAAGATTTTGGGAGATGGTTTTGTGAACATATTTTGAATTGGAAGTCCCTGAAGATTGGCACCCTGCTCTTAGTTGGATTCTGTGATGGTTGTAGATAAGGAACATGGCAGAGAAGGTGCCTTCATTCAAGGAAGGTGGGGCTTTGTGGTTCACTGATCTCACCACTCCAGACAGCTTCTTCATCTTGCCTGTCATGAGTGGCCTTGCTACGCTTTTGACCGTGGAGGTTCTCTCTGCCTCTATCCTTCCCCCTTTCTCTCTTTGTGGAATGATTTGTTATAACTAGAGTCACAGTGCTTGAATGATCACCTGCTGAATCTTTGAAATAGTTTGTGTCATCTAATCAATATTGTGGCTTTCTTCCAACAGAGTTAATCTAACATATGTATCTATTCCAAAATGGTTGAGCATGCTGGGTGTAGTTAGGAGCTGTAGATGGCATGCAAGGACAACCCATGATGAGTAAGATGAAGATGTTCCTTCGAGGATTTGCTGTCTTGATCATTCCTGCTACCGCTAGTTTCCCAAAGGTGAGGCTTGCTTTCCATCCAACAAAATATCCTGAGGTTTTCTCTTGTCCTCTCCCTGTTTCCATGCTGATTTCATTGGCCAAGTATTGGTTCCTGTGTGCCAAATGTGCAGGCACTTTTTTGCTACTGGCTCACCACAAATATGTGCTCATTGGTGCAAACCTTAGGTGGGTTTTCTCTCTCACTTTTTGTTGGATGTTGTATTGGGAGCCATCATACATGGAGCTTTTCTGGAATGACATTGCTGCCTTGTCTTATGAGCTTGTCTCAGGTTGAGCCGATTTCTGTTCATTTTCATGTTTTTTTTGGTGTGCTTTTGAAATGTTTCAAGGTCGTAATGGGGTTTTATCTGTGATCAGTTTTGAAGCAACCTGCGATAAAGAGGGCTGTAGGAATTCCTGAAACAGCACATCTAGCACCTCCAGTGACTGCAGCCCCAACAGCTGGGGCATCCATCATGACATTGAGTCAACCCCCAAAGCGGACAAAGAAGGACAGGAGATAGTTCTGCTGCTACTTATCTATTCCCATTTGGTTTTCTTGAAAGAATTGGGGGCCAAGAAATATATCAGAAAGAGATTGTTTATTTCATAGGTATCTTGCATGGATGATGGCTATCCAGCATCCTATAATTTTTTTCCATTGAAGATACTTCACATATAAGAACAACAACAACGGGAGCTTTACTATTGGCTCTTTTCTAGATGGGGCATAAATTTAGGTTCATTAGCTTACAATTCCTGAAGTTGAATAGGAAGTCATTAATGTCAAAGATCAGTTTTGCAGTCTAGAATGCACACAATGGATGCATTGAAATAAATTGATGCCAACCCAAAATTGTGGTAGAAGTTTAGGGATCTCAGCTAGTGTACAAGACCCCAGTAAATTTAGCAGTTAATATCTCTACTGACTGTCGTTCGTTGCTTGCTTGGCAGTCTATGATCTCTGGATGGCAATATAAGAGCAGTCTTTCAGCTCATGCATTTGTTCTGTATATTGTTTGCTTTCTGCTTTGATGTTATTTTATATCAGTGATACTACTGTGATTCTGTGGCTTGGGTGCTGCAGGATTTCTATTATTTTATGATGCTAGTATTTTCTGTGGTTGTTGTATAAGTACTTGTGTGGATTGGTTACTTAGATGTTAGTTTCTGATGATGTTGGCAGTCTGTGCAAAGAGAACCTAATGTAATGATGATGGCTGGAGACTGTCTTGAAGGAGCCATCTCTCAGAAGTGTTGAAGGATGCTCGGGAACACAAGCAAGTTGGTGATTGAATGTCATTTCATAGTTTGATTTCAGGCTCCGAAGATTCCAGAGGCTTTGCACCCATTTTCACTTGCACACACCACTGCATATGTACCTAGAGCCTTTCTTTGAGATCCCAGAGCCCTGCAGTGGGCTGTACCAGGGAGCCGTCACCCCTTCGGGTTGGCATTTGTGACATTTGGATGGGGAATGTACTTTCTCATGTGGCATCAAGAGAGGTGATCAGATGCAAGAGGATCAGTCAAATTCTGGTGAAAACAGAAATGAAGAAGCAGGAAATCTCAAGATCCAATTAGCTGAATAAATATGGTGACTCTGAAACAAGAAAGCTGGACATCTGCCCAAATCCTCCAAAGAGAAAAGGTCTGGGCCACTTCATAAATTTCTTGGTTCCAAAGATTTCAGAAGGAATTTCAAGTCCAAGAGTAGCTCCACCCATATTCAACACTAGCATGGAATTCCAAGCCTAAGAGTAGCTTCACCCATATTCGGCATTTGGCCTGGCCAACAGCATTGCTCCCATGTCAAGATGTGGTGACTTGGAATGTTGTGGGATTGGGGCATGTGAAATGTGGGCAATGGTAAAACGCACTGGAATTATTTTGACAAATGCGACAGAAAAGTGTGGCAAGACTCTATGTCACTTGTTTTCAAAATGTGACTCTCATGTTATTGCCCACATGAAATGCTTTTGTATCCAATCGTGTCTTTATGTAATTACATTGTTAGCTTCTGCTAGAGTACTGCATGTGAAGCCTTTTTGTTAGCACACGACTGATGAACAGAAATCGGACCTGAGATGCAGACCTATTTGATGATCCAGTAAATTGATTATTATGGCATTGTTCCTGCCAAGATTGAATGTTTATGAGCAAATGTTTGTGCTAGCCCTTGATGTTGATATTTTTCTGAGTTCTCTTTCCTCTGGGGAAACACATGTGTCTGTGTCAGTGTGCTGGATATGACAGAGATCTGTATTGTACTGAGACTCTTTTTTTGTCTGTGGCAATCTTAGTTCCTCTGTTGTTGCATCACTAGAAACCCTATCTGAGTTTCTGACAAGTTTCTCCAGAGATCAATTTCAGAAGTTGGATCATTCTCTCTCAGATGGTTTCTGAGGACTGCAGGTGGCTTGGTGATTTTTTCTTGACAGTTTCTGAGCATTGGAAGTGGCTTTGGCTGTGACATATGACAAGTAGCTGAGGATTTGATTGATGCTCTTAAGCCTTGACCCAGATTTGTTTTGAGCTGCAAATCTTCAGGAAACTTTTGCAGATCCTCAGAAAACATTTGCAGCCAGGAGCTCAAGTTGCAGGAACATTTTTTGCACCTTTGCAGCTGGTTGCTTTTGACAAGGATGTGATCACAACTAACTAGGTTGTGTAGAATTAGGGTTCTCTGATGAGAGTTTTATGGAAGATAGTTTACAGGCCCATTGCATTGTGTAAGAAAAGTTTTGGCAAACATCACAGCATTAGTCAAGATTATATCTCAGCAATAGCAAATCAAGCAATTACAAACTGCTATATCCATATGCAAAGTCAATTGCAAAACGCTGAAGTGATTTCAGAGAATATGAGCTCATTGGAACTTTGTGAAGCTCAAAGAGCATCTGTTTGCAGAGCTTGGTACTTGTAGTGGCGGTTGGAGATTTGCAAGGGGCACAAATCCTTGAGCCAAATCCCTTTGCAGTAGAGCAAGGATTTGACAAAACCAGACAGCTACATTTCCATGAGAATGATGAAGAGAGGAAGATAAATGAGCTGATGACATACATGCTTTGTTCTGACTCTGTTTTTATCCACAAGATTGATCAGAAACCACGTGGATTTTACATGGTTTTTCTTTGGGTCTTGTGGGTCAGTTTCACACCTAAGCTTTCTGTTACCAATTGTCAGTAAACTGCTGACTATGCAATGCTTTTTCTATCATCATCCACAAGATCTGCAATTCAGGAACATTCATGACTGACCAAAGACAAGATGTAAAATGTGCTTATGGAACAACTGCAATACAGAAGACCAACAAACCTGAAAGAGATGCTGTAAGTGCTTGAAAAATCTTTCACTTGCTGTCACACTGCATCAATGCCCATGTCATCACCTGCATTCAGGTCCAAAACCATGTTCTGGTAGCAAGATCCATAGACCTTGTGGACAACAGCAAAAATAGTGGATGTAACCCTGAATACCACATCCTTCAGTTCGAGCACAAAAAAGGATTTTCATTTCACCAACCCGCACAACATCCTGTATTGAAAAAAAAATTACAATACAGAGTCAAAGCAATATATAGATCAACACCATACTCTTGTCAAAGTTTTGACTATATAACCTTCAGTATTCTAGTTACATGAAGGATTAACCAAATTCAAACCCATTAACAACCATGCATATAAAAAATCTAGTTTGGTTCAAAGAAATCAAAGCTTAGTTGACTTCATTACTACACTAGAGAGTACATTACTTGCCTAGTGGCTCAAGAACGACTGCCCTCTTGGCCTTGTTAAACTTGACACACTCTCGGCCCTGTCAAACTTGTGACATCGTTCGCAACCACTCTTACAGATCTCCTCAAGCATCATCATTGCTGCTGGACACTCCCACTGCATCTTTTCTCCCAGGGCATACAAATCTTGATCTTCCTCACCATATCCACTATATGTAGCCTCCACAATAAGCTTCCCAAGTTGGTACATGTCCGATGCGTTAGTGTATATTTTCTTTCCGTTACAGTCTTCCAACGTGCTCTCATCCCAAGCTGTTAATCCATCACCTTCCCATTCCTCTCCATCACATCCAGCAGCTTCCAAGTCTATTATGATCACCCATTTCCATTTATCCTCAACATTTACTTTGATACAGTTTCCCCATCTCAGATCCCTGTGGGTGTAGCCTGCTTTGTGCAAGTCCACAAGGCTATGTAACATGTCATGAATGGCATTTTCCAAATCCCTCAAAACAACAGGCCGTGCATGTGGATCACCAACAGGTTCCAGCTGCATTGCTGTATTCTTCCTTGTTGACCAGACACCTTTTAGCTGGATAAGGTACCTGGAACCAGCAATTGAATCATACATGGACTTCACCTTTGCTTGGTCCAATGGTGGGATTACTACCTTCCTTACAAGGCCGGGATAGACAACTACTTCTCCACCACTACTACAAGGGAGTGGCTTAAATAATCTCACTCAGATTTTATCATCCAATTCTTCCTGTAGTTTCTGTAGGAGACAGTGCATCTGAATGGTGCTATGTAGGAACTTGGCTACATTGCTCAACAAATTCAGGTCATAAGTAGGTGAGATAAATTCAGAAACAATTTACTTGCCTTTCGAATAGAGCTTCAACCATCAAAACTGCCTTTCAGCACAGCAACCGCCAATCACACAAGGGAGCGTACTGTAGTACAGACAACTCCGTACTTTTAATTTTGACATGTTCTCATGCACAGCCTCTGCTAGATCTGCATTGGCAATCTTATTCTCCCATCTGAGAATGAAACAATCCCTCACAAACAGCTGAAAATCTGGTCTTAACAGTGGTTCCAGTGCTTGTGATGCTGCTTCAGATGATGTGGGATTGCCTGAATCCAGTATCGAGTCTAAACCTTGTAATTTTCTGTCTGCTGGAGCATTATCATTTTTAAAATTTAGGAAATCTCCAGTGAGGTGATACAATTGAGCTGAGCTGGTGGCCTCATTGGCTGGACAGGGACTACTCATCATGTGGAACACAAATTCAGAGAAGATTGCCAAGGAAATCGCTGCTTTGGAAGGATCAATTATCACCAGCTCAGGCTGGCACAAATTCTTGTATGTTAGATTCTTGATAAGTGAGAGCTTTACTGGTCTTAGAGACAAATAATCTTGGAGTTCTTTGACATGTCAGGGGAGCTTAGCAGGGGCTTCCAACAGTTTTTCAAAATAGCTACTTCTAGCAGAAACTCCAACCAGGTTAATTGCATACAAGGACTGGTGTTCATCTGGTGACCTTTTCACTTTCTTTGAAGGTGGCTTTCCCTCTGCATACACCAGTCACTAAGAGATGAAGAGAAAGAACAGTAAAGCTGACTATCTCATAATCACTCAAATAACAGGACTACATATTTGGCACGATTTCAGCACAGATGTTTAATCTATTATGCAAAACAAGAATACAAAGGATACTAACATACTTCACTTATCAGCACTGAACCAGACAGACTGCTCTAGTTATCAACAAAAGACTAGATGCCAAACTGCATCAGAATTCAAAGCAAAGTGACGAGATAGGAAACACTACAATGATCTCTCTTGCACAAGCATAGCTGACATGATGCACTTACTCAAGAATATCATGGGGAACTACCAAAATCTCAAGACAAAAGTGACAACTGGCCATGACACCCTATTGAAACAGTGCAATGCAGCAAGCTCAAGGAAATGCCAACTCAGCTCAAGTCACTTGAGAAGCCCAAGGAAAGCACACAAACTCGAGAAACAAACCCCAAGTACAAAGAACTGAACAAATCCCAGTGTCAAGTTATGGATGCAGCAAAGAAAGACAACTCTAGAGAGCAAACCCTACATCCTGCCAATATTCTACAAAACCATCTCCAACCTGTTCATTGGCTTTCTTTAATGGACTGCAATCCCGTACTCTAACCATCAACCAATGTTGTTGAGCCGCATCTATGATATAATGCACAACCAGAATTCCACATATAGATCACAAACACCCATGTCTGTCAAAGGACCCTCATCATATTTTACTTGTAAACACAGATCAACTGAATGAATAAGAAAATCAAATAAAGGTTTGAAACGCTGACCAACAAGGACCCAAAGGCTTCAGAATCCTGAGTGCACATCAAATCAAGCCTCTCATTGGCATTAGAGCTCACAATTCCTCATGGTACCGTCCTGATTTCTTCATTGATATGGTTTGCCAACAACAGTGAGCAGGCTTGACAATCATCTCCTGCAGAGAAAGCCAATTCTGAAATGTTCCACAAAACAAGCTGACACAGACTACAATTGAGGCCAAGGAACATCACCTGAGGAAGGATTTCCTTGGCCAGATTGTGGTGTCCAGATTGCATGAGCAGGAGTTCCTTCGGTCCCAGTTGGAGTGCCGTCTGTTGCAGAAAGTCTTCCGTCTTCCACAGAAGTGTCTTCTCCGCCGCAGGCATATCCTCTTCTAGCTGCAAACGCTTGCTCGGCTCTTCCAACTCCCCTGCCACTTTGCATACCTCATCCTGCACTTCTGCAATGCTCGTCATTTCTGCTGCATACATGGGTACGACACAACAAGAGATCAAAATCGACAGATGGTCGCATATTTCTAACAAGAAAGAAAACATGGCAGCTGCGCCACAACAATCGCAGAAACAACGAAAACATACCTTTCGTCTTCGCTTACAACCAAACTGATGATGGAAGAGGGATACACTCGCTCACCTTGTGGAACTCCGAGAACGATGTAACAGCTTTTCCTGCTCAAATACTCGTTGCTAAAACAAAAGCACACCAGGTCTGACACGGAAGAAACAAATGCTATGCTTGCTCCGCTAAACTCCCACCACGATCTCTGCAGAAGAAGGCCAATCCGATGATACCTATGAAGCGAATACGGCAAAGGACAATCGGACAAAATTCAAAGGAGGATTCGTCGGTGTCTGAGCCGGCAAAAGCTCTGCATCCAGCGTGTTGGCACTGACGCATCAATGTTTGATGAGTACGATTTGTGCCGGCAGAGCACTTCGTTGATAGAATGACATACTTCAATCTCATTCAGGCTTGAACGCTTTAACCAATTGTTACAACGGCAGTGTAGAGTGGGGAGAAATGAATCCGAGTCACAGGGAGAAAGGGGTCATGCCATCTTGTGATGAAAGATTGGGTGGATCTTCATCAACGTAGACCTCTGCTTCAACCTCTCATCTGCGGTCTGCTCAGTACCACCACGTTTGGAAATGCTTGTATGTCTCACCTTCAACGATCTGTTCTAACCTGAACAATCAATGCATGTCCGCAATTGTGTGCTTTTGATGTCCCATTGTCCAGCATTCTTCAACCGCCAAATTCCTTCTTTGTGTTGTTTTGGGTTTGCGCTAAAACTGATAAAGGACTTGGTGTCTTCTGGGAAGTTGGTTTTGCCAAGCGGACCCTCATTTCATGGTTTGTTTGGACACACTTTAAACAAGATAATAATGGAGTTCCAATGGGAGTTATTGTGAAATTGATAATGTTATGCTCGGGTTGTCATGTTTGATTATTGAGTATAATAGAGTGAAATTATATGATAACAAAACAAGAAGTGTTAGCAATGGTCTATGATTTTCACAAATTCAAGCACTACCTCCTAGGTACTAAATTTGTGTTTTTTAATGGATCACATGGTGTTGACCTACTTGGTTCACAAACCATTGTTTTTAGGACAATAACTTGGTGGCGACTACTATTTCTGGAATACTAATTTAATGTCATGTATGAACAAAGCAAAACACATTTGGTAGCCAACACAACGTCTTGTCTATTGAATACCTCGAAGCCACTAGGATTACCAAACCAAACGATAGATGTGCCCTTGTTCATGATGTACCCCAATTGGTTGACTAAAGTCAAGAACTACCTTCATATGAATATTTTTCCTTGATAAATATCCTTTGGAATATAAAAGAAGAATTGCATTGAAGGTGTTGCATTTTACAATAATGGACAATAATCTGCATTACCTTGGACAAAACATGGTGTTCAAAACATATTATATGTTCCTTATTAGTGGCCTACCATCCACAAAGACACCTTACATTTCTGCGGATCATGTGATGAGTGCTAGGAGACATGAAACTTGACCTTCAATATTATGGCCAAATTGGTAACGACACTATCATTAAACCATTTCATGAAAGGGGGGTTGCATTTTGTGGGCCCAATCGAGTCATGGGCCAATTCACCAGCAATAAATTTATCTTGGTTGCCATGGATCATAAGACCAAGTCGGTGAAAGCAAGAGCTCTTTGAACCAATATGATAATAATTGCCACCAAGTTCTTATATGAATGCATTCTAACCATATTCAAATGCCCTTTAAC
>Ga0116228_10003895_pt1 | contig 13185 bp, 10 predicted proteins | sample S1TSphfallax_2_FD_89694 | JGI IMG/M metagenome (GOLD analysis project Ga0116228, IMG submission 89694) | Host-associated microbial communities from peat moss isolated from Minnesota, USA - S1T2_Fc - Sphagnum fallax MG | ecosystem: Host-associated > Plants > Peat moss > Unclassified | place... | reverse complement strand
ATTTGAGTGCATGAGGAGCAGCCATGCACTGCGCGGTTCACGAAATCATGGGGTCACGAAATCGGACCGGCAAAAAAGGTGTGAATCTAGCCAAAAAAGGTGTGAAAATAGAATTTTCCTAAATAATTTATAATTTTTATAAATAATTTAGGGGGCTAATTTTTCGCCACTTGCCAAGCAGAGAAAAATCCAGTGCAACCCATAATAAAAGGATTTTTGTGAAAAAAATTGTACCACATTTGCCAGATTTAAGCGAGGATTTATTTTATTTTATTTTTAAATGGCCACATTTAGACAATAGGTTCTTCCATCCTAGATAGTGTTTTGTTCTTTGGTGAGTTTCCCCCCCCCCCACCCCCCTTTTTTTCCTTTCCATTTAGATGCTGCCCAGTAGTTCCGAGACTAGTAGTATAATAAGTGACTTGGAAGTTGGAACTTTGATTTCTTTGATTTTTTTTCTATTTTGAATGGTTTTTTGGGGCTGCAAACAGAAAAAAAATTGTGGTTTCTTTTGCTCTTTTCTTTTTGTGTTCATTTGGGAGTAAGAAGCAAGTGCTTTACACCAAACCCTTCGTTTGACAAAAGGATTTGAATTTTGAAGCTAGTGGAGAAAATGCAATCTTGGGTGAACTGACAATCAATTGGACTTTTACTTTTCTACACAAAAGCTTTGGAGCACAAAGAATAGAGAGAGTTGGAGTGGAGAAGGAAGAGGAGGAGGTGGGGATCACAAAGTTATGTAGGAAACAAGTAAGGAATCTGTTCCTTGCCTTCAAAGATAAAACAAGAATGTTGGCAAAATGTCTCATCTCTTGTATTGCTTTGGCATGAACCAGGAGTTGATCCGAGAACTTACTTTGGAGGAGGTTAATGTTGCCATCCCCCTTCTTGTGAAGATGCAAAGCACACCCACCACACCCAGGCATGGATGGGCTTGCCACAAATTCCTTTCAGGACAACATTGACAAAATCTGTTGCTCACACACACACTCCTTGAGGCATTCAAAGCTATGCTAGAAATTGGTATAACTTCAGATTTTCTTCAACAGGGTTTTTGATCACTCTAATTCTGAAAGCTACATAGAGATCACATGGTTGTGCCCCCTAATTTGGAATTTGGTGTTCAATCACTCTTCTACATATTATTTACAAAGTTGTTGTCAAGATCCTTGCAAAAAGAATTCCGGTTTACCTTCCAAACATAATTAGACCAAATGAGATTGGATTCGTGATGGGTAGATGCATTTTGGATAACAAATTTTTAGGTTAGGATGGCATGAGTTGGGTGGAGGAGAAAGCAACTAGAATTGGGTGCTTCTCCTCTTGCATTTTGAAAAAACTTTTGATGGGATAGAATGGGCTTTCTTGTTATTTAGGCTTTAGAGAAATTGGGTTTCTTCCCTCAATGTGAGTCTCTTCTTTGTATTGGTTGGCTACTTCTACTATTAAGGTAAGTGGAGCAATTGGAACTACATTTAATCTTTCTAGATCTATCTCTTGATTCTTGTTGCTCATCTTCTATGGTCATGTCTTGAGCAACCCAAGACATGGAGTGGAAGGTCTACCCCTTCCAAAAGGCATAATTATGGAGGATCAAACCTTCATTGATGACGTTGCAAGGATTAGCAAGCAATTTAGAGGGGGTAAGGTCTGTTCTTGTTTTTTTCTCATAGGCTTGGATGCAAAAATCAACTAGGGAAATTATGCTACCATCTAGGCATCTAATAATCAAGAACTTGGGGGAATGGGGCTAAGAAATGGGGCTCAATCGGATTCTAGAAGGCAAAGGTATCAATTACCTTAGGGTGCTAATGGGTTTTCTTTCAAAAGTCAAATTTGACAAGCTCATGTTTTTTTTGAAGGGCAAGCTTATGTTTTGGGCCAACAACAAACTTTCTTTTACAAGGAGGCTTTTAGTTGCTAATCATGTGATTCTAACTTCAATTTATTTGTGGTGGGAAAGTAGACAAGATTAAAGTCAAGGGAGATGTGTATCCAACCAACCCATGGCTAATGGGGGTCTAGGAATATTTGATCCTAAAGCCCAATTTGAAACTCAACTCATCAAGTTGATGATAAAAGGCTCTTTAGCTCTCTCTTTCGGTGAAAAACCATGGAAAGATTTGTTGTAGGATAAAGTCGAACAAATTTAGCTCTAGGGTAGTCTTCATTTGGTGATGGCATCTAATATTAACTAGTTGTTTATTGCCATTAAGTTTCACAAAACTTTTTTATCATTTTTGGATGCAACTACTAAGGGGTTGGAGAAATGTGAGAGTTGGTCTAGCTAAGTCAAAATTAATTGCTTTGCAAACTTGGTCATGTGTCAACTCTTATTTGGAAACCCTTTTCTTTGTAATGCCCATGAAATGGCTTTAGAAGTCAATTCTTGTAATGAGGGAAGAGCCTTTGGTGGTGGTTGGTTGCACTTGGGTGCAACACTTTTGGGATGAACAAGATCAATGTTGAAAGGATTTACAATTAGTCCAAATTAAGGGGCACTATCATGTTTTGAGGTAAACATAAATTTCATTCATTAAGAAAAACCCCATATTTTTTCAACTAGGCTTTCAACTCCTTTCCAACTTCAATATTTTTTTGTTACTATAAAATATGTTTTGTGATTGCATATCAAAAAAGTCAACAAAGTTGAATTGACCTCAACACACAATTGAAAACAACATACATGTGTCAATTTATGGGTTAATGTTGAGGTGACAATATTATAGTTGAAAATAACATACCATTTTAGTTGACAAAATCTCATTTATAAAACCAAAACTCAAAATTAAAAAAATTAAATATTCAATTTAGATTTCTCAACATCCATATTAGTCATAAAACACACCTTGCCATGACTAACATGTTATTAAAATTGACCCCACATATGCATATGTAATAAATAATGTAGTTTTGATCATGATTTAACATGGTTTTTTGCTCATCGATACATGGTTTTCCTATATATTTTAAAACCTCAACAAATTGCATGCTACCACATGAATAAATCAAAATATCCTATTGACATTTTTTTTTTAATTGTAATATTACACAAATCAAGTTTTGCCACATGGTGTTTAATGGGTGCATGGATGTGTCATATGTGTCAAAATTGCAAGATTGTAAACAGTTGCAAGATAGTTGACATGTACTTGTAAAATAATTGAAAAGTGATTGTGAATTAATTGACATGTAGTTGTGAGATTGTTGAAAATTTGTTGTGAATTAGTAGACATGTAGCTATAAGATGTTGACATATAATCATCATAACTTTTTGCCATGACAAGACAAAATTACTTTGAAATAATCATGATGGACTACTAGTTCAATTTAATCATAATACATTTTACAATTGTGACAAAAAACATATAATATACATCTTCAATGGACATTTTAAATACAAGTGACATTTGAACTAAACATGTAATCACCATAACTTTTTGCCATAACTAAACAAAATAATCTTGAAAAATTCATAATGTATCAATGGTTCAATTTAATCATAATACATTTTACAATTATGACAAAATAAATAACGCACAAATTAAATTTGAGCATTTCAAGTACAAGTGACATTTTGAACTATCACGAACGTGAAAACCACCAATATAAGAAGAATTTCAAAAGGACATGAACAAAACATGACAAATGTAGATAGGTCTAGTTCTAAATTCAAATCATGAAACACAAAAACCGAAAACAATAACACAAAGTGCATAAAATGTAAATGAAAATTTATTATGAAAACATGAAAAATCAAAACATGACTATAGTGTAATATTGTACCCAAAACTAGTGTTGAACAAACTAAAGGTAAGATGAAGAAAACAACTTTCATTTATACACTATTAGGGACTTAACTCAAGGAAAAATATTTCAAAATATTTTTAAGAATCTCCTTGGGCAATTTTTTTAATTACATTATGAATGTATAATGGATGAAAGGTCGAAATTCATGGATGAACTTCATGCATGATGATGTTAACTATGATGTTGGTGATGGTATTTGTGACACGAGTCATGTAAAAGTCCATACACAATTTTTAAAATAGAGTTAGCAAGGTGTGAAAATTTAATAATACTCAATTGATTGATGTCAAATATACAAATAATATCTAAATGGATATATGATGCACACACAATTGTGGCAAACCCGATTATAAATAATAACATCTTGCTTGCATCAAATGTGATAAAGTTGAATGCCTTCTCTATTTTTTTCATCATTTGTAATGATTTGCATACATGTCAAAAATAAAAAAATGTATAATAAACAATGCCAATGAGTTTTGTTGAATAGATTTCCTTCCAAATGAAAGTATCATGGTACAAATAATTAGCCAATGCCTAAAGGAAAACAAGGAAAAAAATCAAAATGAATAATTGAATGATTTACCTATAATGACAATTTGCTTGCATCAGATGTGGTAAATTTCATTGTTTCCTTTCCTCATCACATGTGATCACTTGCCAAAAAAAATGGTAAAAAAAAATGCCAATGAACATCTAATTAATAGACTTCCTTCAAAATAAAAATATTATGTCAATGATCAATAAAAAAACTTAGGGAGTGGTTAGAAAAAGAATGTGCAAAACTAAGAAGGTAAAAGAAGTTTGAGCGAGTAAGGAGCTCAAGTGAGGAAAAGGAGGATGGATTCATTTTGTCAAAATTTCATAGTTTTGAATTGTGCTTGCACCATTTATTTGAGGTCAACTAGTTTAGTTTATATGTTGATTAATTTTCAACAATGCAAATTGACATAGTCATGACTAGTTTCAATTATAATTCAAAATTTGAATTTACTAATAACACATTCCTTCACATACTTCATTCATTTGATTTGGAAGTGATACAAAATGGATGAAAGTTACTAAGTTATAGGAACCTATTTAACCTAGCTTAGTTACCTATAGGTAATGGTTAGTTACCTACTTATTGTCTACCTTTTTACAAATTATTATCTACACCTTATAACTTACATGTTAACTATCTACTTACGTACCAAACCTATTACCAACCTTGAACAACCTTTATAACTTACTAGCCTACCTTTCTAATTATATACCCATGGCCTACCTACCTAAATATAAATTACCTACCAATCTAATTGCCTACCTATTATCAACCTTGAACTTAAACTTTTGGTAAAATTGAAACAAAGTTGTTAAATAGTTGGAAAAGAAAGTCACAAAAAAATCATAATAAAGTTACAAATTACATACCCAACATTTCATCCATCAATTTGTCCCTTTTTCATCCATTTCACAATTCAACGATCCCCCTCCTTAAGGTGCTTGGTGTAAACTAGCCACCATCAGGTTCACCTTCCTTATAAAGATCTCAAGGTTTTTTCTATTTTCACATACGAAAAATCTAGGTCACTCTAAAGGTTGATTGTAATAGTTTTCCAATTTCCAAAATGGCATTCATTTGACTCTTTGGAGATGATTTATTCAAAAACATTCCTTGAGATTTAAGGAGTGGCATTAGCATGCACAATTACTACTCTTTGTGATGTTCTTTTTTTGCATACTCCCTATTCAAAATTTGAAATAAATGGCCTAGGGAGGTTAAGTAACCTTTTTGTTTTGCACGTCATTTGGAATAAAATGGAAGTATACTTCCATTTTATTCCAAATGGCGTGCAGGACAGAAAGGTCCAACTTAATATATATAAATTCCTTCAATGTAAGTTAGACATTCGTCACAATTTTATCTTATATTTTATGGGCTAAGAGATGTTTGGTTTGATTTTGATAGGTAATATTCCAGTTTTTTGAGAATTGGAGCCAATCTTGGACTTCCATTTGATTGAGGAGGGCATGGCCCATTGGTGGGTCATCAATAAACATTTAGATTAGTTAAATAGGCTAACAAGTAACTTAACATTGATAGGTGTTTCACATTTGATTAGTGCCACAAGGGCATTTTGGTGTTGATGATGATATTATTAAGTCTAGTGCCTTTTGCCATTGTACTTCCTTGATTTTATTGATTTGTGATGTGGTTGTTATTTCCTTCCCTTTAGAGTTTCTTGTTCAATGCCCATGCCATTAGAAGTTTATTGCTTTCATGCTTGGGCAACTCAAAATGAGGAAGGGCATTTAGGATTACCCTTAGCCTTTACATAATGGTTTGAAGCAAAACATATTGTGAAGGATAGATAGCAAATGATAGTCAAGGGTTTTTTTTCAATTTTGTGAAGTAGGTGGGTTGGCAACCATTCACAAGTCAAATTTTAGGTAAAATTCAGCTATGGGTAAAAAAAGTAAGTAGAAAAAGTTAGGCAACAAGCTATAAACTAATGTACAAATATGGAAATTAAAAAAAAAATCCCTGAAAAAAAATATGGTGAACTTTTTTGAATTAAAAAGGAGTTTTGCAATGAATAAATCTATACTATGTCACATAGGTGCAAATCTTGGCAGAAAAAATATGGTTGGAAAGAATTCATTCCCCAATTAAAGTACATTTTTCATTTGGTAATGCTTGTCACACAAATATGAAGGGTAATTAAAGGAAACTAAAAATATGAGTCCTTCGTAAAAAATGTTATGGAAAGATGTATTTTACAATTCCAATTACATGTACAATTTAGGTCAAATTTGAGGAAGAATATGTGAAGATCTAGTGCCCCATGCTATTTAGACACTTCACAAACTTGACACTAAACTACAAGCAAAGAAATCAACAAGGTGAGGAAGATTACCAAACCACATTCATTTAGTGTTTAAAATTGAACACATCAAATTTTTTTGACAAATGTGTGAATGTTTAAATGATGGGTTTCATAGTAGGATCCTTTTGAGATAAGGAGTTTTTGCCAACTATTTTTAGGCCATTGATTTTGAAATTTCCTATTCAAATGTACAAAATCTAGCTAATGTAACCACTTTTCACTAATTACAATTAAGTGGCAATTTGGGAACTTGAGTGGTTAAAAATTATATTAGCCTTGATTCTAAAACTAACATTTGTTCAAAATTAATTTCTTTATACTTTGAATGTTTATGTCCAACATTGTGTCTATTTTCAAATAATTATTTCAATGTTGATGGTTGAACAATTAAAAAATTGAACTTAGATTTTATTCACAACATTTTGTGTATTTGGAAAAAATTCATAGATTATTTAGATATCATATTATATCCCCCAACACTATGAGAAACTATGTCCATTATAAACCTCACACCTTACAACTGGAACTTTGAAACAATTAAATTTTTACAACTATGTTGCAACTATCTTAGAGAAATATAGGGAATTAAAAGTACAATGTCATTTCAAAAATTCATGGACTTCTAATAAAGTTGCATATTAGTTCCAAGATGGACCCTTATATGGATGAATGTACAAGATGTATACATGGTTTTGGTCAATCATTTTTTACTTTGTTAGCAAATTGCATGAGAGTCACATATGACAATTACAGTACAACTTGAATAAATGAAACACTCATTAGCAACTTTTTTGCAAACTTTAAAACTAATATATTGGATTTTTGTGCAACTACCCAACTATTAGCTACAATAATAATAATAATAACTTTAACATAAGCATAATTTAAGCTAGTATTAATTAATTTAAGGTATTATTAATTAATGATAATGATAATAATGATAATAATATATTTAGTATTTATATTCTAGATTAATAATTAATATTATTACTTATTACTTGATATGAACTATAATAGTTAGTATACCTAGTAAATAAACTATATTAGGGCAAAATCATCCATCGTCGATTTGTTGAATGGCGATGGAAATTTTTTGGATCTTTGTTATTTCTTATTTATTTGTGTGATGTAAAACATCATGTAATATCAAATTAAGTTTTACATTATATGTTTTAGCTTCCAAAACAAAGAAACAACACAAAAGAAACACAAAACATGTTGAAATCACATAGTGATTTTTTTAAAGAAAGTGATTATTTATTTCTAGACCTCATATCTTTCCTGTTTCTTCCATGTTTTCAATAATTTAAAGTGTTATGGGTGCACCAATTTAAGATTTATATTAAACATTTGAACTCTTAAGGTAAATGAAAAACACAAAAAAGTTATGAAAATGATGGATGTGTTAAATCTTATAGTGTGAATTGAGTTGGTAACCAAACATTGACCCTATTTACTTTTGACAATCATATTTTCTTCATCATTTTGTGTCTTTCTTGAATAATCTAAACAACTATGGGTGCACCAAGTAAAGATCTTAAAAACATTTTACACTTGAAAGGAAAAAGGACAATGTTTTAAGATTTGAAACTCTTTAAGAGCTTAAGTGTTCATTCATTAGCTTGTCTTGTAAGGTGTAGTCACACAAAGAAAAACCACAAGTGTAACATTTGTTTAATTTTTCACATTTGAAAGTGATGATTTAATTTGGTGTTGAAAACATTAGATTTTTCAATATTGAAAAATTCCTAATGTGTCATTGGAACATGTGAATTAATTTGAAAAAATTCAATGCATAAAGAATGATCAAAATCATTCATCAAACATTGTAACAATTGTTTTTAAGCACAAAAAGGACTTATAAATGGGTTTCAAAACATTTGAAAATAACATTTTTTTGAAATCTTTTACATAAACCTTGACATAACATTATAATTTTTTTTCAAGATTTTAGAAGATTTATTTGAGGACTTTTATGAAAATATTTTTAAAAATATTCTCTAAAAAGCAATCCTTTAAATAGGTGGGTGTGGCTCTCACATTATCACGTTAGCACCTTTTAGTAGTTACAAATAAATTGTGACTAAGATGCAACTAATGTTTTATCCCATATATTTTATCCTACTTTTCAAGTTTGTAAATTACATAATTAAGTGCACAAGGAATATTTTTTTAAAAATAACATTTAAAATAAGCAAATAAAAGAAGATTTGGCCTTAAAGGTTAAACCCAAAATAAAATAAATCCAAATTACCTACCTACCTACCTAGCCTAGGAAAGGTAGGAAGTAATAGTTACCTACCTTAGGTTTATTTACTTATTGACATAATCACCATGTATCAACATCTTATTGGCCTTAAAAAATTGAATGATCTAAATATTAAATATCAAAGTAAACTTAAGATTACCATGTGTCCATTGATGATTTGTTAGCACATCATTGCCATGTCATCACATTGTTGCTAATGTAATGCACAATAGTTGCAATGATCAAATTGCAACATAGTTTCACGAATTGCATATGTATATAGTTTCATATATAATGAGTAATGTTCGTTACAACTCTTGTAACTTGTTTGATAAAATTCACATTGTAGAAATACATTGAGTTACAAGTGGTTGTTGCAATTCAAACACCCAATTGCAAACCTAGTTTCCAAACACCTAATTTTCTCATAGTGAAATATCCTTCTAAAAAAGAGGATGATTATTACACTTACATTGCAATATGTAATTTAAACATCAAAAACTCTATTATGATATGCATTTAGTGTTGAAATTTGTACATTACACATGAAAACCTCATTATAATATGCATATTGCAATGTAGTTGTAAGAACATTCTAGAAAGGGTGAAAGTTTTATGAAAGTGTAAAACTTGCCCCAAAAACACAATGCCCACTTGTAAACTTATGTGACATGGAAGACAAATTTGGTTTGGTAATGTGCTTGAACCACATATGTTAAATTTTTTATAATAGATCTTTATTTTGAAATATTATCAAATAAAGAGATCTAAGTTCACCACTTGGATACCTTGCTTTCTTGTAAAATTTAGTGGAAATTAATTAAAATATCAAATGAAGAGAAATCCAATGAATTATATTTAAGCATTTGTAATCCATGTAAATGGATATTTTAAAATTTCAAATTGGAATGATGAAATGTGAAAACAAGTTCATACTTCACATTTCATTTGAAAATCATAAAAGAATCTTTGTAATCAAAAGGCAATTGAAACTTTTATAGTCCAAAGTTAAGACTACAACTTTATTCTTGAATGGTAATTTCAAGATATCTTATGGAAAAATTATAATGATGGAAAAGTGTTGAACAAGATACACATATAAAAAACTACAGTTGAAATATACAAAAACCCCATGTCTCAAACTGTTAAAATTCTAATATAAGTGAAAATGATTTCATAGCTTAAAATTAATTGATTTCAACATTTGTCTATTGAAATCAATCTTCCTATGCATTAGTCTACAACTAAGTATACTTGCATCATAAGTTAACATGCTTTTGGTGGTAAAACACTACAACCAAAAGAATTATTGGGTGGAAGCACACTATAGTGACTCCCTTTGTGTAATCAAACTTTGTGTAGTCACATTGTATTATTTTTCTAGGTGGTCATTTTAAAACCTAAACCATGTCAAAAGTACAAAATATTTTCACAATGTTTTTGCATATTATGATAAAGCATAACCTAATATAATAGTAATAAGAACATAAAATAACAATAATGTCTCATAAGAGAATTAGGAAAGAACTTATATGCTAAATTGACTTGCATTTAATCACAAATGATATTAGGGAGCCCACTCCATTTTCAAGCTCATAATTAGAGACATCTATATGAGATGGAGACATTACTTTAAGGAAAACCTATTTGAAAAATTGTTGTTCAACAGAGAACCCAATCTCCTAAAGGAATATTTTTGCAAAAGCAACATTCTCAAATGAATGGATTTGAACCCCTTTGGATTGCACTTAATCTTTGACAATTCAATTTTATGAAGTTGATAAAGTGGATTAGAGTAACTAACATATAAAAGATTAATATGTGGAGTGATCCAACATCCACCCAAATGTTCCAACAAGTACTTGATGTTTTTGACCATTATATTCTTTTGATCATGAGTAAGGTATTCAAGAGATCCTTCATTGATGAAGACAATTGAACTAGTGCATGTGTGAAAGAGTGAAAGTGTTGTGATCATATCCTTGTGATTAAATATGTGTCTTGCCTCAAAACAAAGATTGAGGCGTGAATTCATCTTTGAATGAAAAAGAAGTTCTTCCATGATTTGGCATTTTTCTTCCATTTTGCATGGTAAGTCAAATTTTACATATGTGATTCAGGATTCTTGGTTCACTTAACACTAGTGGAGCAAGTCTAAAAACAAGCTCAAACTATGGTTAGATCTAGCCATAGTTTGTTGTGTTTGCTTACAATAAATTGACTCCAACTAGTTTGAATACACCTAATTGACAAAATCCTAAAACGAGCTTATCATGTCAAGTTCAAAACATCAAATAGATGGAATTTTCCATCACAAGAGATCTATATGCAAGATAATTATTATATGAGCCTCCAGAACATACTATTCCTACAAACTTTCCAATCATAACAATGAGGATTCAGACCTTGTAGGTTTGCAACTATGACTCATTGGCTGTGCACAAATCTCAAAGCATGTATCTTCAGCAGCAACATTGATGACAAATTACTCCAGTGACATCCAAAAAAAAAAACCTTGAATGGCTATGTGCTTATGAAGTTATGTAGTAACTGGAGGTGAACTGAAAGGCAGCAATAGTAAGCACTACTAAGCATAGCACATTGCCCGAACTTCAAGGGTACTATTTGCAATGGAGACCGAGAACTTGTTGGGGAAGACATTGGGGTACTTGGGTAGTTATTAATCACCTCACTGCATCCTATATAGACATAGAACTAGTGATCCAGAGCTTTATTGGCTCTGCCTGTGAAGGAGAGACTACTGAGCTATTGATGTAGCTTCTAATTGGGTTCCACATTTGAGGACTGTTCGACTGGTTGCTTCACCAAGTGTCCCTGCGAGTGCATTTTTTGTGAACTTCATGGAACATTTCCTATTAAAACTGTTGTTCCTACTTTGAACTTTTGATGATGGGTAGAGCTGTTACAACTCACAAGCAAATGGTGTTGCTAGGAATTGATTCACATTTCTCTTCTCCATGTTTTTGAGTTAACTAATAAAGGTTGGATTTGAGGCTGATATTTGAGATTCTTTGTGATCTGACCATATAACTACTTTTACCAGACTCTGAAAAAAATTGGGGCCCACACAACACCCATTTGAAAAAATGCTTTGCAACAACTTGGCGCAAAGCTTTGCAATGGTGGGCCATGGCTGCCACTAAAATGAGTTCTTTGCCTCTAATTCCAACAATCTCATTGACCTGAAAGGTTGTCTCTTCTAGCCTGCACACAACCCTATTCTTGCATGGATTGGAAAACAACACCACTCTTACTTCATCTTTTGGATTTCTCATAAATGTGAAGACCTGCTTTGATTTGTTTAGCACAGAATTGGAGGGCGTGTTACCCAGGTCTTCTTCACACTTGGTAAAGCCTGTCACCTGGGGCTTTACCCTACCTACAAAAGCCTTTGCAACATTCAACTCTTAGTTCACTCAAGATAGCTCAGAGAAACAACTCAAACCACAATTTGTAAGAAGCCCATTGTTCACATACTACGTAAATTTTTCTTCACACCTAAGCTCAAGCCTATTCCTAGGATTGTCTATGTTTGTGTATATATTTTCTACACTAATACTATAACCACAGAAAGGGTTAAAAATGTGCAGCCTCTTGTTCGCACTCCATATGTTGATTCCCCTCCCCAGATATAAGGACATGTTGGAGGAAATAATCGATCACTCTTTGGGTCCTACCTATGTCAACAGAACATTTAACAGTTTTCCAGCCTTTTGTCTATCCAGACACCAATTTCTCTCCTCAAGGAAAACACACCACTGTGGACCACCACCCTTCCAGTGATCACAAACTCTGACACTCGTGTCATGGGCCAACAATTAACACATACAGACCTGCTGAAGTAAATTGAAGGTAACTATTATATCAGTTCCAGCGAAACACAAGCAAAACACAATAAGAATGTCCATAGTAGCAATTTTATCTTCGAACAATTCAGAACATGTGATCAATGTCAACAATCACAACCCATAGTGAAGATTATCAGTCTTGGCAAAGTTTTAGTTTCCTCTTTGAACTGTAAGACAGAGTTATCATCCAAAAAGAAAAAACCAAGCATGACTGACCATACCTGAAACCTTGACCTTAATCATCAAGGTTGACGGTAGTAGTTCTAGGCCCACATCTTTACACCAGTGATGACAGCCACATTTGCATCCCTGCTTTCTTTACAACTCCAAAATGGTTCCCTCTATTACTCCAGACTACCATCAACATGCTAATGTTCTCTGAAGCCTT
>Ga0116228_10003894_pt1 | contig 13187 bp, 14 predicted proteins | sample S1TSphfallax_2_FD_89694 | JGI IMG/M metagenome (GOLD analysis project Ga0116228, IMG submission 89694) | Host-associated microbial communities from peat moss isolated from Minnesota, USA - S1T2_Fc - Sphagnum fallax MG | ecosystem: Host-associated > Plants > Peat moss > Unclassified | place... | reverse complement strand
GTGTGAAATGTAATTATGAATCCTAAGACCTTGAAGATCCTACAGAAATATAGGTGTAAAAAAACCAGTGTTGTGCACACGTATACCATTTACCTGGATACCCGCTGGGTATAGGCAGGGTATATTATTTATATTATATTTTTTCTTTTTTTTTCCAAAATCAATATACCCTAATCAAATGCATATTCAAGGGTATATAAAATTGAAAAAATATATTCGTAACATAATTATGCATACATTAAAAAAAATACCCATACCTAAACTCAAGTATGTTTTCAAACCTGGGTAAATCTTGTTAGGGTAAGTCTCCCCTAAGTTCTAAAATTGTTGCCATTGTTATGTGTTTTCATTGTGCAAGGTGTGTAATATTGAGAAAGAGTGTCTCTTGATGACTTTTGGGACACGTTGAAATAGAGTTTTTAGATCAGATTGAAAAGGAGTTTGAAAACCAATTGGATCACTATGTTAAGCTTGTTGATATGACAAATTTTCATTTATGTTTAGTAGGGTAAGTGGCATGTTGTCCAATTTAATTTTAATGGCCTCTCATTTTATGTATGTTTAAGAATTAAAAATTGAAATATTTTTATGCAATTTTACTATTAAATTTGATATCACATGTGTGCATTGTCCTATTAGATTTAGGCCTATGAAAATTGTCTAAATAAATTTCAAAGTGTGAAAAAAAAATCTCAGTTTTAATAAATAAGATTTTTTTAAAACCCTAACTATGGGTATACAATAAAGGGTACCTAAACCCTACACATCTACCCAAAATTATAAAATTTGTTTACCTAGTCCCTACCCTTATGAGAAAAAATCATAATATACCTTTGCACATTGGGTAAATAAATTAAAAATTTGTATATACCTTTATCTTAAGATATATCAAAAACAATATACCCACACAACACTAGTAAAAATTGACAACTATGCATACCATGAAGGTATTGGGGCTCACAAAAATCATTGAATTTTTTTTTGCCTTATTGTAACAACATGAAGTAATGTACTATAAGCATCAAAAGTCAATGAAACATATAAACCTTCAAAATTGAAAACGTTGCAAACAATGTTGGGCAACTTAAGGTAGCTAATTTTTAAGAAATTGAATAATTGGCCAATTTCGATTTTTACCAAACAAACAATTTCAAAGAACTAACCAATTTTGGTTCTTTAAAAATTAAAAATTGTAAGAACTAGATGATTTTAGGGGTTTAGAAGATTAGAAAGGTAGTTCTCTTGATCAATTTTTTTGTGAGAAAACTTGTCGATTATATGAAATGACCTTCAAACAAAGCCCCTGACCCAGCTACATCTGTCCGATTTTTAAATTCATGGGGCGGTTCTCTAATCTAGGTTTTTTCATTGATTATAATCTTGATTCTTAAACAAAACACCAAATTAGTTGCATGGTTCCAATTATCATATAATCCAAATCTGGTTATTTCAATTATGAACCTCTAATTTTAATATGATTTTTTAAAATGTGCATTTGCATTACAAAGGCTTTTGAAATCAATCAAGTTTCTAGTTGTTTTGAAATTAAAAGGAACAACACAACATTTTCAGTTATATGTTTCAATAAGGCACTAAAATTACATATTCGTTTGAAATCAACCATGGACAAAAAATTTAACAAGGATAGTCCAAATGCATTTTCATTCAACCAAAGCACTTACATTAAAAATCAAGAATCCAAAATACAATGTAGTAAAAAGAAAAACTTCAATGATCCACATCAAAATTAAGCAAGGAAGAAGATTTTTATAAAATAAATCTATGTTCATATTGGTGGAGTGAGCAACAAGGAACATCAAAATTTAGCCTAAGGAACATCAAAAAGGGAAATCAAAAATTTTAAAAATCCAAAAATGTTTCCTATTCAACTTCATCTTCAAATTTTGCATGAAGTTTTCCGCCCATGTTGATTATGTCTCACATGCATTTGCAAGGTCGAAAGGCTTAGAACACCCAACCCTTGAATTAGAGGGCTACTTTTTGTTAACAAAAATCATTTGATAAAGGTGGTCAATTTGTTTTAGCACCAATTGTATCATTGGCCTCAAGCGATTACCCAATAATGATGTGTTTTGGCTCCTAATTGTTAGAGAAAGAAATTGACAATTGTAACAAAAACATCATGGGTGCTTTTTGACATCCAAAGATCAAATATGCTTGAGGTTGAAGAACATTCAACCAATGCAAGCTACATATGTTCTACTAAGCTCGTGTTCATTAATGCAAGAAAAACTTTAGTGAAAACCATTTTACATGGGAAGTTCACCCATGGGCACAATAAGAATACCAACCTATGATTGTCCATTTTCGAAAGATTAGAGGTTCTATAAACTGGAACTCAACCCATACACCATTCAACTCATTCTACAACCATTATTGCATGGTGGAATATTAACAAATCTATGACTAGTAATTTTTCATGCATCCTAATTCTATGTTCATGTATCAAGGTTTGTTGTCCATTTAAAAGTCTAAACTAGTATCAAAACAATGTGCAGGAAAGGAAGTTTCAGCTTCTTGAGCTTGCTCTAATGGACTTACTCGACAAGGCTAAAAAGATTGCAATGACAAGGCTATTAGTTTTGTATAATACAAATCTAGTGCCCATTGTGATTTATGTTTCACCCCCACTTGGAGAACCTGAACAATAAAAACTAAATGTAGAAAAAGAATTATATGAAGAAGATATCTTTGTTCTTACAAAAAAGAAGAAAAAGGGAAAGAAAATTGTTTGCGAGGTTGTTATTAGGGAGGTTAACATGAAAGGAGTAACGGTCATGTCGATCTTGAAGAGTTCTCCATCTCATGCAATTGGAAAGAAGAAAATGGTAAACAAAGAGCAATGCTTTAATGATGTATTAACATGACCTAATATTTGTTTTGTGGAACCATTGCAAAGTCCCACTACTAGGAGGCAGGGTGATGTCAAGGATGTCAATGATGACAATATTAGTAAAAAGATGAACAAACAAGTTCCTTTCGAGAACTTTAGCCCAGTTAAAGCTAGATTAAATTATGACTAATTACTCTCCTCATCAAACATTGTACAATTCTTTTAAATTATGAATACATAGATAAGATTTTTCTCTCAATTTTACTTTAAAATGTAAATTTCATTTGTGGGCACCAGATAGTTTTTATCTTTTTTCTATGTGTTGGTTGCTAGATATTTTGCATTTGGTGGCCACCATATATGTCAACATGGTGGCCACTAGATGCACCATGCGATCGAGTATTAATTGAAGTTTTGTATATGTTGGTCACTAGATCAACCTATTTGGTGGCCTCCTTATATTAGGATCTTATGGCCACCATATTAATTTATATCTAGTGGCCACTAGATTATCACAACCTTAGTTTTGCCTTGGGCTCGTGACCAAGGTAAGGGCATGGAAAGGTCGAAGTTGGGAGTGCAATTCGAGAATCACATTCACACTCCTAAGAATGTGAAAAGTGTAAGAAAATGAGCCCACACACTCCTAAATGGACTCCCAAATTTTTATAGAGCATTTTGAGAAGTCAAAACTCATTAGATTGAAGACTTCCTTATACCATTGGAAAGTTCATAAGGCATAAATCTCCAAAACATGAGTACTTTCAACACAAGTTATGGCCGAAAAAAAAACCAAGAGTCAAAGTGTCAATTTGACTCCCGACCACTAAAAGTCGAGAATCACCTTAAATTACATGTGTGAAGGAGGCGTGTTACATATTGTTGAAAAGATTTTGATCAGGGCTACAACTTTGCTTAATACCTCACCTCAATCAAAGGTTTTCACAAGATGTTATAAGCGTCCAAAATGGTAGGAGACCCAATTTCCAGAATTTTGGGACTCCCGATTTGGTAGTCCTAAGAAAAATGACATTTGGGTGTAGCCCCTATGGTAAACCATAGAGATTACCAAGGGGGAAGGTGGTGACTTCATCAAAGTCCAAACCATGATGAATCTTGTGAATCTCGTGTATGCCCATGGTTTGTTCATGCACCAAAAGTGCTTCAACTGTACACTAACCAACTTGTTGTTTGGTTTATGCAAATCAATATGAATAATTGACCCGCTTATCATTTTTCCTAGTCCCCATCTTGAAGCTACAACACACTCCTCCCACCCAAAAATGTTGTAAACTAAGGAACATGCACCAATTCCTTTTTCTTTCATTGTTTTCATTTTGGGATTCGCATTTGAGTCTTTCCAAGAACTTGGGGGTGTGTCACAAAAAGTCATGTGGTTGAAAAATTGGAAAAATACAGTGGTGTTCGATTTAAAAATCTAATCCTTTGTTTTATTTGTCAAAATTAATTTTCGAATTTTCTGATGTCCATTATTTGGTTTTTTTATTCCTTCTTCTCCATTTATTATTATTTTTTTTTTTACTTTTCAATTGCTTTGGTGGGAATTATTCTTGTTTGGGTACATTTTCACCCTTTTTATTTTCTATTTGCAAGTGAAGGTCCATTTGATGGAGGCTATGTGTTTGATGATTTGGATGAGGACACATTTGAAAACTCGAATGATTGGGACAAACATTGGTCTTATTTTGGCCTTGGTGGAATTCGAAAGGCAACCATTCAATTATTTGGACAATTGGACAAGACTAAATTGCATTGGACATGGCATGTGAAAAAACAAGAGAAATGGAGGAAATCGGTGCCATCTTTAATCCAATCTTCATTGCATTGAAGTTATGTGTCTCCACTTCAATCCGCACATGTGTTTATACCAACCTCACACCATTTGTTTCGTCATGGCTACAATCGCCCCTTGTGGGATTTGATGGGCCTAGAAATGATTAACTTTTTAAAGTTCTCCATGAAATTGCCGAGGAAGATAAAGGGAAAAAAATTACTCTTGGAGGTTTCAAATCTCTTCCCGTAGATGCAAAGGACACAAAGGTAAGTCCTTTGCATGTGATTTTTGACTTGAAAGGGGTCCTTGTTGGGAATGAATATTTCAAAATTAATCACCTTTTGCCTCTACCATTTAATTTAGCTCGAGGTCGCACCTTGTTAGGCAAGAATGTTGTTCCAAGGCTAGCACTAAAGGAATTCCTCCTAAGGTGTTTAAAGCAATTTACCGTCCACATATGGATGTTTACTCCACTTGCCAAGGTGAATGCCTACTTGAAAAAAATAACAGAAGAGACAAATATTGAAATCGACCCACAAAGGATTATTGGTCGAGATTTATGCAAGATTAACAAGCACTTTTTATAATTTCTTTTCAAAAGAGACTATAATTACATCAATCATCCCACTTGTGATAAAAAAATTTATCATAAGAACCTTTTTTATTCTTTCCTTAAGTATCTTCATATTCACCTTGGAAATGCATTGTTGGTAAATGATACATTTTATAAAACCTACATGAATCCACCTTTTAATGCCATATTTGTTGAGTCTTATGAGGATCTACCAAAAGAGGATAATTATTTCATGAAAAATTTTCTCCAATACTTAGAGTTTCTTCATTACTCTGGGTTTAGTGTTCCCACCTTTGTGGAATTCTATCCTTTTAATGCCATCAGAAGTCTCAAAAAAGACAATGTTAGATTTCGAACCTTGTTCGAAAAATGCACCATGGCCTATCGCACTTCCTTCTATAGAAATCATTTGACATTTGTAGTAAGTAATCCAAATTTTCTCTTTTGTTCCTTCCTTCCATTTCGTTCTTGGATTTTCCAAACTCTTTGATTTATGTGGTCCTTGATTTTTAGGACTTTGCTAACAACTTTTTATTTTTTATTTTAGGTTATCACTACGTTGTTTCTTAAGGATGCCATAAATGTGAAGTTGTCAAATTCACATGCCATTGTTGAAATAAACTTGGATGAGATTCCATTAATTTTAGGTGGCAATTCCCTAGTGTTTTGTTTGCTTGTAGCGAAGGTGAGTCCATTTCATATGAATTTCAATCTGAACAAAGTTATTATTGCCACACATTTCGATAAGGGTGGGTATGGAAAAGCTACATTTCACATCACCATTCACTTTCTTCAATTGAAAGAATTATTGGAGAAATGTGTTGTGTAATTCCACATCTACATTTGGTCCATAGCCTAGTGTCACAATATCTATAATTATTTAGATCAAATGTGGTGCAAAACATAAATCTCCATACGTGTTTCTAAAATGTGATTAAATATTGCATGGAACATCCACATTTCCTATCAAATAAACCTAACAAGCCAATTTTTTGTAAAAACCTTGATGTTTTCTTTTCTATGTTTCCTTACACTCATGTTGGCAACACATTGTTCGTAGACGATACACCATACAATAACATGTTTAACGACATGTATAGTGCCATTGTTTTGGAGTCTTTTGACAACATTCATGGGGAGGATCGATATTTGTTGAGGTTTGTTATCCCTTACATGGAAAATCTTCATTTGTCCAAATATGGTGTTCCCATTTTTGTTGAACACAATCCTTTTGGTAGGATTAAATTTATTAATCTAGATAATTTATGACTTTTAAAAATGTTGTTTATGAAATGCAATCTCACCTACCAACCCAATTTTTCTAACAATGTGAAATTAAAATTGAAACGAAAAAGTATTTTATTAATTATTCATTGTCAAATTTTGCTTGTTTAAATATCTCAAAAAAATCCTTTTGAAAAAAAAATTAAAAAACTTAATTACATTGTTTGAATGTTGCTTGTACTATTTGTTTTTAAAGCATTTGATTTTGGCTTAGTGGCCTTTGGGTTGAACTTCACATTCATGCGACCTTCTTGTGGCCGCATGGTGTTCTTCCTCATCTACTTAGTGGTTGCTAGGTCGTGATATGTGTGTTTTCAATCCATGTTATTACCAAATTCTCGATCAAAATTATCCTTCCAAATCCAGGATATCAATTTAATTCTTGAACTAACATCTCTTATAACAAGGATGGAGGCTTCTACTCATTCTTGAATTTATCTTTGGTCTAACCTTTCTTCTTTTTGGTAGGTGCATCATGTTTATCTTTCTAATCCAAAAAGGTGGATTCAAAATTTTCGACCTTGATTTGGCACAACAAAAAAATTCCTCATTTTTAGTGCAATGGTGCCTTTGTTACTTTCCAAAGTGTGCCTTTCTTCAAGGGGATCGACGAAAGATTGAAAAAAATTTAAACGTATCCAAGTTGGAAATTTGTTTGGAGTACAATATTTCTTTTCATGAGCATTTGAACATTTTTACATTGTTATTTGGTTGTGTATGTTGTTAAAAGATGTCATTGAAATTCTACTTTTGTTGATGCCCAAAACTTTCATCAATCAATTTGTGTTTGTTTGGGGACGTGGGCAATGCACTATAACAATGGATAGTTCACACTTTCAACCTATTACTATTTGAAGGACTTGGATCAAGTTCACTTTGCACATAGAAGTCTACCTTATGGGGATAGGATCAAACATTACTCATTGATGATTAGCCTAGCAAAGCCTTTTGAAATCCAAATTAAAGTGGACTTTTCCTTGAACCATTCAAAGGACATGAATTATCTAAAAACAAGGTGCAATTTTTAGACCTTGCATTTTGATTGTGATCAACATTAAAGGGTTTGCCCTTTGCAAAGATGGTTTATGCCCATTTCACAGTTATCATGTAGTTTTCGAGGCCGCTGTTTAGTTCTCAATATCCATCTTATTATTGGTTCAAGCAATTTGAGGGAAGTTCGAGGGGGGATGTAACAATAGTGCAACTTCCTTTAGGTGACATCCTAAATAAACCCTAAACCCTTCCTTGTTTCAATTATGTTTTTCATTCTTCATTTCATGTTGGTTCAATTATTTGTTTATTTTATATTTTGTCAATTTGAGGTTTGTAGTTTGGGGAAATTTCAATTATTCATTTATGTTTGTAATGGATTCTAGCCTTTGTTTGTAAACTACATGAAGGCATTTGCAATTCTATCTAGTAGAAAATCATGTTATTGACCATGTTTTCTATTTAGAGAAGTAAAGGCTATAATTACATATTTGACTCTTGGTTTTAAGGGTTAGACAATTCCTCAATTTTTGGTTGCTTGTAGAGTGGAATTTTTGTTTTAGTGGTTCATATTCCAAATTTTTATATGGATGGCAAAATATTTTTTGATACTCAATGTATTTGTGTGAATCAATAAATTGATAATCATTGTTTTTCATGCACTTGAGGTTGACTTTGGTTGTTAACTCTAGAGGGTGAAATTCATATTTCATAATAAGCAAACTTTTCCTTACTCAAGGTTAAATGATCAATGAATATGTCTCAATATGTTTTCAAGCTAGGATTATTATACCCATTAGTGGCCACCAAATGGTTTTATTTTCTAATAAATAATTCTTTTCAATTGTTTAGTGCCCCCAAGCTTTTCTATTCAATGGTCCACCAATGATTTATGAAATAAAATAATTGTAGGTATTGTAAAAAAATTTGTTGATACTTTGCAGAATTCAATGACATAAAATTTAGTAGATATTTCAAATTGTGTTCTTTGATTTTGCGATTGAATTCACTACACCAAAATGTGTCATAGTTCACTTTGGGTTTCATTATATTTTGAGTGAATTTGGACATTTTTACCATGGTGAAATTGGTCAACTCCTTTATTGAATGGGGACTAGTTGTTATGGACAGTGAATTGATCCACTAGTACCTAGTGAAATAAAAATTTACCAAGCCATTTCAATTGTTAATTAATTAACTAGGCATCATGGAAATCAATTAAATTTAAATATTAAATATTTAATGTAATATTTAATATTATTGATGATTTTATTATTTTTGGCCTATGCATTATTGACACGTGTCATTGCCTATGCTAGGTCAAAAACCTATTTAACCTAGGTACATAGGCCATGTAATCAATCTAAATAGGCACCTACTATAAAAAAAACTCCATAGGAAAATATTTAGTTAGCTTATCACTATTGACCACAAATACACCATATGTGAGGTTTGATCCTTTAACCTTTAAGATGAAAACACACACCCCTACCATTAAGCCATCACATTTGTTGTGATAATATGTTACATTACATCTTATTTATCAAATACTTCATTTTAAACATTACAAAAACATATACTTTGAAAATTCATATCTTATTGAAATTTTGTCCAACTAAAATGATTAAAGTTTAATTTCAATTTTTTTTCAATAACGTACATAGTTACATTTATTTCCTTTTGAAAATGTAAAATCATTTGAACAAATGTTTTTTGAATATCACAATTCAATACCATTTCAATGACCATTCTTTCGGAATTTTTAAAATAAATAAATGGATAATTTTTTTGTTAATATAATAATACCACCTATGTTAGGCTACTTTCAACTATTATAAGGTTATTTTTCATTTTTCTAAGTTATTTCACCCTACATTATGTACAGCTATTTATGGTTATTTTCAAAAAAATTAATTATTTGTAACTATTTCACCTTAAGTTATTTTAAGTTATTTATCATTATTTTATGTTATTTTAGAATATTTTAGGCATTTCTCCTTAGGTATTTTCAACTACTGTAAATTATTTTTGGTTATTCTATGTTTTTTTGAGCCGGGAAAAAATGGCATGGTATGAGTAGAAATCAAGGTGCTGCATGAGAACATGATGAACAATACCAAATGCCATCGGGAACTTGAGTGAGCTCTAGCTTGAGGCAAAATAGATGGTATCCACCATTCTAATTATTGCAAAACAACATCTGATCAACATCATTTGTCCTCTGACATACCTAACATGGATAGTTAAGTGGAGGAATCCAAGTCGACGTGATGATGGTAGGATCCAAGTTTAGAAGGTCGTAGTGTGCATAATTTTTGGAGTGATCCCAAATTGTGCGTTTGTTAATTCCTTACAATTCTAACACACTTGAAGGCCTGATCGCCTTAATCCTCAAGATAGTGTGATTAGAAGAAGTGTCTAGAGTATCATTAGGTTACCACTGGAGATACACAAAATCATCAACATCAAATTGTCTCACCTTAGGTTTGTAACTACACCTCGTGTGTGTGCATATTGTAAGGTGTCTCGATGTTATGTAATGGACAAGTTTTCCATGGCCATGGGCATAACCCTCTTGAATAGAACGACCTTCTTTGCGATGACCCTAGCCCAAGTGGTTGGGGAGTCCAAGTCCACAACTTGGTCCATTTGAGCAACAATGGAAGAAGGTGGAATGGGATGTCTCCCAAAAAGTAGAAAATAAAGAACGACATGAGACAAAGAGGCGTGTTTGGACATCCTGTAACCTATGGCGATGTAAGGTAGGGCCAAGTCCTAATCCTTTTTGTTCCTAGTGAGGCAAATATTTCGAAATCCCTTTTTGCATGTCTAAACCATCCTTTCTACAAGGCCATCAGCTTGGGGATGATCCCTTGAAGTCTGGCGATGGTTAATGAAAGCATGATCAAACAGGTCTTGGAATTATCCTTTGAAATCTAATCCTTCATCAATAGGGCACTAAGCACAAGCGCTAAACCTACTTAGGTTTGTTGTAAGAAAACATGGCTAGTGCTGTGTGATGACTTGTTTGGCATCGTAACAAGCTCAACCCACTTTGAGAAATGCTCAATCATAATCATGATGTAGACATTACCCTTGGAGGTTTGTGGTAACTTTCCAGCTAAATCACATGACCAGCGATAGAACATGCCCTGAATAGGGAGTGGAGAAAGCATGAGCTATCAAGAGAAGAAGGAAGTTCTCATTCTATCACATTGTTCACACCTAGCAATGACATCTCGGACTTGAGCATACATACCTCTCCAATGGTAATGAAAAATGAAAAGGCTATAAATACGCCTAACTCTAAAGTGTCCAAGCTTCGAGTGTACCTTCTAAATAAGACTAGGCCATTCATGTGGTGGAAAAACCACTATGTCACCTTGTGGTAAGCATCAAATGAAGTGATTATCCTTCCATGATTAACATTTGGACCGTTGTTGTATGTGCTCCTGATGATTTGGTGTAATTTGGGGAGGGTATTCCCCATGTTGAAAAAACCTCAAAGTGTCCAAGTCCTCCCATATATCCACAATGGGATACATTCAAGTTACATTGTATAGTGCAAGATAACTAGATGCATAAGATACATGTATTGTTGGAATATGTCGAAGTCTTGCTTGGCTTTTGAGAAATCTTCAAAGGTAGTGAAGGGTCTCCACGACATGGTCTTCACATTTTGATGTGTAATACCAAGTTGGTGAATAACCTTCAACTCATATTCTTGAAGTTTAAGCGCCCAACAAGTTAATTTACTAATAAGCTTGTTATTGGTCATTAACCATTTGATAAACTAGTGGTTTGTATACAAAGTGAACTTGGTGCCATAAAGATAGGGCCTAAAATGTATGATGGCCCATACAACATCAAAACACTCCCCCTCGTATGAAAAGTAGTTGTTCTTAACCTTGTTGTTGCTTTAGGATGCATAAGCGATAACATATTCTAATTTGCCTTCCTCATCAAGTTGGCCAAGAATAACACTAATACCAAGAGCACTCAAGTCAATGTGTGGGATGAAGACCTTGTTGAAATCAAGTCTTTTCAAAATGGGGAACTCTGAAAGTTTTTCGTTGAATGTGTTGAAAGCTTCCTGAGCCTTTTCATTCCCTGTCCCAGTAATATCCTTCTTTAACAATGCATAGAGAGGATGAACAATAATGTTGAAGTCTTGGACATAAATCTTATAGTAATTACATAGTCCAATGAAGCTCCTCAAAGTGTGAACATCAGTAGGATTAAACATTTCCAAAATGGCTACTATTTTGGCCCAATGAGCCATAATACCATTTGGTAAAATTTTGTGTCCAAGGTAGATTACTGAGGTGATAACAAACTCACATTTTTTAGGATGGATCTTCATATTGACTTTGTGGAGCCTCTTGAATAACTCTTCAAGATGAGCCAAATGTTGCAAGAGTCCCTTGTTATACATTAAGATGTCATCTATGTAGCACTTCATGAAATCTGCCCTTTCGAGAATTTGGTCCATAACTCGCTGAAAGAAGACAAGTGTATTTTTCAATCCAAAAGGCATCACAAGCCATTCCCACAACTTGTTGCTTCCATGGAATGTTGTTTTCTTGCGTTCCTTCGTAACGAGCACAATCTAGTTGAAGCCTTGCTTTAAATCCATAATTGTGAAGATGTTTGAGTCTCCAATGCTATCAAATAGTTCTTCAAGGATGGGCATGGGGTACATGTCCTAAGGTGTAACCAAGTTCAAAGGCCTATAATCCCCACACATCCCTTTCTTAATCTATAATCTAGTTAAATTTTTTTTGTTGGCATTATTGCAACGGCAACAAAATCAGAACTTAATGGCTAAATGAAACTAGTTTCATGGAGCTCTTTCCATCTTTCATCTACCAGTTCCCACTCATGCTTGCTCAACCTATGCCTCCTTCGACAAATGGGTGTTTCATTTGTAAGGTCTATAGATAACCGCATGGTCTTACACCTACCTAAATCTTCCATTGAGAATGCGAACACATTTTCATACTTAATTAACAAGTCTGTGACATGGTATCTCTCATTCTTGGTGAGCTAGTTCCCCATAATGAAAGGGTAGTTGGAAACACATGGAATGGAATTGGAAAGTGTGTTTGAAGAACTTGGTGTATTAAGTTCTCCATTATCCAATTGCGCGATTCGTAGAAGATTGTAATTGTTTTTCCAGAAGTTGATGTACCTCCAAGTGTATCAAAAACAACTTGAGTCAAATTACATGGTACCTCCTACCCCCCAACATTAAGAGTGAAGTGTAGTGTTGAAGATAGGCGAGTGTATTTGGTAGGGGTGCCATGTAGTCGCATCACTAAAACTGCAAGCTAATTGAATCAATGTTGGTGTTGTGTACATTTGAAAGAGTATATAGGTTACCAACAACCATGTAAGGGAGTTCAGGTCCATGCCTGACGCGCTCCAAAGTCACGGGGTGAAACCCACTTGAGGGTTTCACAAAGTCAAGTTGCGGAAAGTTGAAACTTGGAGGCACGTTCCCGGCTTCCAACTCTAGAAAGGGGTAGAGGGTCGAGTTGGGAGCCCAAGGATTAGACTAGGAAGACGGTTTAGTAGATCAAGCTTGAATCTGCATCAAAACAAACCACCCACGTGGTTAGTTCACATTCCGGGACACCCTTGGGTGTTGGGACAAGCCACGGGCACTTTGGACCACGAGACACACCACG
>Ga0116228_10003892_pt1 | contig 13191 bp, 7 predicted proteins | sample S1TSphfallax_2_FD_89694 | JGI IMG/M metagenome (GOLD analysis project Ga0116228, IMG submission 89694) | Host-associated microbial communities from peat moss isolated from Minnesota, USA - S1T2_Fc - Sphagnum fallax MG | ecosystem: Host-associated > Plants > Peat moss > Unclassified | place: USA... | reverse complement strand
TTCCGAGATGAGATCTCTTCTACTCATGCCATAGTGATTTTTCTACCAATGTCAAGTGATCTGCAATGGGATTGATGATACGTCACATGGAATTCATGTGTGACATTTCATAGTTCCTTATCATTCCACATTTGTGTCATTGCAAAGGGAAAGAATTGGATACATAAGTGCAACATTGTTGGCTTTTAGTACTTGCTTCTTTGTTCTTGTATATTGAAAATAATGAGAGTACTATTCGACTTCTTTGATTCAACAATCTTTGGTAGAGATTTCAACCAAAATCAAACAAGAGATTGACAACACAACAAATCTAAATTGAGCTCATGCAAGACCAAGTAGGTGCTAGCTAAACACCATGATTGAGTCTTCTTCTTCTCTATGGCTTCCAAAACAATGTGATTGAAACTCAAAATGCAAATTCTGTATAATGGGCTTGGACAAAATTTTGGACAAATTCTTTTATAATTTATCTACTCTTAAGATTGTATTATGGAAGCTCAAAAGCTTCAAATGATGCCAATCTTCCAACTTTAGAGCATATAAGTGGGTAAGGCCCTAGGTGTGGGGCATTCTCAAAATATGGCATTATTTTCATTAACCCTTAAATGTCACAATAGACTAGCCTAATCAACTGCCCCATAACTACTTTGCCGTGACATGAAATGTCGTGATGTTCGATGTCGTAAAGGTGTAAATCCATAGTAAATTCTACTAAATAAAAAGACTAAAACTAATCAAAGGTAGAAACTAATCAACCAAAAATATATGCACGCACATATATATACAATGCACAAGAGGAGACTAAGATGAAATTATCATGTATCCCCCCCAAACCTAAGCTAGGAAAAGCGTGGCATGGTCTGAGTAGAAATCAAGGTGTTATATGAGAACATGATGAACAGTACTAAATGTCGACATGAACTTGAATGAACTTCGACTTGAGGTAGAATAGATGGTATCCACCATTACAATTATCGCAATGCAGCATCTGATTAGCATCATATATCCTCTAACATACATGACATGGATAGTCAAATGGAGGAATCCAAGTTGATGTGATGATGGTAGGATCCAAGTTCGGCAAGTGGTAGGGCACACAATTTTTGGAGTGATCTTAAATTGTGCGTCCATCAGCTCCTTACAATTCCAACACACCTGAAGGCCTGATTGCCTTAATCCTCAAAATAGTGCGATCAGAGGAAGTGTCTAGAGAATCATTAGGTTACCGCTAGAAATACATAAAATCACCAACATCAAATTGTTTCACCTTACGTTTGTAATTGCCACCTCATGTGTGTGCATACCATAAGTTGTCTCAATGTTATGCAATAAACAAGTTCTCCATGGCCATGGGCATAACCCTCTTGAATAGAGTAGCCCTCTTTGTGATGACCCTAGCCCAAGTGCCTAGGGAGTCCAAGTCCACAACTTGGTCCATTTGAGCAACAATGGAAGAAGGTGGAATGGGATGTCTCCCAAAAAGTAAAAAATAAGGAGCGAAATGAGATAAAGAGGTGTGTTTGGACATCTTGTAACCCATGGCAAGGTAAGGTAGGCTCGGGTCCTAATTTTCTTTGTTCCCAATGAGGCAAATCTTTCGAAGCCCCTTCTTGCATGTCTAAACCATCTTCTTTGCAAGGCCATCAACTTAAGGATGATCCTTTGAAATCAAGCGATGGTCAATGAGAGCATGATCAAGTAGGTTTTAAAATTCTCCTTTAAATTTTGATCCTTGATCAGTAAGGCACTCAACACAAGCCCTAAACCTATTTAGGACCTATTATAAAAAAACTTGGCTGGTGTTGTGTGATGATTTGTCCGGCAATGTAACAAGCTCGACCCATTTTGAAAAATGCTCAATCATAATCATGATGTAGACATTACCCTTGGAGGTCTGTGGTAACTCTCTAGCTAAATCACATGACCATTGATAGAACTTGCCCTGAATAAGGAACGAGGAAAGCATGAGCTATCGAGAAAAGAAGGAAGTTCTCGCTTTATCACATTGTTCACACCTAGCAATGACGTTTCGGACTTGAGCATACATACTTTTCCAATGGTAACAAAAAGCGAGAAGGCTATAAGTACACTTAATTCCAAAGTGTCCAAGCTTCGAATGTACCTTTTGAATAAGACTAGGCCATTCATGTGATGGAGGAACCATTTTGTCACCTTGTGGTAAGCATTGAACGAGGTGATTATCCCTCCATGAGTAGTGTTTGGATCACTATTATATGCAATCCTCATGATTTGATGTAACTTGGGGAGGGTATTCCCCATGGTGAAGAAACCTCAAAGTGTCCAAGTCCTCCCATATATCCACAATGGGATGTTCAACCAGGTTACATTATAGTAATGCAAAATAACTAGATGCATAAGATACATGTATTGTTAGAATTTAGTCGAAGTCTTGTTTGGCTTCTGAGAAATCTTCAGAGGTAGTGAAAGGTCTCCACGACATGGTATCCGCGTTCTAATGTGTAATACCAAGTTGGTGAATAACCTTGAACTCGTAATCCTGAAGTATAAGTGCCCAATGAACTAACTTACCATTAAGCTTGTCATTGGTCATTAACCATTTGATAGGCTGGTGGTTGGTATACAAAATGAACTTGGTGCCATAAAGATAGGGCCTGAAATGTATGACGACCCATACGACAATAAGACACTCCCCCTTGTATGAAAAGTAGTTGCTCTTAGCCTTATTGTTATTTCGGGATGCATAGGCAATAACATATTCCTTGCCTTCCTCATCAAGTTGGCCAAGAATAACACCAATACCAAGAGCACTCTAATCAGTGTGTAGAATGAAGACCTTGCTGAAATCAAGTCTTCTCAAAATGGGGAACTCTGAAAGCTTTTTCTTGCGTGTGTTGAAAGCTTCCTAAGCCTTTTAATTCCATGTTCAAACAACATCCTTCTTTAACAATGCATAAAGAGGATGAGTAATAGTATTGAAGTCTTGGACATAAATCTTGTAGTAATTACATAGTTCAATGAAGCTCTTCAAAGTGTGAACATCAGTACGATTGGGCATCTCCAAAATGGCTATTACTTTGGCGTGATGAACCATAATACCATTTGGCAAAATTTTGTGTCCAAGGTAGATTACTAAGGTGACAACAAACTCACATTTTTTAGGATGGATCTTCATATTGACTTTGTGGTGCCTCTTGAATAACTTCTCAAGATGAGCCAAGTGCTATAGGAGTCCTTGGTTATGCACTAGGGCATCATCTATGTAGTAGTTCAGGAAATCTACCCTTTCGAGAACTTGGTCCATGACTCATTGAAAAAAGATAGGTGCATTCTTTAAACCAAAAGGCATCACAAGCCATTCCCACAATTTGTTGCTTCAATGGAATGTCATTTTCTTACAATCCTTCACAATAAACACAATCTGGTTGAAGCCTTGCTTCAGATCCACAATTGTGAAGATGTTTGAGTCTCCAATGTTATCAAATAGTTTTTCAGGGATGGGCATGGGGTACTTATCATCAGGTGTAACTAGGTTCAAAGGCCTATTATCCCACACATCCTTTTCTTAGTCCATAATCTAGGTGAATCTCTTTTTGCTAACATTACTATAGCGGCTACAAAATCAGAACTTGATGACTAAATGAAACCAGCTTCATGGAGCTTTTTGCATCTTTCATTTACTAATTCCCATTCATGCTTGCTTAACCTATGCCTCCTCTGATAGATGGGTGTCTCGTCTATAAGGTCCATAGATAATTGCATGGTCTTACACCTACCTAAGTCTTTCATTGAGAATGCGAACACATTCTCATATTTAATTAGCAAGTCTATGACCTAGTCTCTCTCCTGTTTGGTGAGCTAGTTCCCCATGATGAAAGGGTAGTTGGAAACACATGGAATGGAGTTGGAAAGTGTGTTTGAAGAACCTGGTGTATTGGGTTCTTCATTATCCAACTGCGTAGATTTGTAGAAGGTTGTAATTGTTTCTCCAAAAGCTGATGTACTTCCAGATGTATTAGAAACAACTTGAGTCAAATTACATGGTACCTCCTCCCCCCCAACATTAAGAGTGAAATGCAGAGTGTTGAAAATAGGCAAGTGTACTTGGTCGGGGTGCCATGTAATCACATCGCCATAACTGCAAGCTGATTGAATCAGTGTTGATGTTGTGTACATTTGAAAGAATACACAGGTTACCAATAGTAAGGGAATTCAGGTCCATGCCTCTCCCCAATAGATCATTACGCTCTAATCTAGTCACCTTGGTATGATTAGTAGTGCTAGTTTGGAACCCCATAACCTTTTTTCTTTCTTCTAGGCTTGGTTCATCCCAAGTGGCTGAAGCATGATAATACACTAAGCCTGGTCCATCTCCTTAAAAGGCGTGTGTTCCTGGGAAGGAAACAAAGGTGGGCCAAACACCTCTTGGTTTTCCTATTGTGTTTACAAGAAACCAAAGAGGTTTATCTTGCCTTGTAACTAGTTGGCAGGAGCTCTAATCATCCAATATGTGAGAAACCTGTAGGTTGGGGTCTCTGATGGTGTATTTCAGAGCCAACTATAAAACTGAAATTGGTGCAAGGTTGGTCCACCAATTGCATAACCGGTGTGCATAGGAATTGTAATGTGCTGCATCAAGTAGGAGCGGTTTTCCAAGGTATTGTTTGACCAACATGTAATGTTCTTGGACTTTCTCCCTCTAGTCGAACTAAGAAGGGGTGTTTTCAATTACATAACCAAGCATAGGAGAAATGGATTGAGCCTAGGCGATCAATCGTACCATGTTCGTGAAGAGTCTAGATCTTGTGTCACTCAAACCTTCTCTAAATCCAGCTATTGAAAATCCTTGACATTCCCAACATGAAATGATGAGGTTCATGGGGCCAAGTAATTCCATATGTTTCTTCTGAATTAGTTGTTTGTTAAAGGGCAAGAAAGTGAAATTGGCCTTCCATGCGGTGGTTACAAATTGTTATGGAAAATCTGGTTGTGAACATTAGAAGAAAATTGTGTATTTTTTTTACTAATCTTTGTGACTAAATTTTAGTTGCAAAAGACATTTTGCAACTAAAATCCCTTTAGTTGCTTAAGACAAGTCGCATGTGATAAATTAGTCACAAATGACAAAGGATATTGTATGAAAAAAATAATCAACAAATACATTTCATCCTTTGACTATGTTGTATACGTATTATCACATGCGACTAAGATGCAACTATTTTGGTCACAATTAAGGGCAAATGATGTGTTGCCACATGTTTTAATTTTTGATTATTTAAATTATTATTATTATTATTATTTTGAAATAATCAAAGATGTTAAATTCTAATACTTTGATGATATTATATTATGACACGTGGCCCAATGTAAGTATGCCATGTGGCATTAAGAAAAATTATTTAAAATATTAATATTAAGTTGGTAGGTACCTAGGTAGGTACATAAATATGTGCCTACAAACCTAGGCTACATATCAACCTACATATTTATGTAAAAAAATAAGTAGGTAAGTTCTACCTTCCTAGGTTAAATACCTACTAATATAGGTAGGTACTTAATTAGTAGGTACATAGGTTAACCTAGGTGGGTAGGTCAAACTAAATACCTACTTAGTTAAGTAGACAAGTAGGTTGGGAAGGTAAGCACTTTAAAAATGTGCATAATTTGTTTTTTTGTTTTGGGTTAACCATTTTGATTGGTTCATTTCATGTGCACAAATTTCTTAATGTGAAATTGGATGATCACACCCCCTTGTTTATATAATGTTCAAAATAAAAATGAAGAATAAACAATATGGGATAAATTTTGAAATTACAACTTCCTCACAAACTAAGTTGTAATTCCAAAACTTTCTTCTTACTTTACTTTCTTAGATTTTAGATTTATAAACAATTCAAGTGCTAGATAATTAGATAATCATTTAATTAATAATGATTAAATTTACATATATTTAAATTATAAATCATACATTACAAAAATATTCATTATTCATTATCAATTATTTAAATAAGCAATAAGTTCTTAATATTTAACAAACTAACTATCTAGTTACTCACAAGTTATTAATAAATAACTCATAAATAATTAAAATAACTAAAAATATTTTATACTTTTTAGAATCTAATGGAATTATACATAATATAATTGTAAAATAATTTAATGAATATAATTTAAAAATTAACTATTTTATAATTATGTTAAAATAATAAATACTGAATTAAAAAATATTATTAAAAAGTAAATTCTTACAAGATTTTAAAAAAAATTATTATAGGTCAAGTAATTTTTTCTTTTGCTAATTATCAATTATAAATACAATAATTTGTTAAACATAACATTAATTTTCATAAATACTGTAAAATTACTATAAAATATTTATCATAGATGATTAATCACAAATTTTTTTTAATAATAATAATAATATATAATAATTCGTGAAATTAAAATATGTAAAATAATTATTTTAACTACACTATAATTTTTCCAAATTTTTAATTCAGGTTTGAAGTTATAAATTACAGAGTGTGAATAATTATGTTCAATTAAAAATAATTATGCACATACAAATTAATTGTTATATGAAGTAATTGCAATGAATTTAAAGTAATTTCACATTAATTGCATTAATTTATTTCTCTTGATATAAAAATATAAATTATAAAATATACAAATCCATGTTATAATAATTATTATTATATGTAATTAAGGTTTAATAAAAAATCATTTATAATTTTTTATAAAAGTGATATATTATGGATACCACTAGTAGAAAAACCCTTCAAACTCAATCAATAATTTTTTGAATTAAAATATAAAATTAAGATTCCAAAATAGTAATTCAGAATTCAAATATCAAAATTTAGATCAAACAAGTTTTTTGAAGTTAAATAACAAATTTCAGAATTGAAATGTCAAATTTCAAATTCAAATAATAATATTCAAAATTAAAATGTCCATTTTAAGACTCAATTAATAATTTTCTGAATTGAAATATTAATTTCAAGAATCCAAAATAATAATTTGGAATTCAAATTTCAACTTTCAAGTCAAAGAATTTCTTAAAATTTAAATTTAAAACTTTAGAATTCAAATATCAAATTTCAAGTTCAAATAAAAATATTGAAAATCAAAATGTCAATTCTTAGACTCAATACATATTTTTGAATTGAAATACTAAATTTTAGATTTGAAAATATTAATTTAGAAATCAAATATTAATTTTTAAATCAAATAAGTTTTTTGAATTTAATTAAAAAATTCCATAATCGAAATGTCAATTTTCATATTCAAATAACAATATTCAAAATTGAAACATCCAGTTTTAGACTCAATTAATAATTTTTAGACTAGAAGTATTAATTCTAACAATCCAAAATAATAATTTGGAATTGAAATTTCAGGTTCAAATCAAATGATTATTTAAAGTTTAAATGCAAAGTCTTCAAAGTTGAAATATAAATTTTAATATTCATATTAAAATATTCATAACAAAAATGTCCATTTTTACAGTCAATTATAATTTTCTGAATTGAAATACTAATTTTTGGATTCGAAAATATTAATTTAGAATTCAAATAATGTTTAAAAAATTTGAAATAACAGTTTTTAGATTTGAATAAAAAATTGAAAGTTCAAATATTAAGTTTGAAATTCATTATATGAACATTATACATACATATGCATATTACATATATATAATTTTAGTACATACATTAAAATACACCCCTATGTCATTGTAGAATACCTTTAGGATGTAACTAATTTGGTGATTATCGTGACTAATGTGACATATCAACCTATTAATGGATGAAAGTAAATGTAAAATCGATCCAACCAATAGGATGAAATTAGTAATAGTTGCATCATAATTGTGAGAATGACTAAAATAGTTGAAATTTGGTCTTGTAGTTGCAATATTCGTAGATCTAGTAACAAATGATTACAAGTCTCATGTAGTCGTAAATGGACTGGTTACATTTTGGCTAATTTCTACTAGTGGAACATACAATGGTGAGTCATAGGACTATGGTTCCCATGTAAATCAAGGGGTATGTATCCTAGGTGGTGGCCATTAGTCTCCCAATCCACTCAATAGTACACATGTTTAAACTAGTTGTCAATTGTGAAACTTGGTAGAAATAAAGCCTCTTATCCAATGAGCATATCGTAATTGGTGGCATTGGTGACTAAACATTTGACCTATAGGCAAAGCTCTTGATCTGTACCTTTATTGAAGTTAAGTGCAATCATATCCGAGATCTCCCCAAATACCTCCTCTACGCTCCCATTAGCAATGGGAATTTGCCACATGGATTTTCATAGTTTGGAGTCGAGCATGCCCATCTTTTTGGCGAATTGAACTCCAATAATCACTGGTTGGGCACTTGTATCAAGAAGTGCCACTCTAGGTGTATGTCCTCGCACTTGGATTGTTGATTCAGTATTGTTGACAATGGTAACTCCGGCAATGATGGAAGTTATTTCACTAGGCACCACCTTTGGAAATGAGTGAGAGACCTTGTGGAGAGAATGGCTATCCACAAGTGAGGTGTTTTTAGCTCCCTTCTAATATGTGAATGTAGAATTAGAGGTAGGAGAGCCCATTATTTTAGTCATGTTAAATTTAGTGACTAGATTACGAACGCCATCTGCAACACATGAGCCAATCGAATGTCTCTCCAAGGTGTTGGATGGGACCCCTATAGCATGTGGATAAGGGATTAATAGAAGACCTGATGTAGTGTTCAAGGTATCCTTTAGTACTGCAATTATGTCCCTGGTGCTTAGTTTCAAATCTTGAAAACTAAACAATGATGTACTCATAAGCTTTTATGTCACTTCACACATTTGAAGTTAGCGCTCCATAAGCTAATCAATGGAAAATTATGTGTTTTTTTTATGTACATGTATTACTAGGACACAAGAATTTGATGCCTTAGCAACTTGTGCTGTAGTAGTCTCCTCCCCTTTCGCTAACAAGGTGCATTCTTCTTTTGTGTTAAGAGGACAAAAAAATTATGGTATGACAGTTCGAGCTCCTTTAGCCCTAGTAATACAACTTGAACCAGATGCAAGTCCATCAGTTTGAATTGCCTACCTAGTGGTAGAAATTATGGGCGCCACACTAGCCTCTAGTGTCGTGAAGTAGGAAGGGTACAAAGAAGTGGTAATTTTTGGTGTGAAACTAGAATTATGTGGACTAGAAAGAACATACTCCCCAACCATGGCATCGTGTGAGAGGCCATAGAACGACCTAGGAGGTCCTTCTTGTGATCCTGAACCCTATACAAGTTGGGCATGATTAGTTGGTTGGGAAGACTTGCCTTTTAGATTAACAAGTTGGGCCCTTAATGATTCGAGTTCATTTTGTAGACTTTGAACTTGAGCAGCATGGGCTTGAAACACCTCCTTCTTGTCAACATTGTGCTCCTTCTTCTTAACATTATTACTAGATTACCCTTGGTGGGGAAAGCTTCAGTAGAAGGTTGAGGTGCCTTGGCTTTTGGTTGAGGGGCAATAAAATATGTTGGCAAATTTTGTTGTGGTAATCGGAGTTGCTTCTGTTTCAAGAACTAGGCAAAACAAACAACTTCATGATGTCCCTCTTTCCCAAAATAATCACAAAAGAGATCTTCAGAAGGAATGTTACATTCACAAGCTTTGTGGGCGGGATTGCCACAATAATTGCAAGAAGGTAGGATGGGTGCAGCCGAATGCATCGTTTTAACCCTTGAAGAAGAATGTGATGATTTGGTTGGCATAGCTAGTGGAGGCTAAGCCCTTAAACATGATGGAGGCTTCATAGTACTGGCTTCATAGTGTGCACGAGCCAGTTCTAGCTTTTCAGAAATGTTGTACACATCCAACAAAGTGTACAAGTTTCCAAATTTTGTAAAACCTCATTGCAAAACCTACACATGGAGTGTCGGAGTACCTTCCAACGAACGAAGATACCAATGGGCAGCTTCCAATGCTACGAGTATCCTTTTTAAGCTTACGAAGCCTCTTCTAAAGCATCTTGAGGGTTTCATCTTTTTGCCGAAAAAAGGTGGTGAGCTACATAATCTTTTCAAAATTCTTAACCTAAAATTCCAGCTCAAGAACTCAAAAAAAATCCTTGACTCGATCAGCAAAAGTTGGTGCATCAATGGTGGGAAGAATGTTTGCGGTAGCAACAATGAATTGTTGAGGAGAAAGGTTTACTAAAGTAGGTATCGGATCTAGATTATTGGGCACAATCCCATGATGTGCAATGGCAATTTGCAATGCAACTAGAGACACAGTGGCGATGGCTGTGGCATAAGTTAGATTGGGGATTTGGGTGACACTCAAAATCCTTGGAGAATGTTGTTCCTAGACATCTAATGCCTCATAATGCACATAACGGGCTAGTTGTTTGAATGTGAATGCTTTGGTGTAATTAGCGCCATGCTTGAACTTTAATTCACAAACCATAGTTGAAAAGTTACCTTGAACTCCTTCAAAGAAATGGTACTTGGCCTTGCGTTGAACTTCTCAATTCTCCCAGAAGAACTACTAACTTCCATGGTGTATATGGGTGTAGAGGTAACGACTTGCAATGGAATATACAATGATGGTGTGAAAGCTGGTGTGGCAACATGTGTACCCCACTAATTAACCCCTCCAAATGGACTCCAATGTACCGTTGATGTAGTGTAACTTGAACTTGAATTTTTGCTAGGAGTTGTAATGGATGACAGTGGCATTATATACATTTGATGGTACCGTCATGAAGATTGTGAGCTCAAAGAAATCAACATAAATGATTGTGTGTTACTTTGTAGTGATACCTTGACTTTGGTTGAATGGCAATGCTTTCTTCATCCGAGCACATGGTGTTGTCCCATGCCCCAAAATTTTTTACCAATACAAAACACTACCTACAAAGTTCTAACATAACCTATGTAATTAAGTGCAACTGTAATGGACACTAAAATGTGAAGTGCTTAAGAAAATGTACTTTTAGTAACTTTCAATTTCTATAATCACTAATGTTAAATGACAAAATAGAGGAAGAAAAAATAATATATTTATGTATTAATATGATTGCGCAATTATATGTATTAATACAAAAATAACATGGATATAAGTATTAATACGAAATACATAAATATATGTATTAATATGAAAATATGTAGATGTACGTATTAATTAAAAAACCTATGTACGATCTTGAAAAATACGCACATACGGTTTGAAGAATACAATATTGGATATTTATGTACGCAACACATACGATTTAAAGAATATGACATGTTGACAGGGATGAATGGCAACAGACGAATGACAATGGATGGATGTCTGTGGAAGGATGTCGGTGGACGGAAGGAACCGGACGGACAAAATCGAGCGAACAGATGCAATTAGACGGACAAAGTTAAATGGACGAAACCAGGCGAACGAAATCAGACGGACAAAATCGGATGGACGGAATCAGACGGACGAACAAAACCGAACGGACGAAACCGGATGGATGGTCATTGATGGATGTCAGATGAAAGCTGATGGATGTTGAACGAAATTGTGATGGATGGTGATGGTGATGACGACAACGCTATAAAACGACCCACATTTGCAAGCTTTGTAGTGATGGCGTGCATAAGAGAAGATAATTTTTTTTTAAACTTGGTGTTTTTATTATTATTATTTTCTTCTTCTTCTTGTTCTAGAGTTGTTACAATGGAAATTCATTACATGACTGCAAGCTCCAAAACACATAGGAATGCACAACCCAGATGCTAACCTTAAAACCCATGTACAAGGAAAGCAAATATGTGGGGTTGCATCACTTGGTACAAATCTTGTATTGCAATCAAACCTTGTGTGTGTGTGTGTGTGTGTGTACGTGTTCCCAAGACCTAAAGTGGGTAGTAAAACAAGCTTTGGAGTTGTTCACTCCTTCCTTCTTCTAAAGTTTCGGATTTCAGAACTTCATAACTTATAGCTTGTTTTCAGTGTCCCTTTTCCTTCACTTACGTTGCTACTAGTTATGGTTGTTGTTCTCGTTGTAGCTACAGTACAAGAGTAGGAAAAAAAAAAATAGTCATAATTGAAGAACACAAAAAACCAATAAGCAAAAGAAACCCAAGAAACTCAAAGCCAAGAAAAATTTGTTGCTTTCAACATTAAGCAACAGAGAACAATTTTTTTAGAATTAAATATAATTGAAAAAAAGGAAATAAAATGTAGTGTATGTAAAAGGTGGATGTGTAATAGTCGCTATGAACATCTAGAAATCCAATTTGACTATGGAGGAAACTCTCCCTGACAAAGGAATTCTAAAAAAATTGACAAAAGAAGGGAAGAGCTTGATTTTTTATATAGTCATCAACAAAGTTAAAACCTTAAACAAGCCATAACTCTAAAACACCTAATAGTATACAGTAACCTAAAAACATACATTAACCCTAAAAACGTTCATTAACTTTAAAAGCATGATTGGCATGCCTGTAATCGGCCGTCACGTATGAAACCATGTATACAGGTGTGACAATTCGTACCTAGACCTCCTATTTTGACATGCCTATGTTATAAAGGACATGTCATTCTTGCTATTTTGTGCTCTTGATGTCTCATTCGTATCTCTCAAGATTTGTTACAACTTTTTCTTTTAGCTTGGGCAACAATAGATAAATTTTTTAACAACTCCAACTTCCCAAGTTTCGTTGTCTACCCATGTTACATGCAATGGACGGTTGGAAGGACTAGGAACAATCAGGTTGTTTGAAAACTATAATAAAAGATTGTCTTCCTTGGATTGTGTTGTAGATGCCCATTGGATGTGCATCTTTGACCATTCACTTTTCTTTCATCCCAAATCCCAATGGAACAATTTTTTTTGCGCCACCTTCATATGGATGCCTTCTATCTACCCTAGAGTTAAATTACATTCGATGAAATGTGGTAGCTTGGTCAAATCTTCCAAAAACATGAAAATTTGAAAGATGACTATAATTAGTAGACTTACACTTTCAATGGTGGGGACTTTCCATTCTTTAATCAAACTTTTTTTTTCTTTTAAATCAAAAGATTCAGCTTGAAAGCCCTTACAACTCTCCAAAGTTTTAAAAAAAACAACATTTTACATGACAATTGGGCAATTATGTGATTGCAACTCCCTCTTCCCACTTGGTTCCAACTTTAAAATGTTTGGTCAAATGTTAATTAAAGGTTAAATGGAACCTTAAGCCT
>Ga0116228_10003891_pt1 | contig 13192 bp, 18 predicted proteins | sample S1TSphfallax_2_FD_89694 | JGI IMG/M metagenome (GOLD analysis project Ga0116228, IMG submission 89694) | Host-associated microbial communities from peat moss isolated from Minnesota, USA - S1T2_Fc - Sphagnum fallax MG | ecosystem: Host-associated > Plants > Peat moss > Unclassified | place... | reverse complement strand
CAACATCTTCCCAATAGCTTGAGTATCACTTGTTATGACGGGCCAATCAAAGATGCCAATCACAAAAGAAAAGAAAATTCAACTTGAGGGTCCTCAAAATTACTTAATGAGAGTCACAATATACTACCAATCTATGTACAAGTCCATAATATCTACCTGCTCCATTAGATAGAGAAACAAGACTATAGCTGAATTGGTCAGTGGTGGTTCATAGGTTTTTAAGAACCCCCATGACCTGAACCTCAAGACGAGTTAGATACTTTGCTGATATTGCATGGATGGACATTATGCCAACAGCTTCATCGACACAAATGTTAACTCAGATTCCACTCATAAGGTGTGTCGATCAAACAACAAAGAAGGGAAACCCTTAATCTGGTATGTGTACCCCAAAACTTGAAAAACCTTATAATGCTTGGAGATGGCGCCACTTCAATTCACTTGACCTACCTTTTCACAATTATAGGGAAAAATATTGTTTTTTCATCGATTCTTGCTTCTATGCCATAGTGTTTTTGTTCACATGTGTTTCAAGGAAATGAAAGCATGAAAATCATAAGCATTGTGCAAATAGTGACCAACAAATTCTAGATGCATTATTTTTTGTTACCCTTTTTATCGGCGTACATGGTATGTTCTTCTAAATCACGGTGCTGTGAAGATTATGGTAGTGTGAAAATTAACATTGTGAAGAAGATGGCCAGAAGATGCAGATCCACTCACTTTTGTTGTGGAGCCATTGTGGTTATGTAAGGTATGTTTTATGTCTTCTCAACAATTTATGTTCTCCATAAGTCAATGGTGTTTTAATAAACCTCTTCAGGTATAATGCTGAAGGTGAAATTAAATGTTGAAGGTGCAACTTTGGAGCAGCAAGAATAAAACCCAAGTTACATTGCGAACAGGAGTTTGTTCATTTGAGATATGGGTGAGGATTATACAGAAGTAATTTCTCAGTCAATTCCTGCAATGAGAAGAATCTAATCACAGCCAAGGCTAACACAAATACTGGCATAGTGGATCCATACCTGCAACACAATCTTGAAGAACTTACATTACAGGTGCCTATAGCCAAGCATGCAGTCACATGGTGAAGTCCAGTAAGGCACCAACATTAGATAGCTGCCTCATAGAATGCAGCCTACTCGGCTGATGAAATACATGGACAAATGCTACTTACTCAAAAAGCATCATAACACAACTGTCCTTGCACTTTAGTTACACCATTCAGGGTCTTCGTGGTTCCTTGGACTTCTCATCAAGTTCATTCACTACATCTCTCAAAGCTGGAACTCTGACAGCAAGTGTCTTGTACAGCCGTGTATAGCGTGCCCTGGTTCCATCTGCTGTGCGTGCCATTGCAAGCTGACAAAAAGACTCTGGCAGGTGACAAATGGTCTGTCTGATCTCTTCCACTGAGAGGCCAGCCAGTATTGATGGCATAGGAACCACTGCCACAATCTCTTGTCCATTCTTATCCTGCATTTTAGCCTGTGCTTTCACAACAAGCTCACTTGATGAGGTCGCCCCACATTTGATGACAAATGGCGTTGCTGAACCATTGTTGAACTGCAGAACACTCCATTGCACAACTTCTCCTGCTTCAGCATTTGATCCATCCTCCCAGTCTCTGGAGACTTCAGCAGGATTTGAGATATCATCCATTGTCCCAATTCGTGAATGACGAGATCCCTCTTGTTGCTCTTGAGTTGACTACAAACACACAAGCAAATAACAAAGAGTCATTTGTCAGGTGACACAGCAGGTGTTGCTCAATTGGCAGCTAATATTTCACAAGTGTGAGTGGGTGACATATGAATAGTTACTAAGATTTAATGACAAAATAGCAATCATACCTCAACCACTTTGCGAGCTTCTGCAATGAATTTCTCGGCACAGTGATGGTCAATGGGAAGGAGAGTAGACATGTGGTCGACAAGAGAGTCCAGATGCATCAAAAGACTTTTCTTCTTGGTTGCATTCACTGCCTTAGAAGATACTTCCCGTTGAATTTCCTGCATATTTTTATCATCATCGTCCCAACACAATCTGAATAAGAGGCCAGTTGTGTAATAAATCATAATCAAGCCTGGAATATAAGAAGCCTTATGCATTAAGGAACAAGACCCACCTCAGCCTGTTTGTAGATATCCTCTAGAGATATTAGTGATGCAACTCGTGTATCCTCAGTGGCAGTTGATGGGTTGCTAGGAGGAGATCCACCTTCATCCTTTGTCAGAAGAGCCTCATCAGTTTTCATTTGTTGCAGAACCTGCCATCATGAATGCACATCTGCGTTCAACTCCACTGACCATACAGAAGAAAGTTGAGATCCCTTCCAGTCTGTTCCTGAGAAGCTCTCTCTCTCTCTGTGATGACAATAACCACTCTAAAGAACTGAAACTCAACGAAGTTAAACCTTTCGACGCTTGTGCTCAACTGACTCCAAGGCTGAACGCAATTTTGTCATCCGACTGGCATCCTCTGCTTCCTCAGTTGCCAATGTAGCTGCCACATCCTGCAAAATCACATAAGAGCCTTCAAAAAGATTAACCTACAACCGATTTTGCAATCCTGAATGGGAAGTCTGAGCACTCAGGACAATCTGCATACAATACAGAAAACCACAGTTCCTAAAATAGAGAAGCTGATAATGACAACCACTCATTGATGAAGAAATCAGCAAAGTGACCTCCTCCTGATCAATCATAAAAGTGGAGGTGACAGTAATCCCCATCATCAGATGTGCAAACACATTCAGGCCAAATGACAGTGAATCAAACCACAAGAATAATTCTAACCTTCAGGTGCTGAAGCTGGCGAGTGTAAACCAACTTTGTATAATCAGACAATAGTTGGCCAAGGGCATCAGTGCTGGGTCGCTGAGCTACCCCAAGACCAGACATCCAACCATCCAGTATTGCTGTCGACAACAACTCCAGATGCCCTGTCACCCCTCCAATACTTTCCCCACCTGTCAATGATAAGAAGTCGAAATTCTCTGCCAGCCATCCCCGTATCTGCCTCTGCAACTCCCCTGCCAGGACAGTACAAGCACCCAGTTAGAATACATATGGCCTCTGTTATGCCATGACATGAAAAGCATTGAGGAAATGGCTAGTAGACAGGTCCATTATCAGCTCTGCAAACCAGAAATCTGAATACTGAAAAAAACCAGGAAGTATTCTTCCCAGAAAGAACTGTAGCAAAGGGTTGCATGCGACTCAAACAAACCAGTGTCAAAAACAAAGTTATAACACAGCTGAACTGTTGTGAACATAAATTGGACACAGCCAAAATTGCAGGCTGACCCACTAAATAAACATCACCATACAGCAAGTGCTGATATAGAGATTGCGGTATTACAGAGATAAAGATCTGGGGCCAACTTCAATACATGATATGAACCTGGGCAATGCACAAATATCTTGCCTGCTGGAGTATGTACAAAAAGTGATGCAAGGGACTTGTTGCCAATGGCAAATGTTCGAGCCTCATCATTGGTTTCCCTCAATTTCCCACCCATCACATGCTGACGCCAAGCACTCTGCTCTTACAAACAAGGTCCCTCTGTCATACTTGGGATATCCATCCATCCAACTGCATGTATTGACCTTGTCTTTCCTACAGCACCTGGAGATTGTATTGAATGGAAGGCTCCAATAATAAAGTTCTATCTGTTGCATTCTCCCCTGGTCAACCTGGCTCAAATGGACAGTGGGATACCACCAACACAAGCCTGCCAAAACCTACAGAATTGCCTGTTTCTCATACAGATAATGAGAAAGGACTGCTTTTCTCTGGTCTGCCAAATTGGAGCAAATTTGTCTGTAAGATAATCATGAGTGTGCAGATGTTTGAGTGCCTATAAGCCAGAAACTACCCCCCAAAGGTGGAAAAGGAACCCATCAAGAAAATCTTCTGTCACTCCAAATATAAATTTTGGAGAAGAAAATTCAAAGACTACTTTCACAATGTTGCAGAATACAGACCTGGTCAATCCCTCTCAGTTTCTGCAGAATAGAAGAAAACTTGGATTGCTTTTCATGTCGAAGTTTGACTCTGAAACTGTGGCTGGAATTATCCCCATCTCTTGAGAAGTTGGATTGCAGGGACATGGGGGAGCGGACAGGACTACTCCCTCGACTGGAGTCACGGCTCTTGTGCTCACGGTTTGAAACTGCTCTCTCCAAAAACCGCTCCACAGGTGGCACCTGCCCACCCCATCTTCTTTATGTGCAAGGACTAAAGTGCCAGCAGATGAAGTGTGTGCTTCTACAGAGGGAATGGGTATCTGCTAAAGTGTAGCCTTAAAAACTTAACATCAACATAAATGTGGCATCTGCACACTTGAGCAACAAACAAGCTATGTTGGTTCCCTGTATTACCTTCAAGTTTTGCAGCTCTGGTGAGCGAGAAAGGAGTGATCGAATGTAAAGGATGCGTACACGCGAGACCAGCATGGTATCCATAACACGTCGAGGCTCCATTCTGCGGATAAATGATAACACAGCCCCTTGAATTTCTGCAAGCATCTCATGCTCCCTAGCTGCACCAGCCTTAATTACAGCTGCCAAAACCTGCCACCAGTACACCAACAGTCACCTTATTACCAACCTTATTCAAAACATCAGAAATCCAAGAGGCTGAGATTCAGGCAAAGCCAGCCAAGTATGAAAATACGCAGCCAACTAAGATGTGCACTGTGCAGAGTGTTAAGAGATTGACTTCAAAATACTACTACTTGCTAACTCATGACCACATGATCTTGGAAGGCAATGCAAGAAACCCATAAGGTAAGCATAGCAAAATTGATGTTGAAGGGTTGTTGATCAGACTCATGACTGTAATTCAAGCCCCCTAATCTGCAAATGGGTGCATGGTCTTAGTGTTCTCCCTTCCTCTTTTTTCACCTGAGAGGATCTCTATCCACATCAGTGCGTTGCAATGAGACTTTCCTCTTTTTATAATCAGTCTTGTAAGGGTGAAGATCCATACCAGCATGAGAAGCTTATTAGCTCCATCAGCAACTGCAGCAGGACCATCATATTGGTCTGGGTTGAAGTCCATGAGGGCAGCTGTCAAATATTCTCCAGCAGGTGTACTTTTCAGGGTCTCTCCTGTTCCTGACTTCATCAAAGCAACTGTGCCTGGAGTGGCTGGTGGCACTGACAAAGAGACTGCTTTCATAGAGCTTGATCCATGTCTGTCAGGTGATGCTGGCACACCACTTCCACTTCTGCAAGGAAAGACAGCAAACCACAGGACTTTATCAGTCGATGCTCTACCATGGAAACTCAAAGTGATCAACCTAAAAACAGGAAAGAACAGGCACATATGGGATTTGTCATGTCAGCTGCCCAATCCTTCAAACTAAGTGCATAATATACCTGAAGGAACTAGAATCCAAGTCGAATTCATCCACACCTTGCCTTGAATCACCATGGAGAAACTGAAACTCACCCAAATCCTTCAAGTTAGCTCATCTTGCTAATTCTAGATTAGAGCATTAGGGTGCATATCTGCCAAAACATCTAGTACACCTCACATCAAGCTATCATATACCATCATCAGTATTCCACAGAGTGTCTCTCTACTTTCTTGTGTCCTTGTGAGCAATTATAAGCTCTTTGTAAAGGAACAAATCCTACAGAGAGAAATAACTCTCAAAAGTATTGAAAAACCTACTCAAGATGGCCAGAACCAGGCAAAAACCTTTTCCTCCACATCAAAGAAAAACTCCAGATAGCAACTCAACAACAGGCAAGAAGAAATACATGGAATGGAAGAGCTAATTTGAAATTGAACAAAAAAACTAGTAGTATGAAAAGCACAGGAGTGACAGTCTCTCACTTGCTCAGGGACCATCAACAGTAACAAGTAAGATTTTTGTATCATAACTTACCTATGACTTCATCAGCTCCCTACAGTGGGTAGAGGCTAGTGTAACCAATTGCCTGTGCACTGAGTTTCTCACAAGTCTGAAAGTAACAGGAAGACTCAGCCATGATACTAGCTAGCACCTTACACCTCAGAAGGGAAACAAAGAGGGAAAAAATGAAAACAAAAGACAATGCACATGAGGAAAAAAGAACAGACAAAAGGAAGACAACAAACAAAGACCATGTAGGCTGAAATAAGATCCACACTAACAAGACTCTATACAAAATCATTCAGACAACTCCAAACACTCAAATTCCAAAAAGAAATTTGTCTGTATTGAGCAAGCCTCTGGTCCTCTTTCAGAGAATCTTTATGTTAAGACAGGGAATTGTGAGTTGGCAATCACACTTTTAACCCTTCCCCACTTTAGGTTTCCATGTCCAAAATCATGGAGCTTAGTTAGGTTATAACTAGCTAAATAAGAGAATCTATCATTCCTAATGAACCCAAGAGATTTTATCTTTGAACTAAGCACACAGCTCAAGAAACAATTGCCAGCTCAATCAAAAGTCCTTGATCTTGATTGAGGACTCAAGAAACCCCCCTGTTAACAAGTCTGCTCCCAAGCAGCAGAAAAGTAAAATGGGACTGCATGTTACAAGTGGAAGATCACAGTGCTGAAACTTGCAGAGAGTCGCCTGTAACAAAATATTCAAATGTCTCATAACAAACTAGGACTCTGCTCAACTTTAGTAAAGGCCCCCAGAAAAAAGAGGGAAATCCAGAGAAAGAGACCCAACAACAGAAACAAAAGAATTCAAGAACTCTCTTATACACTCCAAGATGTGTGTAATTCTAGAATAACTCTCCACAGAGCTGAAGTCTCACTACTTTGAAAACACAAGAGGACCTTGCACGTAAACAAAGTATTACAAGTATAAGGAAAAGACTTACAAGTAAAAGATGCAAAAGAATGACACAAAAGAAAGAGGCAGAGAAAAAAACACAATGACTGGAAAACCTCATCTGGAAGGAACTTTGATGTAAGAAAAAGACAAACCCTGAAGAAAAAGAAAACGACATATACACATCACAGATAGCTGGATTGGCCTTCTGCACCCTGAAATAAATCTTGAAGAGCCCAACTGGTAACTACTTGGATGCAGAACATCCACTAAAACGACCAGAAAAAATAACTCTTCTGAGTATTGAGAAATCTCCATACTGCTAATCAAAGGTAACCAGAATCAAGCAGAAATGTGCTCCTTTTAAGTCAAAGAAAAACTCCCAGATAAGAACTGAAGAGCAGGGAAGAACAAAAACAAAGCAAGAACTAATCCCAAATGATTTTAAAACTAGCAGTATGAACAGTTGTGACAGTCCCTAACTTGTTCAGGGACAACAACAGTAACATTTATTCTAACAACTTTTCTACCACAACTTATACACTGACTTCATTAGATCGCTACAGTGGACATAGGCCATTGTAACCACCAGCCTGCATACTCAGTTTTCTACACATAGGGGAAGTGGAGAACCCAACCTTAGGAGAGGCAGAAACCCTTGGAGAACTGGCTGACATTCTTCTTTCAGTGAGGCGCTCAAATAGCTTTTCATTTTCCTGATGCAACCGCTGGATCATTCAACCAAAGGCAAGAGTGTCAGGACATGGTACTTCTTTGGACAGCTACAACAATACCCTAGAATCCAACCATTCATCTTGAAAAGGCTGCACACCTCAATTAGCTCATCACGTTTGGACAACTCCTCCTCAAGCTTTTGATTCATGGCCAATGCATTTTCTATGTCTTCTCGGCCCTTTTGCAGCTCAGCATCATCTAGTCTCATAGGTCTTGCCCTAGCTGCTGCCTCTTGTGCATCTGCAAGCTGCTGCTCTAGCATCTGCACTCTCACCTGCATCCAGACACTTGTCCATAGGGTGAGACTTGCTCATGCATCAACCTCCAATACTTATCTTGTTTCCTCCTATTGGAACTTCATCTTGGATCTAATTCCACAAGATAACTCATGAACTCCTGCCTACTATCAGGTGTACCATTTGTGTCAATCCAGATGGAAGTTATGTTTTATCCTCAGCACTATCAAGTGCACTGATTGTCACACTCCAGATGGTCAACAGCATCTTACTTCAAGAGCCTCTATTCTTGCTGCACGTTCCTGTAGTTGACCCTGGTGCTTATCTTCTTGATCTATAAACTGAGCCAACTGTGTCTTCAGCTGCATACTCTGATTTTTGTCCACCTTCCTTTGCTCAGACAATCTGGTGTTCTGCAACTGCAAAGATCAAGTGATGGAAATGATGGATGATGAGCATTACTGAAGAAAACCTCAGTACCTGATACAGCAAGCAACAGTCAATAGAAGAAAAGTCAAATTGAATATTAAGACCTGAAGCTTGGTGATCTGTGCTTCATGGTCAGTAAGGTCCGACTGCAATGAAGCTGCTGATTTCCATGCCTTCTGAACCTCACCAAATAGCAGCAGGCATTGGTCATCAGCCTGCTGCAGAGCTTGATTCAACCGCATCACCTCCTCATATGCCTCATTAGATTCCTTCTCCTTTTCATATGCCTCCTTGCGTGCATCATTTGCCTGGTCAAATCCAGATTGCATGAGTTGCACAAAAGTTCAAATTAAACAGAAGATCCATCTCATTCCACCCAAACTACCATGAGTAAAACAAGCAGATATCACATACCATATCCCGCCATTTCTTTATGGTATCTCGATTACCAAGACTCAACTCGACATTACGAGCACGGGATGCAAAATTCAGTGATGACAAAGTTTCTTGTAAGTCTGACAAGCTGGGACAAATATTCACAATGAGCAGAGCCTTGGAATCTCCTCCTGCAGTAACCCACAACAAATCTGCTAAGAATTGCTCCTTTTATCCATACACTAAGCTGCCAGCAGCATCCTATCAAAGCAATTGAATTACATTTATGGCAGCATCTACATTGCACATTCACAACACAGCTATTGGTCTTTACATACAGGACTGCACACTGACATACCAAGCGAGTCAGCAAGAAGCTGTGTAAGCTTTGAATTGCCATGAGGAACATGCTCTTTCTTTGCAGTCAATGCTGAGAAAACATCACCCAGCCTGTAAACAATGCAACCCATCAATAGCTTTACATGCAGTCTCTCTGGTTAACTACATACTCCCCCTAATTGACAGTACAATGTCATTCAGAAAGGGAAAAGCTCAATCACCAATCACAAAAAATGAAATACAAAAATAACCAAGAAAAAGATGTCATTTAAGAGAATTTAAAAAATTCTTAATCTCTGGTCAACAGTGACTATATTGTAACTCAGATATTCACAGATAAATGAAATTAGATGCAAAGCTACATCAAACTTACGCAGAAAGAGATCTGTTGATGTGCAAAGACTCAGTGAGGCGATTCCCATTAGCTTCCTCCTTGGTTAGGCGCTCACTGCCAGCCATGTCCACCATAGACAGCTTGCTGTACTGTTCCTCTCCAGACAGAGTGTTTGCATAGTGGATGTGGATTGTTACCACCCTGTTGGCCCCACACATAGTAAGCATACATCCAAATCCCCAGAGCGGATGTGAAACCTTAAAAATAGATGCTCCACACAGGGACCACCAGAAGAGTTTTAATCTGCCTTCATTAAATATGTACCCAGGAGCAAGCTCTAAAATTGCAAAGACTATATTGAGTAAAAGCTGTAGAAGAAGTACAAGTGTGAGCGGCTGGCATGCTCTCGGCCATTCAATGTTGCTCGCATCTGGCTGCCTAATCTGAATACACTGCTGAAGTCAGAAGGACTAGCCACTTTTTCCTCCACAAGATCAGCAGATTGGCTTGCCTCACCAAGCAATACTGTCCCATTGTTCTTCATATGCTCTGTCATTCTCAAAAGATCCCAGACCTGCAAAACCACACAAAAACAAATGCATAATAAGAGGAACAGCCCTCTGTGTCATACAAGTACTGAAATCACACTACTTAGGCATTGAAAAGACAATGAATTTCACTGTCTCCCATTCAACAGCACAACATATCTGTCACTTACAAGAGGTGCTAAATATCAGTTACCCCCCTTTTGTACTACGTGGACCTGAGCTCCAACAGCAAAGGAGATCATCAAAGTCACAAAAAATTAAGTAGTAAAAATTGGTTCTACTACAAACACTCTGGACTCCACTAAAAAGATTATTCCTAAGCTGAGTAGTTGACATTGGAGAATTGAATTCAGGGCAGAAGAAACGCACCAACTGGACTACTATCAATCCAAGGGCTTGCATACCTGGTCATTATGAAGCTCAAACATGGTGACATAAAACAAGCACCTTGAAGTTGGCATGGCCTCAGCATTAGCGAGATCAAAGAGCTCTTCGAATGCCCTGAAGTAAACTCCCCTATCATGGGTTGGCCCTTCCTGCAACAAAATGCTCAATCTCAGAGACTACATGAAAATCTCTCAATTTGTAAAGAAAACTCCAGCACAACACATTGAAGGGGACTTTTATTTTCAGTCCCGGCCAAACTTAAACAGACACAACAAGAGTGAGTAGAGTCATAACCTTGCGAGTGACACTCATAAAGTACCAGACCATCACCTTCATCATGAATGGCAGCGACTAGCTGACATAATTCCCCACACATTTCATCAGCTTCCAATGGTGGGTGTAGATAAGTATACAACAATCTCCTCAAAACCAACTATAAAAAATTGTATCCTGAGTTTCTATTGCATTTCCAGATGCAATGGGAGGACTCAGTAGAAATCCAACAGCATAACCTCCTGCAATTACAAATAAGCATAGTTGCATGCAACATCAAGCTGATACATTAGTGGCTAGTTGGCTAGGACTCATGACTTTGCAAGTGATAATGGATTCAATTCAAGACTAGGCCATGTTAGACATCACCAATAATAACCAAGCCATTATTGGGTAAACTGATCATCTGAAGTTGAGGAAATGTAAGGGGGCTTGCAAAACCTTGGAGGAAGAATGGGCAACCACATTGCCTCCATCACCCCAGTTAGAAACTGTCCACCTTCAAAAGAGAGAGTACCCCTAAGGGTAAAGAGATGCTTGGGAATGCTTGGTTGGCAGACTTCATTCTTCATCTTCCAAATTGTGAGCTCAAAATGATAAAACCATTACAGTTTCACTAATATGAACTCCATAATCTTATTACTTTATTCCATCTACTCATGATCAGTTCAGGCTGCCAGGGGCTTGGGATAAACATATCACAACAATTCGTATCAAACACTTCCTGGATTCTGGACTTCAATAGTAGCTGTGGATAGCTATGATCCTATGATTGTGTCTTCAGAGCCGAGGAAGCAACACACAAGGCTTGTAGCAATGGTATATGTACATTTAGCCAAGAATTATCAAATCTAAATTCCAACTCCAGAGAGTTTGAATTAACACCACAAAGCACAGAAACCTACACCAACCCAGTGTGCAGAAAGAAGACGTCTCATGAGACCCTAAACCCCAACTCTTTAAGCATTCTTTGAGAATGTTACAGCCAATATCTAGGTCAAAAGTCAGAACTTCCTCAAACTTGTTTGGGATGAATGGTAGATGCAAAGGAATAATCTAAAAACTAGATAACCACATCCAGAACAGCATTCCAAAGTTTTAGTGGACATTGCATCTCATTATTTCCATCATCTCCCTCAACTACACATTCCCTCTGAAAAGCAGAACTAGACCCCAATAATATTGAGCAAAAAATCAGCATTTACCATGGTATGAGTTTTGCCAGAGCCCGTTTGTCCATAACTGAAAATGGACACATTGTAACCATCCAGAGCTGACTGCACAAGAGGCTGCAAATCCTGGAAAAAGTCCCCTGCACATGTCAACAGCACATGCAATGTTTGAGATGAGAGCTGCACAGCCACATTACTTTCATAGGTGTAAACTGCCTGTCAGACCAAATAAATTTGAACCAGCAGTCCTACATAGTGACTTGTTCCACAACAATGATACAGCAGATTCAATACCTTGAGAAATGTGTGGCCCATAGACATGATCAAACTCAAACTCTTTAACTGGAGCAGCAGCCATGGATTGATTAATGCGAAGGGTGAAGTCATCTGGGAATGCTGTGACCATAGGACCTTCATCCTCAAATTGTGGTCTCACACGACAAAATACACGCACATTGCCTACACAACAATACAGGAAACAAGAATTAATTGATTTAATACCATAAGCAATATGTGTTGAATGCCAAATTCCCACCCAAACAGATCACACTACCAGTGCCCATCAGGCTAGGGTGAACCAAGTTTTCCAAGCATACATCAAACTGACTATATGTCAAGTATACATGAAAAAGAGGATGGAAATCTGAAGGGGAAAAAACTGTACACAACATAATGAGGCAGGGAAAGTCAAAAGGGATCCAACCAACCAAACACGGACAACAGTGTGTGCAAGATACCTTTAACTGCAAGTAAGTCATTGAATAACCTTTTCTTCTGTTTCCTCAAGGGAGTAACACGAGCTTCAGAATCCAAAGCCACCTGATCTGCATCACCACCCAAAGATGCAGAATCTCATTGGTCAGTGTAGTCAAAAGAAAGAGAATTGCAGTGAATCAGAACTGTCATGAGGGACACCCTGCAGAATGGAGATGTGATTCCCAGTTCTCCAGCCAATGTAGCCCATTGTACCAAACCTGTCAACAATTGGAAGAAACCTTCCAAAGGAAAACATGGGGAAAAAAAAATTCAATACATTCAGGTGGGTCAGTCTACCAACCTAGGCGTCGTGCTTTGTCAGCAAGAACTCCCAAGTAGCGAGTAACTCGATGAATTTTTGCAGTAGAATACTCCTGCAAATCACTGGCCTCCTGCCGTAACTCCACCCATTCATCTCGTGCAGTCTGTTTACCAGCACAAACCCCAACTCCTTACAAATTTGTTCATACCATATCCTTCATTGACATAATCAGATGCATCTGCAAGGGTCTTCTGTAACTGTGGTTTCTTTTCCACAAGCTTTTGTCAACTCCTTTGGATACTAAAGAAACAGGATGGAACTTTCTTCGTCTTTGGAAGACTCCCAATATATACCTGACCTCATTTTGGCTGCAAAATATGTTTACATTGCAACCCTTCCAACTGATTCCACTACTTCTCTGTACACTATGAAAAAAGGGTGAAGAATCAACACCCTCAGTCAACCCTGCTGAGGTTCCTCAGAATCTGGCAAGCACTGTTCAACTCATGCAGTCTTCTGCCAAACAATATTCTCCCAGACAGACATAGACGAATTATT
>Ga0116228_10003889_pt1 | contig 13194 bp, 9 predicted proteins | sample S1TSphfallax_2_FD_89694 | JGI IMG/M metagenome (GOLD analysis project Ga0116228, IMG submission 89694) | Host-associated microbial communities from peat moss isolated from Minnesota, USA - S1T2_Fc - Sphagnum fallax MG | ecosystem: Host-associated > Plants > Peat moss > Unclassified | place: USA... | reverse complement strand
TCTTGAGTAGTTTCCCTTAGGAAGCTTCTTGAGTAGTTTCCCTTAGGAAGTTTCTCGAGTAGTTTCCCTTAGGAAGCTTCTTGAGTAGTTTCCCTTAAGAAGCTTCTTGAGTAGTTTCCCTTAGGAAGTTTCTTGAATTGTTTCCCTTTTGGTTAGTATTTAAGGAGGTGGTTGTGACCTTGAAGAACCATTCAATTTTGTACAAAGTTATGATGTGAATAGAAAGTTTGTGAGAATGGAAGTTTAAGATTTTGGAAAGCTTTTTGTTGTGAATAGTTTTGATGTTGTTGGTGTATAGTTCATAGTAGGAGAATGGTGATGCTTACGTAAACAATAGAAGAGTGGGAGGATAATTTTACAACCAAGAACATAGATTTCATAACTATGTAGCAATCATACATAGTTTCAGTCCTAAACCCGTTGTGTTGTACATACACATAGTTCTCACACATGATTATCAAGCCTTGGCCAACACTATGGTACCAGCTAACTCATTTGAGTGTCATGTTTATACCAGTGTTCGTCTGGTGTCGACTTTTGAACAGTACAACCTCGTCCTGGTATTGGGTTCAAGACTGATTTTAAACTTGTATGAGGCAGGTATATGCTTCTGTGGTGCAGTTCTTTGAATTTTTAAAGGAACCATCAATTCTGGTTCTTTGAATGATTTATGAATAAATCACGGTTAGTTCTGGTTATTTCAAAAACGTTCCACAACTGACTGTTTTCATGAAAGAACCAGCAATGACCAGTTGACGGTTCTCTAAATAATTCTTTGATTTTTTCATATTTTTGGAGAACCAAGGTTATATAGCAAAACCAGTTTTTTGAAGATTTTGAAAATCAATAGGTAAGTGGATGTATACCCAGTTTGATAATTGACATGTTATATTTATCCTTCAGTCTAAAAACCACCCAACATTGGTATATCCCTGATCTTCAAACTAATATAAAACTGGTATTACATCAGGTCCTTGCTAGGATGGTATTGCCTCAGGTCATACCAGTCTTGTAGGATCCTGGCTACGACGGGTGCAGGCCTCTATGCCAGTCTCTAAACTAAACCAACACTAGTTGGTACAATCTTGATCCAAAGCTTGCACCCATGGGAAATTTTGCATTGCATGGCTATAAACCAAATATGATTAGCCACTCAAAACTCTATGGGATTATTCACATGGAGTGGTAGACCTTTGTGTTGCCAATGAGCTCAGATCAGATTCCCTCCTTTACTATTGGGGAGGAAAGCCTAGCCAAGAAGTTATTTGGGTGGGGAATAGAAAGTCACGAAACACAAAGGGGGAAAAGGAAGTACTTGCCTAAAAGGCCAGCAAGATCCTCTCTGACACTCAAACATGCAGATATTTTGGACTATACTGGCAGTTCAAATATATATTTTATAAGTACAGAGAAGAAGCCCATGTTGTTAGAGGAGTATCCAAGCAAGCTATGAGGGACATGGAGTAGTTCCATGTGCAGAGTAAAAGTTTAAGATACATCTTTCCCACACATCACTCTTGTACTGTGGATTTTCCAAGTTTTCAAACCATCTAGATTTTGTTGTGTTGTCTTCGTTAATTTATGGGTTGAAATTTCAAAAGGACTTTATGAGACTTCCTGGTTTCGAACCCATGTAGATTTTGATGAAGTCCTAACTTTGTAGATTGGAAACAGCAAAATGGGTCCTTGGGGAAATGAGGGTATTATGTACCACTTTATATTGGTCGCATATTTTTTTCATTACCTAGAAGAACAACGGTTCAAACCCTAAATCTTGTGATGGCCTAAATCTTAAGGCCTAAAACCTGAGCATTTCCACTGGCAGCATTGTAATGGCTTGTACAAATTTTGGATTTAAATAGCATGAAATTGAATTTGAATATGTAAATATGCACAAGATACATCAATTGTCAAAAGGGCCACTATCAAAAAAGATGTTTTTTGATTGGCCCTTGTGATGACATGTAAATGGTCTTTCATTTAAAGTTTATACTTTTCAATTGTTGATTGTTATGGGTGAGGATAAAGGAAAAATTAGACCTGTACGTTGGATGTGGTAAGCACTCATGGAGAGCCAAATTGGGGGGTGTGGGTGGAGATGCTCGAAGTATAATAAGTCTACATGACAAGATTTGGAGTGGGTCAAAGAAGATCCACCAAATGTACAACCAACAAAACATGGAAAATCATGTTGAGGTTGAGATTTCTACAACAAACTTATCTATGCCAGAAAACTTAGCAGTAACTAGTTAAGTACCACTTGGGACTGCCAGTTCCAACAAATTATGTCTATACTTTAAACCGAGCACAGTTCCCTGACATACTTCTCAAAAGCTGACTGCCAAGACAAAACAAGCACAGGTGGATTGCAGCAAAATCTGTGCTAGAGCTTACATACATTCAATTATATAATATTGTAAGGACACGAAGGGGCAAATAATATTGCCATTTCTTTTAAGCTACAAACATACACTGAGGTTCATCTAAGTACAACTTTTTGTTTCAGTTGTACTTTCTCATTTGATTGAGAGTTGGCATAGATAAAAGAACACCCTCAAGCCACAAGAAAACAAAAAAGGGAAAATATTGGGTTGCAATTTTCCATTAGGGGCCTAGAATCATATAATTGGAACTAAGGCTTCATTACAAGTAAGCTGAAAAGAATTGGAAAAGAACCTTGCAAATGTAGGAGACTAAACAAAAGTTTTCCTTACAAGGATTTGTCAATTGTAAGAAACATCTACAAATATGTAAAGAGGCACATGTGAGAGTAATATTATCTAATCATGTTGTTGATAATAGCTTCAATGTACAAAGGGACGAAAGAAAAAAGCAAAAAATGTTAAAGGTGAGAGAAAAAGTCCAATTTCTAATGATTAGATGCTAATTTATCAAATGTGCAATAATGGAGTCCCCACAAGTTGCAACTCCCTCAAACCAAGTCCAATGAATTGAAAAGTTCAAGATTTGCTAAATTCTAGTACATCTGTGAACTACTATAATCATATATGGGAATCGATTAATTAAGTGAAGACCATTTCTACATAGTTTTGTATCAAGATGTCTTTGTCAAATGTCTATTGAGTCCATTGGTAGTGCTACATATAAATTAACTTGTGCTTATCGTTGCTTTGCACTACCATTAATAAGCACCGGTATGTTATTGTAAACGTAATCTTGTGTTTTGAATTTATTTGCACTACCATTGACAAGCATTGGTATGTTATGATAAATGTAATTATTAAGGAGGTGGTGTTCAACGTCTTGGGTGAGTCAACACCTACATTAATACCATGATAAAAAGCATAAATTCTTCTTCAAGTGCTTCTAAATGTTACAAATTTGTCTCATACATTTGAAGGCACAAAAGTTTAGAAATGGAAGCAATGCTCACATAGGATAAATAAATAAAATCAACAATTCTACACTATACTTGAAAATAAATTAGCAATAAATTAATGTGAAAAAACTTTGGGTAAATCTTTTCAAGGCAATTTTTTTCTCGCTTTCAAAGGAGGCCCATTTTTTGCACCAATATGGTTTGTTGTGCAATATAAATGCACCAAAAGCAATTTCATGTTATCTTTTGTTTTTGAATGTGAATTGGGAATAAGAATTCATGGTTTATTTACAAACAAATATTCATTGAGATTAATTACAACCATTGTGCACATGCCATTCTATATCAACTTTGTAGAAGAGATGATATCAATCAAATTGGGAAGAAAAAAAGACATGGAAATAATAGCCTAACAAGTTTTAACAAAATTAAATAAATTGTAAATGCATAATTATGTGGTATACTTGTTGTATGTGGCCCTTTTTTCTTTTGTCAAGATGAGGGTGATAGGTTGGAAGCAAAACTTTGCTCACAATCATTATTTAGGTTTTATCTTATTATATTTGTGGTTTTTTTCCCCCACATTCATACCCATCCCAACTTTTTTCATTATGAAAAAATAATTTAAAAATATCAAGCATTGCATAAAAAGATTACGAACACATTGTAAAAACATCTAGAGAGTTGAAGTTTACTTCAATATTTTTCATCTTTATAATTCAAAATAACATTAAGAGAAAATGGTATTTTTTAACTAATTGTTTTTCAACTACAAATCATTTTCAATTATATCGAATTACAAAATTTTAATACTTAGAAATTAATGATGATTGCCAAATAAATAAATCCCCCTACAAATTTGGTGAACAAGTGAAAATGACCCTCAACTAGGGGTCCACTTCCAAAATATTTTTGGCACCAACAAACTTTTTTAGTTGATTTGTAATTGAAAGGTCCTTGACCTTTTGATTAAATATGTGACGTTATCAAGTGTCATGCAATTATTGGATAATGTGACTACATCACAAGTCATGTGTCCAACCATTTTGGTAATCTTGTTTCAAGGATGAATGAAAGAATTTAAATTAGATGGATGAAATGTTGTGCACATTTGGACCTTTGCATCCATGTAAACTACTTTAAATCCTTTTAGCTTACTTATATATTTAGGTTAAGCTACTTATTACATAGGTATACATAAGTGAATATTTAGTTACATAATATACCTAGCTTAGGTATGTAAGTGGTTTAGGCTTAGGTGTCATGTCATTTAGCCATAGGCTTAACCTAGATGTCATTTGGCTGAACTTATGCATCACATAGTCTAGCTAGGTTTAAGCCTAAAATAAGTGGCCTATGTCTAGGCCTAGCCTAGGTGCCACACATTATTGCTTAAGTCAAAGCTTAACATATTGTCATTTGCCCAAGCTCTAGGCCTAGCTTAAATGCCATGTGCCCTATGTTCAAGCTTAACATAAATGTCACATGGTGACCTAGGTTTGGAAGTATCCTAAGTGCCACATGGCATGGCCTACGTGGTTTAGGCCTACGTGTTACCTTGCATATCCCTAGGTTTAGCATACGCACCACCCACGTAGGCTATGTTAATTAATAGGTAATAAATTAGGTTAATTGGCAATAGGTTAGGCTAAATGGGTGGTTAGGTAATAATTAACTAAGTAGCTAGTTAATTTGTTGATAGTAGGTGGTAGTTGTGATTAAGTTGCAATTGGGTTGTAACTTAATTTTTTATCGCATATTGCTCGTCTTTTATTTCAAATTAAAAAACTATATAAGGAAGTATATTAGGAAACAAAAAAACACGAAAATGAAATTGCCATTTGGGATGAACTAATAAAACAACTCCACTTTTAAAACTGAAGTATGATTTTCCTAATTAAGTGCCATGTGGCCTAGTTTTAAACCTACTCTAAGTGCCATGTGACTAAGGTTTAAACCTAGCATATGTGACAAGTAACCTAACTTGGGTGGCCTATATCATGTATTTAGTTAATCTCAAACTTTTGAAAAGTCCAAAATTAACAAATGACCATTTGAAGTTCAAAATTTGTAAAAACACTTTAATTTGGGGACCACCATATGATGCAACAATAGACATTAATAATTTTCTGCCCAACTAACTGATCCAAAAAATATTTCCAATGTTTTGTTCCAAAAACTTGATCCTAACCACCAAATTTGAAAAGTTCATAATTAACAATTTAGTCTGGAATCAATTGAATACACATTCTATGCTTAAGTTTAGCCTAGGTACCATGTGGGTTAGCCTAGTTTAGGTGGCATGTGTATAGGTATCACATTGCCTAGCCTAAGTTATGTGACCTATGTTTAAGCGCCATGTGGTTTAACGGCGCTTTATGTTTAAGTGGTGTAACCTATGGATGTGAATGCACCACATGTCATTAAAAATTGGTTGAACCCTTTACTTGGTTTAATTGCAACACAATTGAACCGATAACTTAAAAGTTGATGACTTCATGCAACATGAATGGATGAAGTTCATCCACCTTAAGGTTACATTTGAAAATGACCTTTAATTTTGATGATAAATGTTGTTTTCAATTGAAGTGATTTAAAGTGGCTATTGGCATGGTGTTGACACATGTTGAATCTACAAATGAAATTTTATTTTTTATTTGTACTTATTTAGTGTTTTTCAATTGTAAATAATATATTTTAATTGCAAAAACGTTTCCACTTGGGTTTGTCATTTCCAACTACAAATTGTAGCTGAAAACAAGCTAAAGATAATTACAAATGTGAGGTTTTTCTCCAAGTGTAAATGAAATAAATGTAACATATGTTGGGGAAAAATTGTGAAGCACTAAGTTGTAATAAAAATGTGTGTTTAATTTTCAAGTTTAAGTAATTGGTTAATGTCTTACAAGTGGGTTCAAGTTGTGCAATTTTTCCAACGCTATTGCACCACTATTGTTAGAGTTATGTTCAATGAAAATTTCTTTCTTTTCATATTCAATTTTCAACTTTTCTAACTTCATGGGCACAATTCCATTTGATTTATTTACTCGTGTTCAAGAGGCATCACCTACAAATCACATAGTAGTATAAATAAATATGTTGCAAAAATGACAACATTAATAGTGGATGGTCTATAATATTAAAATGATGTCATTTTCATAAATTTCATTTCATAAATGATGTTTGATCTTTTGTCCCTAACACTATATATATGTGGATAAACCAAAGATTGGTGTTTTAAAACCTTTGTTGTAGTTGATTTTTTTTTTCATATAAATTTCATCATTTCATTTTCATAAATAATATGTCAATAAGTAGAATAAGAGGAAGAGGAAAACATCCAACATGACAAGGATCTATTGGCAAAAACAATGACAACCAAACAATGACATATTTGGTGGAAATTTATTACTTAGCACCACAAGAAAAGTTGAAGACTATGCATAGAATGGTGTTAATGTGGAATTTCATAAGAGAAATTCATCCATAATCTTCAATTTAGTTTGTAAGTTATTGACATTTCTTATTTGAGTTGGAAAATTTTAAACATTAAAATTCAATTATGAGTCATGTGATTTGTAACTTCCTATTTTTTAAAGAATATATGTAATTTTTACAACTTGAGTAAGTTAGGGTGGAATACGAAGGCTAGTTTGACCCCTTGATTTCAAATGGTTACTCATGTTCAAGAGAACTTCTACAATTTTTCTTGCCAACATATTTCCTTTCATCTGAGAAGCACCCAGAATGGCAGGCAAAAACAAAAAAAATACATGTATACAAAACTAGAAGATATGTTGACATTATATGAAATCACACCAAAACTAAAAACATGTTGTCAAAAATGTGAAGGTACTAATAGTAGATGCTACCAAAGAAAGAGTAATGTACAATTGATAATATTTGGAGGGAAATACTTGTGATCTTTGTTAGGAAAGTGAAAAATTTGTGTTGCAAAATCAATAATAAACTATCATCAACAATCCAAACGTGTTGGAAATTCCAACCAACCCAATTTTCTATATTTCTTTGATAAAAACTTGGAAACTTTAATGTGTTTTTCAGTATAAAATGCATTTTAAAAGCAAAAATTCGACATTCTTGAAATTTTATTTATTTATTTGTAAAAACTACACAACCCATCAAGAAACCATAAAATTGTTGTAGTTCATCCCAATGTTTTGTGCCAACTTGCTAACATATATCACAAAAAATAAACAAAAGAGATGACACTAGAAGTTTGTAAAATGCCACAAAGTTTTAACACCAGTTAAATAATTCTTCTTCCAAAGTAGCGAGACAAAACCATTCTAAGTACTAGCCCATCTCATTATTAACCTTTGTCTATAAAATAGTATCAAAGGTATTCGCAAACATAATGAAGCCATACATTCAAGAGTGGATTTTGTTGTCACAAATTGGATTTATTCAAAATAGAAGCATTTTGGATCATAATCTTATAATGATTTCAAAGGCAGTGGAGTGGGTAGTGGAAGGCGACCAAAACTAAGTTAATGCTACTTGATTTTCAAAAGGCATATGACAGAGTCTCTTGGGTTGTTATGCAAGATACAATGAGAGCATTGGGTTTCAGAAATACATCACATGGATTCTTGCCTTATACAGGAATGCACAAATCTCAAATATAATCAACAACACTTGAAGACCTATGATGAAACTTCAGAGATTAATGAGATAGGGTTGTTAATTGGCACCCTATCTCTTCCTTTGAACAATGGACATGCTAGGGCACATGCTTCAAGACCCAATGCATGGAGTACTAGCCATGCTCTTGCTTAATGGAGCTCAATCAACAAGCCAAATGTTCACAGATGATACAACCTTTAACTTGGCAGGATCAAAGGAAAACATAAAAAGGACAATGGCAATGTTCCACAAATTTGGGGCAACTTTGGGAGCCAAATTAAACCTAACCAAATTTGTAGTAGTATGTGTGTTGCCTACAAAAAAGGACTGGTCATGGGGAGAGGCTGAAGGCTCAAATGGCAGAAAACTTTATCTTGCATGCAAAATTTTAGTAATTAACCAAGTAATTTTAGCCTCTACATGGTACCTCTGCTCATGTTTAGACCTCTCTGGAAAAATATTTAAAAAATTAAGACAACTAATAAGAAACTACTTATGGGTAGGAAACTCATAAGCAAATGCAAGAGCTAGAGTTGATTGGGTGCCAGTCATACTCCCCATTTCACAAGGAGTGCTAAAAAGTCCTAAATCCTCACCCGCAGGCCAAGCCCTCCTGGTGAAGCTAATTCCAAGGGGCCTAAAGTTGGGATGGGCCCCCATAGAAAGCTCTTATTTGCTACAGGGTTTAAAACTCTAGGCCCCAAGTGGGTGGGCATTTGAAACCACAAGCATGTCGGTTAATGTCAGCACCTAAGCTTGAAAAAAGAAGGATCCCCACTTTGGCAAGCTGTCCATTTGTCATGGACCTCAATGGATAGAAGAAGAGAACAACTCCCCCCAAAATCTTGGTCAACAATTTGCAGGCAACCCCTACATGGAAACCACCTTCTCACCTCAAAGGAAGGCAACATATGGGGAACAAAGAAGGAAACAATTTATGGAAAATGGTCCCAAAGGGGTTTAATGCATGTAGGGCGGCTCTGGAAGGAGGACACAAGCTCATGGTGGACATTGCAAGATTTAAAGGAGTTTAGATTGAGGAAGAGCTAGTCCTCACCAAAAGAAGCTCGTTTGTAGCATCCTTTGGAACCTTTCTTAGGGTTTAGCTTTTAGTCAGGATAATGGTTATCAATCCAATCAACCCATCCAATAAAAATAGTATACCAAGTTCTACACATTTGTGAAAAAAATTTTTAAGTAAGGACATACAAGGTTCTCACCTTGGAACAATTCATTAGGGTAGGACACGGCCTTCAAGAGGTGCCACTTAAAATGCTAAACCGAGTTAGAATTATGAGAAGACTAAGGGACTTGTGGCCCCCTTTTAAAATTCAAACCCCTTATCCCACCAATGAGTGAACAATCAATGTGGTTGTGTGGGGATAGACCTTTATAGGAGCTTGGTTTGGATCTAGCAGAATGGATTTTGAAGAGACAAGGTTCTTTGAAAGAAATGGACTTATTCAACTACACAGCTAAGAAAGGATACAAGGTAGGTTTTGAGAGAGAGACATCAAAACTCCAAATAGATCAACAACTAGTAGGTTAGGGCTTCCAAGCTAAATAAATGTCAAGGTTGTACATGAGTTTGTGGCACCCAAGGCTGCCAAGGAAAATATTAACCATGCTATGGCTGATTTCGACCAAGGGGTTCCTAGTGGAAGCTTGGAGAACTCATATAGGCCTTCCAAGAAGTTGCAAACTTTGTCAAATGGGACATCTAGAAGACTCCAAGCATCTCTTTTGGAAATGCAATAAAGTTGCAGAGGTATGGAAAAAAATTCAAAGCTTAAGAGACCTAGTAGGCTTTAGAACATGGGACCAAATTCTATGGGGGAAGGTTAGCCTCCCCAACTCCTGGAGCAATCAGGTAACAACAATCACTTATCATGAGCAAAACAACACAACGAGCACTGAATTCCATGGGAGATCCTTAAGGCTGACTGCTTTCGGTACACTTGGTGTCAAAGGTGTGAACATGATCTTTGGGATGAAAGTTTTCATGTAGGACTCATTCTCCTATGAAGGGTGCAACTCACTATTAGAATTAGCATGGAGGTGTGGGGAGAACTTCAACATCACACAACAAAAAAATATGAGTTCGAACATAATGTCAATATGGACCCACCACAACATCTTTCCAACCAATTCAGAGAGAGAACCATAAAGTGGATCCGCACGTCTCCAACAACTTTTCTACCGTAAGAGCTAGCAACACATAATCCATTTAATGATCGGGCATTCACCAACGCCCAACACAAATGATCCAAGGACACGACATGTTTGAGACAACCATAGAAAACCTCTTCATAGAAGTAAATGAGGAAGCCAATAGGAATTTTGGGCCATTGGCTTCCAACCTTCTAGGGCATAAAAACATTCACCAACGAGGCTACTAGAGATAAGATGTTCATGAAGGAGGAGCACACTAGGCACAACCATACTTGGAAGGAGGGGGGGAGGGAGAGAGTGCCCACATGTTAATTATGTTGAATGTTGGCCATGTGGTTGCAACAATGGAAGGAGCCTAGGTTAGCAAGCCTTCCAACAACACACTTGTAAGAAAAAAAAACGTTATGTACACATGCAGAAAAAGAGTTGGTTCCTTCGGATGCATCACTAGAACCAAAAAAAAAAAAGATGGCCATTTAAGAAATGTAGTTCATTGTTACATTCATAAAAAAAAGGGGTAAGCTCCACCGTGTGCAACAACATACCGACAAAAGATCAAGGCAGTCCTTAAAATACAAGCAACTTGCATACACAATGGGACAAGCTGAAGCAATAGACACGCCCCACCTGCCCACCCCCCCAGGAAGCACCATTGCAAGCCAATACCCAATGCCACCTTAATGCATCCATAAAAGACAAAACCCGGCCGAGTCACACACATCAACATACCAACCAAAGAGAACCATGTCCATCATGCACAACTCTTAAAACTAGGAGTCACTGTTTTCGAGACATGAAGAGATCATGTTTATACTGGAAGTTGGACCCAGAAAGCTTGCTGAACGGCAAGTTGCAACACACGGCTCGATAGAGGTAATTTATATGGAAGAGGTTGTGGGGCGTTGTTGTGGTGGAGGTAGCCTATTTGGGCGGCCAAGAATGCTGGCTCCACAATCAACCACGTCAGTTGTTTATTGAGGTGTGAAAATGAAGCCTCAATTGAGGTCCTTCTAAATTTAAGGTTCTATATTTTCATGTTTGGTTGGGAGGTGTGTAAACACACTTAATAGTTGGAGGTAGTGAAAAGTTTTGTGAAATCATGGGTTTTAACGGAGCGAAAAGACAATGTGAACAGTTTTGTGAGGTTGTGGGTTTCCACCAAGTGAAAGAATATAGTAGTACTGGGCATTGAAGGTGATGGTTGGGTTGCAATTGTGTTAAATTGAAGACACCATGAGTTGCTGATGTTGGGGATTACAAAATTTGTTTTTTCTCTTTAATGTTCTTCTTCTTTTATTGTTGTTATTGTGATTGATAGAAAAAACAAACATATACATATCACACAACCCATACATCCTTCGGCCTTTTAAGAATACTTCACAAATTTTGATTAGAACAAAATTACCCCGTTAAGAATTTTGTTTGTGCAAAAGGACACATTGTGCCTTAGCAAATAAATCTACATTGGAGAAACTCAACAAATAAATCTACATTGGAGAAACTCAACAAATAAATCTACATTGGAGAAACTCAACGATGTTTTCTCTTTGGTGTATCTTATTCAAGCACTATCACGACCTTTTTGCTAGGTGGAACATGCAACTATCTTTTGGGCTCCAATTTTCTTTTGGGTCAGGCTGTCAATGCCTCCACAATAAATTAACCATTGATATACAAGCTTGAAATCTGAATGACTTTCCATTCATTGGAACCTTGTTGTTGTTGTTGTTGTTCTTCTTCAAACTTTCACTTCTGATCTATTGTTGATTGATTTAAGTTATTGGTTGTCAAGCCTAAAACTAAGGTTTTTTAGGTTTTAGAATCCACCCTCATCATTAGTAGTTGATTGATTTTTTTAACGATTTTAGACCTTAGACCTAAAGGCTCTTGCATCTATCTAACAAGGTTGAATTTCATTAATAACACTATATTTTCAGTTTCTCCTTAATTTTTCAACTTCTGACTCTTAGGTACATTCTTCCCACTTCCACTTTCCAATTGTTTTGTAGGGATATGGTAGGTTGAAAATCACATGTCAATTTTCATATTTGTGAAAAATGAGATTCAAAAAGGATGTTCATAATCAAGTTTGACTACGATGAATGCAACGTTATCAACCTTATGACCATAGTTGGAATGCTTGAAATGAATTGTATGATCAATGGATTAGTTATTCGACAAATGTGTTCAAAAAATGGTATGTTGTGCAATTTGTGGTCTAATTAAACTTAATCAGCAATGTAAGCATTTCAGAAAAATTAATAGTATGTATAATAATTTAAATACTAATGAATTTGGATGTAGATTTTATGGCATTGCTAATTGTTTATTATTTGATAATACAACTACTTCAAATGGAAAGGATATGTGTGTGTGTGTGTGTGTGTTTTCAAAATGTTATATTGAACAAAATGCATCAACATATGTAAAATATGGTTTTGTCAACAAACTTATTTTTTCATACTCCAAACTTATCTTTACATTTTAATTTTAACAATTATGCACTTTGAACACACTGATTTTGGCACTTTCAAATTTTTCAAATTTTTTTCCTAAATGTATTTTACGTTAATATCAATATTTTGGCAAAAAGGATTTTATTTGGCCATGAATGTTGATGCCCTTGCATATATATTGATTTAATAGTGGATCTCATTCACATGCACATTGCTAAAAGCCTATTTTAGCTAGAAAATTACCAAAAGTTCTCCTAAAGTTATCAATTCTTACTAGTGTATGCCCCGTGGCCGAAGGCCACTGTGAAGTCCCCCGTGGGTGCCTATATTTTTACTCTTTATTTTTTATTGCCCTGGACACCCTGCCCTGCCCTGCCCTGCCCCTGCCCTGGGGTCCTGGCAAGCATTTCTTAAACATACTTAACACGGCATCTTGCTTCCAACTCCACTGTCTGTCTCTTCTTCTGTTGAATACATATGTGTTTAGCAATTCAGGACACTAAATTCACAGCCTCAGAAGCTGCAAAGGCTAAGAAGTAATGTGATCAAATTGCAGCAATATGAGAACACATTCCTTAT
>Ga0116228_10003886_pt1 | contig 13197 bp, 11 predicted proteins | sample S1TSphfallax_2_FD_89694 | JGI IMG/M metagenome (GOLD analysis project Ga0116228, IMG submission 89694) | Host-associated microbial communities from peat moss isolated from Minnesota, USA - S1T2_Fc - Sphagnum fallax MG | ecosystem: Host-associated > Plants > Peat moss > Unclassified | place... | reverse complement strand
TTTCGATGCCAAGGGCGAGGCTGGGATCAGCGACACCGAACACACGCATGCCCTCAACGAGGAAATCAAGGGCATGTTGAACCTGCCGCTCTCGGACACGTTCGCGATTCGTTTGAATGCGAGCTCCACGAACGATGCAGGCTTCATCAACCAGCCCAATCTCTATGTGCTCGATTCCTCGGGCGTCCCCGTCGCCGGGCCGAACGGCGCGCCCGAAACCACCTCGGTCGACGGCGTGAATTCCTACCAATATCGCACCGGCCGAATTGCCGCGCTGTTCAAGCCCAGCGATGAACTGCGCGCGCAGCTCTCGTACTACTATCAGCAGGAGGGCGCGAACGGCTTCCCGTATATCGCCACGAATCCGAACGCCTACAACGCTCCCATCCTTCCGAGCCATCAGCCCGCGACGCCCTACTGCCTCAGCAACGGCGTGCCGGTCTCCGCGTGCAGTGCTGCGAACCCGGCCGACCCGACGCCATTCGTCAATCCGCTCTATAACTCGCCTCTGCCGGGCGGAATCGATGGTTTGTCGTCTGCAACGAACAGTCTCGAGGGAACTACGGACCGCGCCAACGTTTTGGCGCTCTCGGTCGATTACGACTTGGGCTTTGCGACCCTGACTTCAGCGACTTCCTGGGCCCATCACGAGAATCACACGCACGAGGATCTGACGACCCTCTATACGAACTTCTCGTTCTACCAAAACCTCTACGGACAGAATCCTCGCTCCTTCATCCAGGGTCACGATTTACTCGACGACGAACTCTGGTCGCAGGAGCTCCGTCTGGCGTCGAAGTCTGGCGGGATGTTCGACTGGGTCGCGGGCGCGTTCTTCAAGAACCAGCACACCGACATCCAGGAGCACGAGTACTACCCGGGCTACAACAGCTTCTACAATTCCTGTTCTCAGGGCGCCACGGTGCTGAATGGCGGGATAGGCGACAGTTTCGGCGTCAATCCGTCGCGCTGCGGCGTCGGTGAGACGGGCCAAGGCGTCTATTCGAGTTACGAGGGAATTCCGCTCAATGTCGATCAGGCCTACATCGGCGACTTCGAGACGAAGTTCAAGGACATGGCCGTGTTCGGCGAGCTGACATGGCACGTCACCGACGCCTGGAGCCTCACCGGCGGTACGCGCGTGTTCAAGCAAACCGTCACTCAAGCGCAGCAGACCGGCTTGCTGTTCGATGCAGGACCGTTGTTCGGCCCCTACGGCAGCCCCTACGTCCCGATCGCCAACAGCACGCTCAGCGACGATTGGCGCAAGGCGCTGTGGAAGATCAATACGTCGTACAAGCTCGACGAAACGAATCTCGTGTACGCGACATGGTCCCAGGGATTCCGCCGCGGCGGCGTCAATGCATTGCCGGGTTCGGAGCCGGGCTTGGGCTATACGACGCCGACGGCCTTGTTCAAAGTGGCGCCCGATACGGCCGATAATTACGAAATTGGGATCAAAGGCACGATCGCTAACCGGTACCGCTATTCCGCCGCGATCTTCGACATCCAATGGCATAACCTCCAGGAAGGCGTGGCGCTGACACCGCTCGTGCTACCGGCGGCTATCAACGTCGGCAATGCGTATAGCCGCGGATTCGAATACGAAGGATTTGTCAGCATTACCGATCACCTTGGGGTCCAGATCGACTATACCTACGACGATACCAAGATCACCTCGTACAACAGCCTGTTCGCGGCGAACGTCTCGGCGCCTCCGCCGGCCGAGGGCGGCGTGCTTCCTGGCACCCCGAAGACCAGCCTTGCGGCCAGCATCGAATACGGTCATATCCCGCTCGCCGGAGGCGAGTTGCTGTATGCGCTCGACGGGCGTTACCAAAGCGCGGTGCTGCCGGCGATTTCGGCGAGCGTGCCGACGGTGGCCGGTTACACGATGTTGGACACGCGCCTGGTCTATAAATGTGGTCACTGGCGAGGCACTTTGTTCGTAGACAACCTGACGAACAACCTCGGAATCACCTCTTATCAGGATCCGGCCAATTACGGCTACCGCGACCAGGCGCTTATTTCCACGCCGCGTACCTACGGCGTCAAGATCGGGTATGCCTTCAAGGAGTGGTAATCGGGTAATCTCGGCGGCATGAACAGCGCCGAGATCCTCGAGCGGCTGGCGGGTTTTCCGACCGTCAGCCGCGATTCGAATCTGGACTTGATCGAGTACGTGCGCGAATTCCTCGCCGCCCGGGGGATCGAAGCCCGTTTGTACGTCGATCCAACGGGCCGCAAGGCCAATCTCTACGCCGCGATCGGCCCGGCCGATCGCGGCGGCATCTTGTTGTCGGGTCACACGGACGTGGTGCCCGTCGACGGACAAGCCTGGAGTTCCGATCCGTTTCGGCTGCGCGAGCGAGCGGGGCGTCTGTTCGCGCGTGGCTCGGCCGACATGAAGGGCTTCATCGCCTGTGCGCTGCGGGCCGCGGACCTCGCCCGGCAGCGTCGCCTGCAGATCCCTTTGCAGCTGGCCTTCTCCTACGATGAAGAGGTGGGCTGTCTGGGTGTTCGGTCGCTGCTCGAAGACATGGCCGACTGGACGCACTTGCCGAAATTTTGCATCGTCGGTGAGCCGACGCTGCTGCGCACCGCGGTTGGGCACAAGGGCAAGACCGCGCTGCGCGCCCATTGCCACGGGCGGGCCGCGCATTCGGCGCGGCCCGCAGCGGGTCTCAATGCCATCCATCTCGCCACGGATTTCATCGGTCGGATTCGCGCCCGCCAAGCCGAGATCGAGCGCTCGGGGCGTCGCGACGAGGCTTATGAAGTGCCGTACACGACCCTGCACGTCGGGGTGATCCGCGGCGGCAGCGCGCTCAACATCGTGCCGGACGCCTGCGAGCTCGAAGTCGAGTTTCGCAACCTCGCGGCCGAAGCTCCTGAGGAACTCATCGCCGCGTTGCGCGCCGATGCGGATGCGGTCGTCGCCGCGCTCGACGGTGATCCGGATGCGCGGATCGAGTTGCGTGTCGAGAACGAATACCCTGGACTCGATACCTCGCCCGACGCCGAGGTCGTCGCGTTCGTCGCGGCCCTGACCGGCAATCGCGACTGCATCAAGGTGGGGTTCGGCACCGAGGGCGGCCTGTACAGCGGTAATCTCGGCATCCCGAGCGTGGTATGCGGACCCGGCTCGATCGAGCAGGCTCACAAGCCCGACGAATACATCGCCGTCGATGAACTCGCGCGCTGCGACTCGATGCTGGACGGACTGCTCGAACGCCTCGCCTGAATGGCGGTGCGCTACACTGCCGTCCAACCGAGCCGAAAGTTCTCCGAGGGAGCCGCTCTTGCATACCCGCATTCGTAAATTCAATACGCGCGATACCTATCCCGAACAGAAGCTCGACAACGACCTATGCCACGCCGTAGTCGCGCGCGGCCGCACGGTGTTCGTACGCGGTCAGGTGGGCCAGGACCTGGACACCGCCGCCAACGTCGGGGTCGGCGATCCGGTCGCACAAACCGAACAAGCGATGGCCAATCTCCAGACGCTGCTCGGCGAGGCGGGGGCAAGTCTCGCGCATGTCTGCAAGGTGACGATCTATCTGACGGATCCGCGCTTTCGCGAACCCGTTTATCGGACCATCGGCCGTTGGCTCAAGGGAGTCTTTCCCGTCTCCACGGGCATCGTGGTCGCAGGTCTCGCGCGCCCCGAATGGCTCGTGGAAATCGACGTCATTGCCGTGATTCCCGACGAGTCGTGAACGGTGACGTTTTCGATCGTCGCGCGCTCGACCGATTCCCGGCTCTACGGCGTCGCAATCGCTTCTTCCTCGCCCGCGGTGGCCGCACGGTGCGCGCATGCGCGCGCCGGTCGCGGCGCGGTGGCGACGCAGAACATCACCGACCCGGCCTTGGGGTCGCAGCTATTGGACTACCTCGCCACTGAGGCGACCGTCGACGCGCTGGCGCGGGTCATCGCCGCCACCCCGTACGCGGCTTACCGCCAGCTGCTGGCGGTCGGCGCAAGCGGACCACCCGCGGTGCATTCGGGAGCCGAGGCGCTCGGTATCGTCGCCACCGCAGTCGGGCAGGATGCCGCCGCGGCCGGCAATTTGCTCGCTAACCCCGATGTGCCCCGGCAGATGATCGACGCGTTCGCGGACACCCGCGGGCATTTGGCCGAGCGTTTGCTGCTTGCATTGCAGGCGGGTCAAGCGGCCGGCGGCGAATTCGGCCCGGTCCATTCGGCTGGTTTATTGGTCGTGCACGAGCTCAGTTGGCCGATCGTCGATCTGCGCGTGGACTGGGCGCAGTCGGGTCCCGTTGCCGAGCTAGCGGCGCTGTGGGCCTTGTACGCCCCGCAGATGGATGCGTACGTACAGCGTGCACTCGATCCACGCAGCGCCCCGAGTTTCGGTGTCCCCGGCGACCCGTGAAGCGCCGCCGGATCCGGCGGTCGCTCTCGCCCGGGTCGAGCAGGCGCTCGCCTCGGATCCCCACAATGCGACCCGGCATCTGCAACGGGCACAATGTCTCTTGCCACTGCGAAGGATCGCCGAGGCGCGGGCCGCCGCGGCCGTCGCCGAGCGCTACGCGCCGGTCAATGCCGCGTTTTGGGACGCGCTCGGCAGCGTCTATAGCTTTGCCGGCGATCAGTCACAGGCGCTCGCCGCCTACGATCGGGCGGTGCAGCTTGCGCCCGCGGCACCCCAGTTCCTGTTCAATCGTGCGACCGTGCGTCGCTTCCTGGGTGATTTGGGCGGTGCCGAGAGCGACTACGACCGCGTCATCGCGCTCAAGCCGGATGATTTCGAGGCCTATAAAAATCGCGCCGATCTGCGCACGCAGACGGCGGCGAGGAATCATGTCGCGGAACTCGAGGCGGTCCTGCCGCGAACCGGCGAGGATTGGCGCGGGCGGGTGCAGATCGAGTACGCGCTCGCCAAGGAGTACGAGGATCTCGGCGATTACCCGCGATCGTTCCTGCACCTGCGGGCGGGAGCGCGCAAGCGTCGCGAGCATCTCCGCTACGACGTCGCCGGTGACGTGGCCACGGTCGACTGGATTATCGACGCTTTCCCCGATGGGCCTCCCCCTCAGCCCATCGCCGCGGCCGCGGAGTCGCCGATCTTCATCCTCGGCCTGCCGCGCAGCGGGACGACCTTGGTCGAGCGCATCCTCTCGAGCCACTCGCGGGTCGTTTCCGCCGGTGAGCTCAATGACTTTGCCTTGTGTCTCGTCGCGGCCGCGCGCGGCACGCTCGGCGTGCCCGGCACGGTAACCAGCGGGGCACCCCTGCCGCGGCGGGAACTCGTGGCGCGCTCGGCGCGGCTCGATTTCGCGGCGCTCGGGCGTGCGTACTTGCAGAGTGCTCGGGCCCAGGTCCCCGGCGAACGGCGCTTCATCGACAAGATGCCCTTGAATTACCTGTACTGCGGCTTGATCCGCCGCGCCTTGCCCGCGGCGAAGATCGTCCATCTGCACCGCCATCCGCTCGCCGCGAGTTATGCCATGTACAAAACCTTGTTTCGCGACGGCTATCCCTTCTCCTATGATCTCGACGAGATCAGCCGCTATTACATCGCTTATCGGCGTCTCATGGACCATTGGCAGGCGACCATGCCAGGCGCGATTCATTCCTTGAGTTACGAGGCCTTGGTGGCCGACCCGACGGCAACGACGCGCGCGTTGATGAACTTCTGCGGTCTCGACTGGGAGGATGCGGTGTCGCGATTTCATTTGAACCCGGCGGCCAGCACGACGGCGAGCGCCGCCCAAGTGCGCCGTCCGATCTACGACACGTCGGTCGATCAATGGCGGCATTACGAACGTGAACTCACCCCCGTGCGCGCGGCGCTTGCGGCCGCGGGTATTGCGGACCTCGATGCGCCGCGCGGCGCTCCGCGGAGCGAGACCTGATGGCGGCGCAGGAGCGAGCGACACGGCTGGAGAGCGCGACGATCCGGCCGATTCCCGCCGACCAGCGACACGGCACCGCCCGCGATCTCTTCACGGTCTGGTTCGGAGCGAATTTGATGCTGCTGACCGTGGTCACCGGGGGACTCGCGGTGACGGTGTTCGGGCTGCCGTTCTTCGGGGCGGTCGTCGCGCTCGCCGTCGGTAATCTCGTGGGTGGGGTCTTCATGGCGCTGCACGCGGCCCAAGGCCCGACCCTCGGCGTGCCACAAATGGTTCAGACGCGCGGTCAGTTCGGCTCCTACGGATCCTTGCTCGTGGTCGGCATCGTGATCGTGATGTACGTCGGCTTCCTCGCCTCGAACCTGGTCGTGGGCGGAGAATCGCTCGCGCTGCTGCCCGGCGGCATCGGCGACACACCCGGCATCGTCCTCGTCGGTGTGCTCAGCGTCGTTGCCGGTATCTATGGCTACGATCTCATCCATGCCTATACGCGGGTCATGAGCTATTTGTCGGGCGCGGTGTTGCTGCTGGCCGCCGGTTGGATCGTTTGGGTACACGGCTTGCCGGCGGACTTTCTCGCCCGCAATGCCTGGAATCTCACTGGTGTGCTGGGCACGATCTCGACCGCGGCGCTTTGGCAAATCGCCTATGCACCCTATGTTTCGGACTATTCGCGCTACATGCCGGTTGCGACGGGCGCGCGGCCCGCGTTTTGGGCGAGCTACTGGGGTTGTGTGCTCGGTTCGTTTCTACCGATGGTGCTCGGCGTCATGGTCGGACTCGTGCTGCCGAAGGGCAGCTTGGTCGCCGGACTCGCGGCGCTGACCCAGGGCATCGCGCCGCTCGTGCTCGTGGTGTTCTCGATCGGAATCGCCGCATCCACGGCGATGAATCTGTACTGCGGCGCTCTGTCGACGCTGACCTTCGGTCAGACCTTGCTGCCGTCGTGGTCACCCGGACCGCGGGCGCGCACCGTCATCACGATCTTGCTGTTTCTCTGTGCGCTGGCAGCCGCGCTGCTCGGCAAGGCATCGTTCATGGCCAACTACGAAGATTTCATTTTGCTGCTGCTGTACGTGCTCGTGCCCTGGACCGCGATCAATCTCGTCGACTATTACTTCTTGCGTCACGGCGTTTACGACGTCGACGCGTTTTTCCGGCATGACGGGGGAATCTACGGACGCGTGAACATCGTGGCGGTCGTGTGTTATGTGTTGGGCACGCTCGTTCAGTTGCCGTTCGTCGCGAGTCCCCTGTACACCGGGCCCGTGGCGAGCGCGATGGGCGGCGTCGACCTCTCCTGGGTCGTCGGCCTCGCGTTCACCGCACCGGTTTATTACTGGTTTGCCAGGCGCTCACGCAGCCGGGTCAGCCAAGCGAGGGCCGCGCCGGCATGAGGCTGCCTGGTGCAGGCCTGCTGTAACCCGGGGGTAAGCCTAGTGTAAGTGATAGCCGTTCGCACCGAGCAATTCGAGGAGGCCGATGACGATCAGATAGACCGCGACGATGTAGTTCAAGAGGCGCGGCACGATAAGGATCAAGATACCTGCCAGTAGCGCGATGACGGGACCGATGGTGATGTTCAAGTTCAAGAGGGCTCTGCTCCGCTCGGTAAAGTTAATGGGACTGTAGCGTCGCGCCGCGCGGGGGCACTGTACGCTGGCGCACCTATGCTACCGGCGCCTATGGTACCGGCACCTATGCTACTGGAACAGCTTGATCGCGTTCTGCATCGTCTTTGCCACGCCCCACACGAGGGGCAGGCCGACGATGAGCCAGCACAGGGCGAGTTTCAGTCGGACCATGATCAAACTTCCGTTTCGCGATGGTGCAGTTCGGGACTGACCGCTCGAATGCAGACATTGCACAGCAAACCGATCAACAGCAGACCGCACATGATATACATGGTGACCGAATAAGCCTGCGCTTTCGGCACGCCGTTCTGGATTTGGAAGTCGCGTATATAGCTCACGAGCACGGGGCCGAGCACGCCCGCGGCGGCCCAGGCGGTCAACAGCCGCCCATGAATCGCGCCCACGTGCATCGTTCCGAAGATGTCGCGAAGATAGGCGGGGATCGTAGCGAAACCGCCGCCATACATCGATAGGATCACGCCGAAAGCGAGCACGAACAGCGGCTTCGAACCGGCCATGCCAATGCTCGGTACGAGCGCATAGAGCCCGATCCCCAGCACGAAGAAGATGAAATACGTGTTCTTGCGGCCGAGATAATCCGAGACCGAGGCCCAGACGAAGCGCCCGCCCATGTTGAAGAGGCTCAGCAGTCCGACGAAGCTGGCCGCGCCCGCGGCGGAAACCCCGCCGGCAAACATTTCCTGGATCATCGGGGATGCCTGGGAGAGCACGCCGATGCCCGCTGTCACGTTCATGCACAGAACGCCCCACAAGAGCCAGAATTGGCGGGTCTTCCACGCGACGTCGACGTGGACATTGGCGGTCGTCACGAGTTTCTTGGGCGTGACCGACGGCGTCCAGCCGCGGGGCTTCCAGTCCGCGGGCGGCACGCGAACGATGGCCGCGCCAAACATCATGAACAGGAAATAAATCACCCCCATGGTCATGAAGGATTCGAACACGCCGTTGTTCTCCGGCGTCTTGAAGTAGTCCATGAGAAAAATCGACAAAGGCGCCGCAATCATCGCACCACCGCCGAAGCCCATGATGGCCATACCGGTCGCCATGCCGGGCCGGTCCGGAAACCACTTGATCAAAGTCGACACCGGCGAGATATAGCCGATCCCGAGGCCGCAGCCGCCGAGCACGCCATAGCCGAAATACAGCAGATCGATCTCGTGCAGATGGATGCCGAGTGCCGACACGAGGAAGCCGCCGCCGAAACAGCAGGCAGCGACGCACATGGCCTTGCGCGGCCCCGCGCTCTCCGCCCAACGGCCGAACAAGGCGGCCGACAGGCCGAGGAACAGGATGGCGATCGAGAAGGTCCAGCCGACCGCCTTGAGCGACCAATCGCCAGGCGCTGATTGGGTGATGCCGAGCAGCTTGGTCAAGGGCAGGTTGAACGTCGAGAAGGCATAGGCTTGGCCGATCGACAGATGTACCGCGAGAGCGGCCGGGGGTACGAGGAAACGGTTGTAGCTGCCCGGAGCGACGGTTCTCGCGCGGTCTAAGATTCCGGCGCGAACGGGCGTGTTACCGGCCGATCCGAACGGCGTTGCAGCGGACATATTCTTGATCTCCCGGGCGTACTGCCCCCGGGGAGTTAATATGCGCCGGCCGCTACCAAATGCCAATGCCCCCTCGATTTACGCAGCCACTTGGCGCTCGGGCGGCGGCGCTTGCGTTTCCGGTGCGGGCACGGCCCGGTTCAAGAGCGCCTGCTGCGCCATCGGCATGGACTGCGCGGCGAGCGCCATCGCAAGCGTCGGCGAGGACGGGTTCATGCTGTCGACCATCGCGCTCGGGATGAGAATCGTCGCGCCGCGCTCCTTGGTCGTTTCGTAAATGATGTTCATGGCGCGCAGCTGCAGAGCCTCGGGGTGCCCGGCGTAGGTCGCCGCCGCCGCAACGAACTGACTCGCGATCGCTGCCTCGGCGGATCCCAGGATGACGCGTGCCTGTTTCTCGCGTTCCGCCTGCGCCTGGCGCGACATGGCATCCTGGAGCGCGACCGGGATCGCGACGTCGCGGATCTCCACCGAACTGACCGATATGCCCCAGGGCGCGGGCTTAGCGCCGATTTCGATTTTCAGGCGCTCATCCGCATCCTTGCGATCCGACAGCAGCGAGGCGAGCATCGATGCACCGATCATCTCGCGCAGCGAAGTCTGCGCGACGCGATCGATGGCCTCGCGATAGTTCGTGATCGCGAGCGCGGCTTTTTCTGCGTCATGCACATGCCAGAAAATGATGGCGTCGACGTTCACCGGCACGGTGTCCTTGGTGAGCGCCTGCTCGGCATTGAACGCGGTCGTCTGTATGCGTTCGTCGATGACCGCGACGATGTTGTCGACGATCGGGATGATCAGAAAAAGTCCTGCGCCGCGCACGCTCTGCAGCTTTCCCAGCCGTAGGATCACGAATTTCTCCCACACGTTCGCCATCTTGACCGACAAGGCGATGAGCACCGCGATGACGGCAAACACGATGCCGAAATAAAGATTCACGAAGTACCCAACCGCGGCCGCGACGATCATGCAGAGCAAGGCGATGAAACTCGACACGCTGTTCATGGTGATTGATCCTTGCGGCGGGGGCGCCGTCGGGGGTGCGGAGACGGCGCGCATGCGGCCGGCGGGCGTCCCGTCGGTGAGATCGTCGATGAAGCTCACAGGTGGTCCGCGACGATCGAGGTGTTCATTGGCACGTACCTTCGGCGACTCGCGCGACGGGGTCTGTGCGCTGCCGTACCGTCAGTCGGCCGCCTCGGTCGCTGCGCTGCTTTCGCGCACGATCAGTTCAGTCGGCAGGATCTGCGCCTGTGGACTTTCTCCGTCGATCAGCGACAACAGCGCTTCGACCAAGGCTTGCGCGCCCTCGTCGATTGGCTGCCTGATGGTCGTCAAGGAGGGGTGCGAGTATTGCGCGAGTGGAATGTCGTCGTAACCGACCACGGCGATGTCCCTCGGAACTCGCAGTCCGTGTTCGCGCAGCGTGCCGATGCTGCGTATCGCGAGCAGGTCGCTACAGGCGAATATGGAGTCGAACCCGGCATGTTGCGCGAGCAGGCCTTCGACGGCGGAGCGGGCACTTTCTTCCGCGAATGCCGCTGGAAATACGAGACTGGGATCGAGATCGACCCCGTGGCGGGCGAGGGCAAGCCGGTAACCCTCGTAACGATGACCGACTTCGGGCAGTTCGGGGTCGCCGAAAAAGGCGATGCGCCTTCGCCCGCATTGCAATAGGTGTTCGGTCGCGAGCCTGCCGCCCGCTATATTGTCGCTGCCGATCGTGCAGTAGATTTGCTGCGCGAGGCGCGCCCCCCAGACGACGATCGGCACGTGGCGCGCGGCCAGTTCATTGAGTTGGTCGTGGTGCCGCCATTGGCCGATCAGGATCACGCCGATCGCGCGGCCCGAGGCCTCGAGGTCGGCGGCGAGGTCGAGTCGCTCCGCGTCGACGCGCGACAACAACATGTCGTAGCCGCGATCGGTCAAGGCATCGGCGAGACTGCCGAGCATGCTGACGAAAAACGGGTCCGAGATATGCTGCCGCGTCTGCGCCTCGTAGGGCACGACGACCGCGACCGTGCGGTTCCGCTGCAGGCGCAGATTGCGCGCGCCGACGTTGACGCGATACTTCAGGGAGCGCGCGAGTTCCTCGATCCGTATGCGCGTCGCGTCGTTGACGAGCGGGCTGTGATTGAGCGCGCGCGACACCGTCGCGGTGGAGACGCCGGCGAGCCGGGCGATGTCCTGCATCTGCAGCTTGCGATCAGCCGTTGCGCCGGTTCCTTTGGCTCGCGATGGACGTGACATAAAAGACTCGAATCCGATCCGGAACTGGCGCGCCATCCTATCAATCCGCGCGGGCCCACTGCCAATCCGCAGGCGCACTACGGCCAAGTATGCAGCAACATACAAAAACAGCAATCGTTTGCATATACTAGCCTCGGGCAGGGGAGTAAGAAATCATCGACACAAAAAACAACCACGTTCAGTTGATCACCTATGTCGACCGCTTCGGCGGGGGCGGTCTCGGTGATCTGCTGGGGTACTTGCAGGGACCGCTCGCCGGCACGTTCGGCGCCGTGCATTTGCTGCCCTTCTATCATCCCATCGACGGGTCCGATGCCGGCTTCGATCCGATCGATCACACCCAGGTTGACCCGCGCCTCGGCGCCTGGAGCGACGTCGCCGCGCTCGCCCGCGAAACCGGCGTCATGGCCGACGTGATCGTCAATCACGTCTCGGATCGGTCGCCGCAATTCCTCGACTTCGCGCAGCGCGGCGCCGCCTCCGCCTATGACGGGCTGTTCCTGACCCGCGAACGAGTGTTTCCGCGCGGCGCAAGCGAGGCCGAGATTCGCGCGATCTACCGTCCCCGGCCCGGCCTGCCATTTCGCGAGGTCACGCTCGCCGACGGTGAGACCCGGACGCTGTGGACGACGTTCACGCCGCAGCAACTCGATATCGACGTCGAACATCCTGAAGGACGCGCCTATCTCGACCGGATCCTGTCGACGCTCGCCGCCAACGGCGTGCGCATGGTGCGACTCGACGCCGTCGGCTACGCCATCAAGCGGCCAGGGACGAGTTGTTTCATGCTGCCCTAGACCTTCGATTTCATCAGCGGTTTCGCGGCGCAAGGCCGCGCTCTCGGCATCGAAGTGCTGGTCGAAGTGCATTCCTATTACCGGCGCCAGATCGAGATAGCGGCGCGCGTCGACTGGGTCTACGATTTCGCATTGCCGCCGCTCGTGTTGCACGCCTTCACGTTCGGCAGCGCCGCGGCGCTCAAGGCATGGATCGGCATCCGGCCTAACAACGCGATCACCGTGCTCGATACCCACGACGGCATCGGCATCATCGACATCGGCGCGGACCCGGCCGACCGCGAAGGCCGCCCCGGACTCGTCCCGCCCGCCGAGATCGACCGGCTGGTCGAAAGCATCCACCAGCGCAGCGGTGGCGAGAGCCGCAAGGCGACGGGCGCCGCGGCCTCTAATCTCGATCTCTACCAGGTCAACTGTACGTTCCTCGACGCCATGGGCGGCGACGAGCGGCGCTATTTGCTCGCACGCGCGATCCAGTTCTTTCTGCCGGGCATCCCTCAGGTCTATTACGTCGGGTTGTTCGCCGGCCACAACGACATGACTTTGCTCGCGCGCAGCGGCGTCGGGCGCGACATCAACCGTCACCACTATTCGGCCGAAGAGATTGCCGCCGCTCTGGAGACGCCCGTGGTGCGCGATTTGCTGACGTTGATTCGTTTGCGCAATGGCCATCCAGCTTTTGACGGCCAGTTTTCGCTGCTCCCGTCTCCGGGCCATGCGCTCGCCCTGCGCTGGGAACGGAATGCGGAGTTCATCGAATTGCGCGTCGACTTCGAGACGGCCGAGTACGCGATCGTGCATTCGGCGCTGGACGGCACGGAGCGTCTCGAGTTTGGCTCCCGCGGACCCCAGGCGAATTATCGTCTTTGAAGGACTCATGGCCGGTACCGAGCCGCGGCTTCGCGCTGAACAGTGGCTCTCGCGCTTGCGGGCGCTGCCGCCCGCGACCGCGCTCGGCGGCGACGAACGCGCGGCTTGCCTCGCGTGTGCGGGGGATTTGCTCGGTGCGGATCAACCCGATATCGCGGTTGATTTACTGACCGCGCTCACGCGCGCGAGTCCCGATCT
>Ga0116228_10003884_pt1 | contig 13200 bp, 9 predicted proteins | sample S1TSphfallax_2_FD_89694 | JGI IMG/M metagenome (GOLD analysis project Ga0116228, IMG submission 89694) | Host-associated microbial communities from peat moss isolated from Minnesota, USA - S1T2_Fc - Sphagnum fallax MG | ecosystem: Host-associated > Plants > Peat moss > Unclassified | place: USA... | reverse complement strand
TTTGCTATCAGATGAAGAGCCAAAAAGTAATTTCCTGCAAAGAAGGTGAGGAAAGTGTGTGGGGGTAATGTGAGGAAGGACATGGAAGCTCGAGGCCAAAGAGTACAAGGGGACTTTTCTGCCTACAATGGACCTGCTCTACCTCGTGCAATGCGGTCTTCCCAAGTATGATCATAAGTCTACTTCCTGTTTCATACTATCTTTGCACATTGCAAAGCCTAAAACCCTTGTTATATTCCTGAAACAACCACATAGTAGCTCTGACATTGCAAATTTCAGTTTAGAACATGAGAAAATGCCATTGCTTCGTTGATGCTGTCTTTTTATTGAATTGGTAGTGCTTTGGATTTGTTCATCTTCCTTCTCTTAATTTCTGCTCGCTGTGGTCCTGTCTCATTATTGATTGTGAAATGTCAGCAGTTGGTCTCTTGTCAAAGACCCCTACCCAGAATGTGTTTTGGTTTTAGCAGGTGAGTGGAGATGTCCATGCACAACAGCAGTCAAACATTGGGGGCAACACTGGGTTCTTTGAGCTGCTTGCAACTGTTGCAGGTCAGTTTCTACAGGATGTTGGGCAGGAGCAGCAAGAGGGGATGAAGCTTTGTGATGAGGTGATTTTCAATGGAAAAAAATCTCCAGAGATCGATTTTCATCTTCCAGGTGTGAGAAGCATGCCAACTCATACTGTACAAGGCAAAGTGACACGTATGCCAGTCCGTTCCATTGCTTACACTTCAGATGCCTGTGAGAAAGCAAGTGGGGAAGAGATGGGCTTGCCCATTGTTCCAGAGGCTGGAGAAGATGTTAACTGTAAACATACCAACCATGGTATCAAGACAGTGACCCCTGAAACTGTCCCATTACAGGAAGAACAGAGAACAGATTTTGTTAAGGACATTCACATGGATGAAGGCAACAACTCTGTTCAAGAAGATTTGATATCACAGGAAGCTCAGGTACCAATAGTTTTGTTACTTGAAGCCAAGTTTCATCTGATTCAATAGTTATTGTCAAATCTGTCATAATGCTTGTCAATGAAGCTTCTTCCATGAAGCCAGCCATTTTCTATATTCCAGAAGGCACGTGTGAAACATTCAGTTCAGGCTTTATTTGACAGGTGAAGTAGAGGGGAAAAAATGACATGCTTAAATGCTTGTGGTGATTCATTTCATGTGGATAAATCAGTCCATTGAGATTTCAAAGCCAACTCTATTAGCTTGAGAAGACTAAGTGCTGAAACTTGACCACAAGTTGTGATGTTCCCTGACATTATCTTCCAAGGACTAAATTGGTGGACAACTGTCTGCAGGACATGCCAAGTATTTCTGAGAACAATGCATCAGTTCCCAGGAGACATGATGGTCCAGGGTCTACTGCCATGGGAGTCCAAGGCTTTCACTCTACCACAGGGACAGAGGGAAATCTTGTGGAAATGGAATGGTTCCCTTCAAATGAGATTCAAGAACCTCTCAGCACTAAGAAGGTGGTCTGTGAGCAGGTTGTGGAAGACAGGAAAGTAGGAGCTCTAGTTTCAGTGGAAATGGAAATTCAAAAGCCACATTCTGCAAAAGAGGGTTTAACAAAACTCACAAGGAAAAATCAGGGATCATTTAATAACTTGGAAGCCAATTTTGAACCTTCAGAAGCTCTAGGTTACTTGAAGGATGGACAGGACCCTGAGCAAGAGGCAGAATCCAAAGTTGTCAAAGAGGAAACAGGCAACCCACTCATGGACTTGAAGTGCAACACTAACATGGAGGATGAAAATGTTGTCAAAGAAGAAAAGGCTATAGATCTGGCCAAGGCAGAAAAGGAAGAAAATTTAAGCATGGAGGTGGAAGATAAAGGCATGATTGTTGATTCGAAGAGTTGCTGTACAGGGGTGACATCCAGGAGCTCTAGGCTTACTACTCAAGGGGGTATAGGTGGTGAAAGCACAACTATTATGCTACAGAAAGCAGTAACCAAGAGTGAGGGAGAATTCATCAGAAAGGAGAAGGTGAAAGGGCACCGATCTTCTCAGCACATTCCTCCAGAGTCAATGGTGAAAAAGGCAAAAGATTCATACAGCAAGGTCTCAAAAGCTCGGAAAGCTGCCAAATTGGTAAAGCGCAACTGCATCTCGGGGACAAGGTCGAAGCGAAAGCACACTGACATGGACTTGATGGACAATTCAGGCTCCAGTGAAGGTATTGATCAACCCTTGTCACTATTTGGAACTGGCTTTGAAGAGTCTGACAAAAAATGCTGTCTCCAGGGACAGTATTGATGAACTGTTTGTCAATCTGCAAAACTGGGTTATAAGGGTGGGCTTAACCTGTTGTTAGCTCTGACAGTATCAGGCAACAATACACAGCATCTAATTGCACATTTACTGAGACTGCACATTGCTTGATTATATGGGGCTTTGGTCCATCTTTGCACACTGGTTTTTCATGTAGCCCTCACATCAATCAGTATAGTGGGACACAAGAAACATGTCTTTGTTACCTGTCTTTGCCTTTGTCAATGTTGTCATGTCAGAAAATTACTGACTTGCATGCTTGACTACACAAGGTACTTGTTGGACCTGTGTGAGCTTTCTTAGTGTCAAGCAAGACAGGATCTAACTATGTTTGCAATGTTGTCTGTAGAGGCAATGTTCCAAGAGAAGGCTTTCTTTGGTGGCATAGCTGCTTTCACACGGCAACGGACAACAAGAGGTCTTCCAGCAAAAAGGAAGAGGATGATTGATGGAAGTGCAAAGTCAACTGCACAACTGCATGTGAATACCATCAATCTTGTGGAGATGAGTTACAAGTGTGTGGATGGTGAGGCCCCTGCAGCTGCAGTCAAGCTCCACAGTGGTACAGCATTTTGATTTCTTGTAATTCTTGCTGTCTCTATCCAGCAATTAGAATTCTCTCCATGTTGAGTAAATTGGGAGTTGATCTAAGCACATAAAGGTGATTGTTTTCTCTTTTGACCATGTAAAAAGTCTGCACACCTCTACTTATGAAATTGTGCTGGATCTATTGTTTCCCTGGACATCTAACCGTTCTACTGCAGGGGATTCTGACATCCTGACACCAATTCTAAACTTCAGTTCTCATGTTTCCAGCTAAACCTGCAAGCGTGCTGTCTTCTCCCACTGCCAATGGACCTTCAAAACTGTCTTCCAAAAAGTCAACAGAACCCCGAGGTTGTTTGCAAACTTTGATGAAATGAATCCACTGGTCTATTTATGCTGCAAGACAAAGAGAAAACATTGCATTCTCTCTGCAATCTAAGGACAAGCCACCAACTTGCCCTGAACTTGCCAATGCTTTCATTTTCATGTTTTCATCAAGTATACAGAGCATGAAAATGTTAATGGTTCTGAATGTGTACCTGCTGCAGTTAATCTTAGCATCAAATCATTCACTGTTCCAGAGCTTTTTGTGGATTTACCAGAAACAGCAACTGTCTCAAGCCTGAAGGCAAACTTTTGACCCTCTGATTTCACTTTCCTCTGCTGCAAGAAATTTTATTCTGTTGCAAGTTTGTCCTGGGTCTTAAAGATTGAGTTTATTGATGCTGCTGTGCTGTTTAGGGGAATGTCCTACATGTGATAGAAGAGAAATCAACTGCCCTACTTCTGTGGATCTTTTTCATTGAACTGACTGTCTCATCTTCCTTGGTACAGCGAGCAGTGATGGATTCAGCCATGAATCTCCTTGGAGGGGGTCTGTGTGTGCGGGTATTGATGCAAGGAAAAAAGGTGCCTGATGAGGCTGCCACACTATCACAAATGGGCATCTCACACATTGCAAAGGCAGAGTCCCTCAGCTTCATGCTTGAGCCCAGTCCAGTGCTCATGTCCCCGTCAGGCACCTCTGAAGACCCTCTCCTTGTGCTTTCCCGTGTTGCTAATCACCCATCACCTCGGTATGCATTTCATTGTCACTTAGAGCCCCTTTTTATGATGCTAAGTGATACTCTTTAAAGCAATTCCAAGAGTAAATGCTTCTTCATGGCTCTTTCTTGGCATCCTCAGAGATTGTTTAGTATGTGTGTGGGAAAGAAAGTAATTTGGAATGAACTGGATTCTTTTCCATACACACCTAGAGTTTTGAAGCAATCTGACATGAAAATGTTTTCTCCAAAAGGTTTGTTTGACCATGAGTCTCAAGTTTGTTAAGAGACTTAAAACCTTCTACAGTCTCTGATGTGCCTGGGGGTGTGCAGGTACCCTGCCATTGGTGTACCAGGTCTATCAGTAGGTGGTGATGCAGGAGGGCATTATCCTGGACAAGGACATTCAAGCAAGGCAAATGGAACTGCAGTGGAGAGTGAGGGGTCTTATAGACCATCCAAGCTGTCTGGGGATGAACCAGGTATTGAGGACAAACAGGCAGGCCTTGGAATTTCTGTGCCAAGTGCATTCAAAAGGTGCAATGCAGTAAAGACCAAACCACACCTCAATGAACAAATGCCACTTTCAACACACTCAACACGATTGGCAGCTGCAGGGGCCTTGGCAGCAATCCGAGCTCAGCGAGATGCCAATCGACGAGCAAAGAATGACCTGGAACTTCCTTCTGCATTGCCCAGTTTAAAATATGACACCCTTAGTGCAGGATCAGGGGCTATGATTTTGCACCCCGCTATGAGCACAGAGGATTTGCCTGGCATGGCTCTGGTCCCTGTGCGGCCAAAATCATGTCCTCTTGATCTTGGGAAGCGTCGTGTGCGCCGTCCTTTTAGTGTGACTGAAGTGGAAGCCCTTGTTCATTCTGTTGAAAAGCTCGGCATTGGCAGGTATGACAAATCTATAAAATCTGGATACTAGGGTCCATGAACATTGGTTCAAGCTGGTGAGTAGTGTTCCAAGGTTATGGAGAGTGTGAGGAAGGTCTGATCACCAGCAGTACAATTCAGTTATGAAAAGAAGTTCAGCAAAAGCTCATTTTTCTGAACCAGAAATTCTATGTACAGGTGGCGGGATGTAAAGCTGCAGGCCTTTGACCAGGCCAAGCATCGAACATATGTTGATCTGAAGGTTTGTTTGTTATTATAACTGCTCATGTTGATCTGAGATTGCACTCTCTTTGACAAAAATGGTTGCCTACAAGTTGATGATATCTCTAGCACATAGAAGCAGTGTGTAAAAAGAGGGGATGGACCAGAACTTGAGCTATCTGTGTCTGAAATGGCTGAAATGTGTAGTACATTGCTAGTTCATTTATCCCTGCCATACTTTGCAGGCAGATTGTGTTGAGATTAAGCTGACACAATGTTTTCTGTTGCTTGTGGCAGGACAAGTGGAAGACACTGGTACACACAGCTCGCATTGCTCCACACCAACGGAGGGGGGAGCCAGTACCTCAAGAATTGCTTGAGAGGGTGACACGGGCACATACATTTTGGTCAGCTCAAGCAGCAAAGCAGCAAGTGGACTTAGACTTATAGGACATGAAGAACTCCAACCTGGTACATGTTTACATTCTGGTGTTGTGGTTAAAGTGAGAGAACTGGACATAATTCTTGGAATTTTAGATGCCCCTGTCAACTCCTCCTAGGTTTAGTTCTAAAGTGCAACTCTCATTATTTTTCTTGCTTGTCAATGTGCTACTGCCCCTCTCCTTGTGGGTCATCAGGGAACCATTCGCTGCTTAACCATGAGAAACCCTTCAAAACAGGATAGGTGTGTTTAGTGGTCATCCTCCCAACACATCAGAAAACATACATACAGTGAGAAGCATTACAGCACAATCTCATGACTTTGGAAGAAAGGCCCCTTCCAAATCTAATTGTACTCTGTCAGTTTCAGGTTCTGGCTGTTGAGAGAACATGAAAGCCAAGACAGTGCAACTAATGCTGGTGATGCATTCTGCTTCTCACCTTCCTTGCAGTTTCTGCTACACTAGTGGGTTTGAATATGTCAAATTCATAGATACAACAGGAGTATCTTGAGAGGATTTATTCAGTTATAAGTCTGCCACTGACCAATTTTACCTTCTCACCTGTATGCTCACTACAGATCAATTGTGAAATGGTCCCCTCTTCCCACCTTATGTTTCGAGAACAGACCTTGTATCAACATATTGTTTCCCCTTTCAATGTTCTGTCAACTTCCTTCTCAGGCCCCATGGCTGCCAGTGGAAAAATTTCATGTTGTCCAAAGAAACTAGGAATCTCTGGGGGATCTTTACGCAAGGTGAGGGCCCTACTAATATTGAGTGAAAGCCAATTGCATCGTGTTTTCCACATAATGGTATATGCATCAATTATTGATGGTGCCTCTCTTTACCTACTCAATATATATATATGAGATTCATGGTGTGATGGAGGCCATAACAACAACACAAGGTGGCAAAATTTTGTAATTGAGCTTTTCACCTCAATTCAAAACAATAGGTTAGTTAGAAGCTGCCTCATGGTAGATAAAGTAATGACACAACAACTATAGGTAGAAGAAGCTGGTATAGAAAAACCTTGAGGCCTGACTGTTTTCGTTCTAAGGACGCTAAACACCCCCTAACGAACTCTGTCCGGCGCTGGTTTCGAGCCTGACAGTGCAGCCTTGCGGAGAACTGCGTTGTTCAGCCGCAGGGTTTTAAAAATTTTGCCCTTTATGACTTTCTATGTCAATTAAATTTGCAAGATTACAAATTCTCCTCAGAGCCTGGTGGTATGCCAGTGATTAGTACTACTGTCCCTGCAGAGGTGATCGTGGGTTCTATTACTGCGCCTGCAATGCTAAACATAAGTGCAGATCAATGGATGTTATGAACAACAGATTTGTTACTCACTCAACAAAGAACTGAAGAACATTGAAAACCGGGTTGCATGGTTTTTCTTGCACAACTGTGCAACGCCGAAAAAGGTGTGCAAAAAGACAATCTAAAACCAGCTCCGGGCAGAGCTCGTTAGGCTCTATTTAGCGGCCCGCATTTTGTTCAATCATAGTCTTCAAAGCAAAAGTGAGTGGGGTCTTAATGAGCCACAACACTGTATTACTTGACCTGAAATAATAGCTTTTACGTTAGAGTTATCCATAAAGTCACCTTGTCTTTGGGCCCTAGTTAGACCCTTGAATCCTGGGTTCATCCCCAACTTGAGTATATCCATTAAGTGAGCAAACTTGGTACCCTTTCATGACACTGGGTATCAAGTTTGCAGGATCTTATTTTGATAAGGATTGATTTAATGTAGAATATGAGCAGGCAGTGAAGGCAAAAGGAAGGCAAATCCAAATTTGGGGGTGAAACTCTTTTGAGTACTATTTTAGGAAAGAATATTAGTTTTGTCCTATTTTGTGCTTTGTGAATTTCATATTAACTTCTCATTCCATCACCTTCCACATGGATGTGATTGTTTGTTAAAAACTTAATTAACCACACTTCTAGCCAACGCTTGCAAAAATCCCATTTGTGATATGAAAATTGTCAAACTCTTAACATGGTGCTACAGATTCTATTTAAAGATTAAAATCCATTTGAATGTTTTTTGAAATATATTTTAGTTTTTCAAATGTTGCAATTCAAGTTGTTTTCATATGTCAAATATTTTTTGACATCACATAATATGAAATAATATTTTTGATATTTGTTAATAATTGTCTTTATGTTTGAGGTTATCATGCATAGGGTCCAATCATGATAAATATAATTTTTAAAATCAACTTTTATTCTATATCATGCATATGAAAACAATAAAATAAGATAAAAATGGGTATAAGTAAAATTGAAAACTATTTGTTCAATCTATTACATTTATAAGAATCTATTTTTTTTTAAAATCAAATATACTTTAAAAGTAAACAAAATGTATCTCCATTGGCAGGGGCTGTTTTTTTGACCCCTCAAGTTTTGTGCGGTCTGATCAGAACCCATTTGGGAGTCTCGTGTCAATTTGTCCTTATCAATCTACATAAGCTCAAAGAACTCGTTCCAACATTCAAAATTGTCCTACTCGATTTTTTCCCTCATGTCTTTCACTGTAAATCCTTTTGTGAGACTGGTTAGGGTGAGCTCATCATTAATTTTGTCAATTGGGCAGATGAGGCCAACTTCCTTCTTCTTACATGGGTCTTCAAGTGTGAGAACGACCTTTCCAAACTTGTGAGCCCAAACCTTCAAGGCATGGATGGGCATCTTCCTTACACAATCCTAGTTTTCATTTTTTCATAAAATGGAACTGTATTAAGGTTTTTTATGTAGTCAAGAGCCTAGCCGCCCAAGTCGTTGTGCTAGGAGCTAGGTGCCATATGTCGAGCTCTACCTTAGGATATAAATTGTTAAGGCCCACTTGTACTCATTGACAACCTTCACCAACAATGGGGGTGTGTACCTACACATTCAAATACATGTATATTATTATTAGTATCACTTTGCAAATTTTTTAACAAGGCACATAAGAAGGACAAGCACCTAGCAACCACCAGGTGCACTCCATTCACAACAAGGAAAAGTGCCATTAGCTATTCATATCTTTATGAACTTAAAATGCCTAGTGGTCACTAAGCATTCCTAACACAATGAATTGATAGACATCTAGTGCCCGATAAGTGTTTTCAGTACTATGGAATGAAAGAGCATTAACAATCATTAGGTGTCTTTCACTCCATAATTTTAAAAACACCTAGCAACCATCAAGCGTGTCTCAGTTCATAAATGCTAAAAAAGTCTAGTGGTTATTAATCGTTTTCAACACTATTAAAGGAGAGACCCTTGGCGATCACTAGGCATTTTCAACATTGATAAGGGAGAGATGCCTAGCAACTGCCAAGCGTTCTTGATTTTACCCTTTTATTTTTTCACCATGTCTAGTACAAATTATTCAAAAACGGGTTGGGTTATGTTTTTAATAGACGTTTTCAATAGTATCAAATGAAAAACACATGGCGATCACCAGACATTCTCAATATTATGATGTGAAAAATGCCTAGTGGCCACAAAGTGTTCTTAGCACTACAATGTGAAAGATGCCTAATAGCCACTAAGCATTCTTAGCATTATGATTGGGAAACATTTAACAACCGTTAAGTGTTTTTCACACTGCAATGAAAGATGACCTACGGCCATCATGCATTCTTAACATTATGAACTAAAAACTCTTTGGCAATTGCAAGGCGTTCTTAACAATATACAATGTTGTGTATGTATAGATGTTGTGTACATAGGCATGTGTGATTGGGGTGAAGCCGAACACTTACAAGAGGTGACACCATCATTGTATGGCTTTGTAAAAGAACAGGATGCCACCAACGCAAAAAAAATGCGTTGGTGGGTTGCCCCAAAATTGTTTTTTTTTTATAACAAGTCATGAACTACAAATTCCCCTTGATGAATAGCCAATTAACACGCCACAACTTTGAGGTCTAAAGCATACTTAGTGGGCAAGTTGGCAAATGTCATATGGGGTGATGATTGGGATGCAAACTATTTTGTGAACAATTCAACAAAGATGTCATTTGGGAAAATGATCCATGACATGTATGACCCAAATCCAGAGGCATGAAGAATTATCAAACATGTCATGTGCACATTGATGGGGCCTCCATATAATTGGACTGCACCTAAAAAGTGTTATCGAAGGTGGCCATAAATAATTTGTAGTTGCTAAATATGGAATATGGTATAATTTGCATGATCTTTCAAAAATGACATGTTTTGGACTTACAAATTTTATAAAACCTAATTTTGTAAGCGAATCATGTTGTCATATGTAATCAAATTTGAGATTTGTGAATCCATCTTCTTTACACATTTGAAATTTGTGTCTAGATCTATGCTCTATAATGATGATAGGTTTTTTGTAAACATAAAATACAATGATCATATACAATTTTACACAAGTATTGCCCATCTATTTTTAAATTATTTGAATTATGGATGATTGGACTTATCATTGATAATTTGCTCCAATAAATGTTCTCATAATTGATAGACATTAAATAATGAAAAAGAATCAATAAAAATTCATATAAATCTACATTTTTTGAAGCAAACTTTATAAAACATTTCCTTTATATACTTTTGTTTTGGTTTTCATTTTTTTTTAGCATTGCTTACCAAGGCAAGGATATTGTGTGTAGATTCATTATAGAATGTAATAGCTTAATGAATTTTGGCCCCCATGTAGTAGGCTTATTTTTATGCGAGGATTTTTGAAAGATGATATTTTAGCTTGTGTTGAAACTTGGGATTAATGATAGAGTTGTGATATTGTGAAGGAGTTTGGTTTCTTTTAAAGGGTTTTTTTTGTAAATATTATATTTTTGCATCTAATAAGGGTAGCATGAATGTGACCAAGGATTTTCATGTGTCCATCCTAATGGATGCAATAGATGCATCAAGATGGACATTGACATGACATTCGACACAAAATGGGCATGTCATGTCAATTTTGACAACCCTAGCTACCAAAATACATGCGAGATGCATGTGGTCCAAATTTTGTTAGGTCACCTTCATAAATGTTTCAATTCATCTTCAATATTCTTTCTTCATATCAATCATCATTTGATGGTAACATTCAATGTCTTCCATAAAATTTAGGTGTTCTTTATCCACTTCAATGGCCCTTACAAGTGCTTCTTGTAGTGTCTCTTGCTAAGTGGCAACATCTTGTTCTAGCCCAAAACACTTTGTTTGGTATGTAACCAATTCTTCATGCAATGCATCACGCTTTGATATCACCTCCTAAAGTTATATCTACATTATGCCCATTTCCCTTCACAATGCCTCTAGAATATGTTCTGCAATGTTGTCCCATCTTGTGGAAAACAATATGCTAACATCTTGTGCCAACAACCCATGATTGTCCTCTTGTCATGTCAAATGGCATGTAAGATGCCATCTGAACCACATTATCCAACTAGTTTACATCCACGGGATTGTCCATGCTTTGTGGTGATTCAAAGCGACTTTGTCCTTAAGGGCATTGAACAATTTGGTCACTCATCACAAGATCTAGATCTTGAATACAAAAAGTACTTGGTGTTGTTGATTCAAGAACAATTAGTATTAGTTGTATTGATTGAAAAAAGAAAGGGGGAGTGACAAGGGTAGATTTAGGAGGAACCAAAGGTCATCTTATAAGAACTAGAAGAATTGTTATAGGAGGCGGGTGAGTTTTTGGAAGAGCCAATGCATTTGCCCCCATAGATCTATCAAGTTGGTACAAAAGCACATTGCCAACTCGGTTGCCTATAATGGTCCTCCAATTGACTTAAACCCCATAAACCTCTTCATAAATCATTTGTGCCACAATCAAAGGCACCCAATTTTTGGGAAAAAAAAGGTTCCTTGTCATGGTCATGTAAAACTCCAACATGCGTGCCTTCATATGTTCATCCAAGCAAGTTGTATACTAAATGGAATCATTTTTCATGTGGGTTTCATGTTTTGAAAGTGGCAACTTTTTGTCAATATGGCATCACCACACTTATTGTGAACATAACGTGTACGACTAAGGCTAAGGAACATTATTAGAATTCCTATTTTTTCAAACTAACCAAGTTGATTATATGGGTTTTTTTTACTACAGGACATGTATTTTTGATTAAAAACCAAGGGCTTGAATGACAATGGGTATCTTTTGATTAATCAATTTGACTAAAATGACCAATTTGACAATTAGTCAAATTGAACATCTAGTTAAACTGGATTTTAAAATACCATCTCGTCAAATTGATTAGTGGTTTGGTTAATAAGACCACCCAATTTAATCAAATGGGCAAGGCCTTAGTAAATAAAGCCACCAATTATATTAAATCAATAGGGTTAACTAAGTAGGCCTAGTCAAAATGGCCAATTACAAATTCTAACACTAGTTGGATATTTTGGGACTACAATTAACATTTTCTATTTGACCAATTAGAAAAAAGTTGGAAAATGTAAAAATTAGCTAATCATAACTAAATGAATCATGATTAACTAATTATAATTATGGTTAAATTTAATATATTGAAATTAATTGTAGATCAACTACTTATGAAAAAACCAATTAAAATTAAAACTAACCATAACTAATCTAACCGTGGTCAATTTAATCATGTTTAATTAACCATAGTCTGTTTTAGTTGTATATGTTTTAACCATGGTTAGTTTAGCCATTTTAAAATTAACCATGATTCATTTATCAATAATTAATTATTCCATCATTGTTTTTGCCATATCTAGTTTAATTATGGTTAGTTTAACCATGATAATTAGTTTAGCATAATTAATTTAACCATTACTAGTTTGGCCATTGTTGGTTTTGCCATAAAATATTTATTCATTAGTTAGTTTAGCCATATTAGATTTATTAATGGTTAATTTAGCCAAATTTATTTACTCATGGTTAGTTTAACCATTTGTAGTGTAGCCATGGTTAATTTTGTCATAAATATTTTAACCATTTTGATTTTAGCCACAATTATTTCATTCATTTTTAGTTTAACCATAATTAATTTACGCATAGTTGGTTTAACCATAAAATATTTATTCATTGGTTAATTTAACCATATTAACTTTATTCATGGTTAGTTTAGCCATTTCTAGTTTAATTATGGTTGGTTTAACCATAAAATATTTAATTTTTAGTTAATTTGGCTGTATTTATTTTATTCATGGTTAATTTAACTATATTTATTTTACTCATGGTTAGTTCAACCATTTCTAGTTTAGCCATAAAATATTTATTCATTAGTTAATTTAACCATTTCTAATTTAACCATCGTTGGTTTAGCCATAAAATATTTATTCATTGGTTAGTTTAGCTATATTTATTTTACTTATGGTTAGTTTAGCCATATTTATTTTACTCATGGTTACTTTTAGCCATTTCTAGTTTGGCCATGGTTGGTTTAACCATAAAATATTTATTCATTGGTTAGTTTGGCCTCATTTACTTTATTCATAGTTAGTTTCACCATATTTATTTTATTCATGGTTAATTTTACCATTTTAAATTTTTCCATAATTGGTTTTGCCATAATTATTTTAAATTTTTGGTTGGTTTAGCCATTATTAGTTGATAATCATTAATTTTTCCATAATTACTTTAGTTATGGTTGGTTTGGACATTATTATTTTATTAATCATTAATTTTTCCTAGGTTAAATTAGCCATCTATTTAACTTATGTAATGTAAAAATGTGGTTAAATAACCTAAATACAATTAGCTTATATGTAAGAGTATTTATTTATACATACCCTACCTATACTCCACCTAATTACCTATATTTTA
>Ga0116228_10003883_pt1 | contig 13201 bp, 10 predicted proteins | sample S1TSphfallax_2_FD_89694 | JGI IMG/M metagenome (GOLD analysis project Ga0116228, IMG submission 89694) | Host-associated microbial communities from peat moss isolated from Minnesota, USA - S1T2_Fc - Sphagnum fallax MG | ecosystem: Host-associated > Plants > Peat moss > Unclassified | place... | reverse complement strand
TTCGTAGCCTCCATCCTGGACGGCGCGCCCGTGATGGTAGACGCCGCCGCCGGCCGCCGCGCTTTGGCCGCCGCCCTGGCCGTAACCGACGCCATCGCCCAAAGCCGCGCCCTGGCGGAGGCCAGCGGGCTGGTGGGGCTACCGGTCATTCCCGCGAAAGCGGGAATCTTCTGAAAACCCACTGAGGTGCCACGAGCCGGGCGCCGATTTCCCTTGAAAAGGATGCGGATCGTCACGATTGGGGCGTGGAAAGGTTTCTTGCCATGAGCAGCCCGTAGGATGGGTGCAGCGCAGCGGAGCCCTTGCTGCGTTGCCGGCCGTTCGAATTCGCGCCTGGCCATGGGCAAAAAAGCAAGGTGATCGGCTCCGCGGCATTCAGCCACCCTGCGCCCGCTGAGGAAAGCTTTGCAGTTCGCCAAGCAGGTCCAGAAAAATCCGTTTGGCAAGTTCGTGGTCGTCGGCGCGGATGGCTGCAACGGCCGGCGTGATGCAAGCCACGTAGACACGGCGCATAATCGTTTCGGCGCCCGCGGCATTTTGCAGCATTTCCACCGCTTCCGGTGCAATATCGTAGTACGCCTCCACTTTTCGCGCCCAGCCAGGGTCGCGGCGCAAAACCTCGTCCCGAAAACGGCGCAGCGTGTTCAGCTCATCACAATCTTCGTCCAACCCAAATGCCGCGCAGGCGGCGGTGGCGATAAAACATTTCTTTGCTGGAACGGGGGAAATTGTGTAGGATTGCTTTGGATAATTCTCAACGTCGCCGCAATAGGTGGTTGGCGAACCCCATTTGAAATCGCCAAGCGGCACTTCCAGCCCGCCGGCGTTCCACAGGCTCATCGTCCGGTCCCAAATTATCGGGTAATCCCGGGCCGGGCAGCAGATTCGGGCCCAGCCATCGCAAATCGCGGCATCCGCGGCAAAGGCGTTGAACATCATCGGGTAAACCCCGTTCTGCGGCGCTGGCTGACCGATGATAACAAAAGCGTGGTCCAGCGTGGGAATTTGAATAATGTCGAAATTCGGCACATGGCCTGGCTGCTCGGCAAGGTAGGCGGCGGCGACGGCGGCGTGTTCAAAGCAGTTGCCGGCCTTTTCGGTCCGCGCCTTGCGGCCATAGGCCACCACATTGGCCATCATCGCGCCCATTTTCGGCTGGTTCGGCTTCAGGCTCATTTTAATCGCATTTTCCCGGCGCAGCCGCTGCTCCATCGCGGCCAGGTCGATTGGATCCTCCTCATCCCGCCGCTTCAACGCCGCCTTGAAGCGTTTATTGTCCGAGCCCAGAGGCTCCAGCGCTTCGACGCAGTGGACATAGGCTTCGATGGCCCATTCGAGATTGGTCGGCATTTTGCGTCCCCCCATTCCAATGCGGTTCGCTACGAATAGCACAAAGGACCGAAGAACGGCGACTCGCCACCGAGGCAAGCAAATATCTTTACGAATCAGTCTTTTGCCGTGTATTGTGGTGAAGAATGGCAGTTTCTTCTCAGGCGCGGCGGCTGGTGTCGCCGGGGCTACGGGCGCAGTTTTGGCGGCGCTTGGCGGAGCTTGCGGCGATTTTGGTGGGGCTGGCAGGGCTTACGCTTCTGGTGGCGCTGGTTTCCTACCACCCGGCGGACCCATCTTTTGATTCCGTGACGGCGGCGCGGGCGCTGAACCTGGCGGGGCCGGCTGGCGCGGATGTGGCGGATCTGCTGCTCCAAGGCTTTGGAATTGCCGGATTTTTGCCTGCTTTTTTGCTCCTCGCCTGGGGCTACCGTCTGGGCGCCCGCGGCGCGGTTGGGCATCTGAAAACCCGCGTCTTTCTGGGCGGCCTGGCAATGCCCTTGCTGGCCGCGTCCCTTGCCATGGCCGTGGCGATAATACCCGGCCCGCCGGTCGCCTGGCCCGTCCCGGCGGGCATTGGCGGGGCGGCGGGGATGATTCTTTCCAACCTCATCGTCGGCGCCGGCGGCTCCGTCCTCGGGCGCCTCGGCGGCGGGCTGGCGATGGTGTTTACCCTGGTGGCCGCATTGACGGCCCTGGGCTTTGCCCTCGGCTTCACGCCAGGCGAATGGCGCAGTGCCGGCCGCCGCGCCGCCCAGGCCGCCGCCGTCTCCGCCAGCGGCGGCCGGCGTGGCGCGGTTGCCGTTTCCTCCTGGCTGGCGCCGCTGCTGGCCAGCCCGGAGGAGCCGCGGCGCCCCTGGATCACGGAGCGGCCGGAATTTAGCGCGCCACCGGTTGAGCCGGAGACAAAATTCGTCGGCGCCGCGCCGCCCAAAATAAAAACCGCACCGTTGCTGAAAAAAGCGCCGCCCAAACAGGCCATGCTGCCGTTATTGGAAACCGGCTGGAATTTCCCACCCCTGGATTTGTTACAGGCCCCGCCACAAAAAACCTCCGTCGGCCCCTCCGCGGATGCGCTGGAAAGCAATGCGCGGCTGCTGGAAACCGTGCTGGGCGATTATGGCGTGCAGGGCAAAATCGTGGAAATCCGCCCCGGCCCGGTTGTCACCTTGTACGAGCTGGAACCAGCCCCCGGCATCCGCTCCTCCCGCGTGATCGGCCTGGCGGATGACATCGCCCGCAGCCTTTCCGTCGTCGCCGTGCGCATCGCCACGGTCAGCGGCCGCAACGTGATTGGCATCGAAGTCCCCAATGCCAGGCGCGAAACGGTGTATTTCTCCGAACTCATCGGCGGCGTGGACTGGGAAGCACAAACCGGCAAACTGCTCCTGGCCCTGGGCAAGGACATTTCCGGCGCACCCATCATCGCGGACCTCGCCCGCATGCCGCATCTGTTGATCGCGGGCACCACCGGCTCCGGCAAATCCGTCGGCGTGAACGCAATGATCATGAGCCTGCTGTTCCGTCTCTCCCCGGAACAGTGCCGGCTGATCCTGATCGACCCTAAAATGCTGGAACTTTCCGTCTATGACGGCATCCCGCATCTCATGGCGCCGGTGGTGACGGAACCGGCAAAAGCCGTTGCGGCCCTGAAATGGGTGGTGCGGGAGATGGAACGCCGCTACCGCTCGATGAGCCAGCTTTCTGTCCGCAATATTGCCGGCTATAACGACCGGGTGAACGAGGCCCGCGCCAAGGGTGAGGTCGTCACCCGCCGTGTGCAAACCGGCTTCGATTCAGAAACCGGCCGGCCAATATTCGAAGACCAGCCGCTGGCGCTGGAGCCGCTGCCGTTCATCGTCGTGTTCATCGACGAAATGGCGGATCTGATGATGGTCGCCGGAAAAGAAATCGAAATCGCCGTGCAACGCCTCGCCCAAATGGCGCGCGCCGCCGGCATCCACGTCATCATGGCCACGCAACGCCCATCGGTAGACGTCATCACCGGCACCATCAAAGCCAATTTTCCGACACGTATTTCGTTTCAGGTTATCTCCAAGTTCGACAGCCGCACAATTCTGGGCGAGCAGGGTGCTGAACAATTATTAGGCCAGGGCGACTTGCTCCTGATGGTCGGCGGCGGCCGCATAACCCGCGTCCACGGCCCCTTCGTGTCAGACCGCGAAGTTGAAGACGTCGTTGCTTTTCTCCGCGAACAAGGCGAACCCGCCTACGTCGACGAGGTAACCGAGCCGTTAGACGATGAGTCTGCTCCCGGCTCATTGGGCCTGCTAGGCGGCAACACAAACGCAGAGGCGTCTCTGTACGACCAGGCCGTGGCCGTGGTCGCCCGCGAAGGCAAAGCCAGCACCTCCTTCATCCAGCGCCACCTGGCCATCGGCTACAACAAGGCGGCGAAGCTGATTGAACAGATGGAGAAGGAAGGCGTGGTTTCGGTCGCGAACCATGTTGGCAAACGGGAAGTTTTGGTCCGGCGGGAGAGGGATGAGGAGTAGGCCGCACCGCCCCCTATCCGCCGCCGCCATCCCCCGTCATGCCGGCGCAACAATAATTGTAGGGCGGAAAAGCGAAGCGCCTTCCGCCATCTTTATGTTGATCGGCCATGGCGGATAGGGCGATATCGCTTCCGTGGAACCCCGAAAACGCGAAATTCGCCGGCCAAAATTTTGATACCGAATGGCTCACGGGTTATCAAAAATCACGCCATCTCCTGTCCCATTTCGCCCCCCGGCAGGTATCAAGGCGTGGCAGACCCGCGCGCGGCGGGGTTTTCCGGGTACCCCCTCTACCGTAAGCAGCATCCATGTCTGACCGGCTCATCACCAAACGCCTGCCGCTGCTTCTGGGTTTTTTAATCGCGGTCGGGCCGGTTTCCACGGATATGTACCTGCCCGCCTTCCCAGCCATAGCGAGGGATTTTAACGATCTCGCCGCCCCCCAAATCTCGCTCGCGGCCTATTTCATCGGCCTCGCCATCGGCCAGATGACCCAAGGCGCGGTCTCCGACCGTATGGGCAGGCGCGCCCCGCTGCTCGCGGGCATGGTCATCTACACCCTGGCCTCCATCGGCTGTGCTGTGTGCTGGAGCGTTGATTCCTTTGCCATTTTCCGTCTCCTGGCAGCGCTCGGCTGCTCGGCCGGGGTGGTGATTCCGCGGGCCATGGTGCGGGACCTGGCGGACGGGCCGGCGGCGGCAAAGCTATTCTCCAAACTCATGCTGATCATGGGTGTCGCACCCATCGTCTCCCCCATGGTCGGCGCCGTGGTGGTCTCCGTCGCCTCCTGGCGGATGATTTTTGCCCTCGCGGCACTTTACGGCGTGGTGGCAATCTTCTGCATCTGGCGGTTTTTGCCGGACACATTGCCGGTGGAACGCCGCACCCGCATCGGGCTGATTCCGGTCATTCTGCGCTATGCGGTCATTTTCCGGGAACAGGCTTTTATCTCCCATGCGCTCACAGGCGCCTTCACCTCCGCTTGTCTGTTCGCCTATCTCTCCGCCACGCCGCAAATTTTCATCGGCCAGTTCGGCTGGACAACGGCGGAATACGCCATTCTGTTTGGCGTGAATGCGTTCGCCTATATCGGCTATAACCAGCTCAACCCCATGCTGGTGAACCGGTTTGGGGTCAGAAACGTGATTTCCGTGGCCGTCGCGGTCCTGCTGGCGGCCTGCCTGGGGCTGGCGGCGGTGGCCTGGCACCCGGAAGGCCCGTTTGCCATCGTGGCGCTGCTGCTGGTCAGCGAGTTTGGCTTCGGCCTGGTCATGCCCTGCGTCATGGTGGGCGCGCTCAGCCGGCACAGGGCCCATGCCGGCAGTGCATCCGCCCTGCTCGGCACGCTGCAATATACCGGCGGCGCGGTCGCGGGCCTCGCCATGGGTGTGCTGGCGGATGGCACGGCGCGGCCCATGGGTGCGGCGATGCTGCTATGCGCGGCCGCCGCGGTGCTTGCAGCCTGTATGCGGCCGCGATTAGTATTCGCGCTTGCGGAGAATTGAAAATGTCGAGTGTCGTTGGAATTCCGGCCTGCACCAAGCTGATTGCGAATTACATCCAGCACGCCACCCCGGCCCGCTATGGCGCCGCGCTCATGGCGGCATCCGGCGCAATCCCGGTGCTGGTGCCCCCCGAAGGGCCGGATATGCTGGCGCTCCTGGACCGGCTGGATGGGGTTCTGTTCAATGGCAGCCCCTCCAACGTGGCCCCCATGCGCTACGGCGCGGATTTTGACGCCACGCCGGATTTTCACGACCCGGAGCGCGACGCCACAACCCTGCCGATGATCCGCGCGGCCTTGGAGCGTGGCATCCCCATGCTCTGCATCTGCCGCGGCCTGCAGGAGCTTAACGTGGCTCTGGGCGGCACGCTGTTCCAGGAACTCCACAAAGTGCCCGGCCGCATGGACCACCGCGCCGGCGAGGGCACGCGCGAGCAGCTTTTTGCCCTGAAGCACGAGGTGGAATTGTCGGGCGAAATGGCCCGCATTTCCGGCGCCACCCGCATCCAGGTGAATTCTCTGCACGGCCAGGGCATAGACCAGCTGGCCCCCGGCCTGGTGGTGGAAGCCGTCGCGCCGGACGGGACCATCGAGGCCGTGCGGGTCGAAGGCGCGACAAATTTTGCGATCGCCGTGCAATGGCATCCGGAATGGGAAGTCATGCATTTTGCCGACCGGAAAAAATTATTTGCAGCGTTTGGCGCGGCCTGTGCCGCCTATGGCCGCAGCCGTCAATTGTCAGTTGTCAGTGGGCAGAAAGCCGTGGCAGCCGAGTAGCCGGAGTCGGACTTTGCGCCTGGCTGTGCTATAAGCGCCACATCACCAGGAGGAGGAGCAAAAGAATGGACATCCAGACGATCGACAGCCAGTATTCGCAATTGCAAACCCAGGCGCAGCAGACGGTCGGGGAATTGAAGGACCTGGCCACCAAGCTGCAGGGCGCCGCCCAGGCCGGCAATACGGATGCGCGGGAATGGCTGCTGGATTTGAAGAGCATCGCGCTGGCGATTCAGGCCGAGCAGAACCAGGTTTCCAACCTTTTGCAGGCCCTGCACGGGTTTGTGGAAAATCAGAGCCAGGCGGTGCAGCAATTGCCGCAATCCGTGCCGCAGGCCGGCTGGGGGCAGCCGCCACAGCAGCAATATCCGCAACAGGGTTATCCGCAGCAAGGCTATCCGCAACAGGGCTACCCGCCACAAGGGTACCCGCAGGGCGGCGGCGGCATTCTCGGCGGGCTCTTCAATTCCGGGTTCGGCCGGGCCATCGTAACCGGCGCCGGCTTCGGGATCGGCGATGACATCATCAACAAGATTTTCTGAACCCTGACGGCTCAGGCATAATCGGCCGCGCTCGTTTCGTCGCGGGCGCGGTCTGATGCGAGGGCGTTCAGCGGCAGGCTGAGCAGGGCCGCTATGGCGGCGTTGAGCAGCACGGTCGCGAACGCAATATAGCTGGGCAAAGTGACGCCCAGAATATGGAACGGATAAATGGCGCCGGCGAAATGGTTAAGGGCGGCCAGCCAGGTGGCGGTGCCAATGCCAACGGCCCACCCCGCCAGCAGCGCCCAGCCATTGAAGAACCGGGTGAACACTGAGAGCGCAATGGCGGGAAATGTCTGAATAATCCACATCCCGCCAAGCAGTTGCAGCTGCACCGCGTAGGTGAGCGGGATAAACAAAATGAACCCGACCGCGCCGATAATCATGAATATAGCAAAAACCTTGGCAATAAAGGTTTCGCGCCCCGCCGCGCGCTTCCCGACAAATTGGGAGAAAATATCCCGGATAAAAATATTGGCCGAGGCGATGGCCATGATGGCGGCCGGCACCAGCGCGCCAATGGCGATGGCGCCAAACGCGATGCCGGCGAACCAGGCCGGGAACGAGGCGAGGATGAGCGCCGGCACCGCGAAGCTGGGCCCGTAATGCTTGAAGCCGGCGGCATAGACCGGGTTGCCGGCGACCCCGGCGGCGACGGCCATGAAGCCGAGCAGTGCCAGCAGGCTGAGCATGATGGAATAGGCCGGCAGCAGCACCGCGTTACGGCGGATCACCCGCGGGCCGGAGGCGCTTAAAATACCGGTCGTGGCATGCGGGTACAGGAACAGCGCCATGGCGGACCCCAGCGCCAGCGTCGCGTAGCCGCTATAGGCGCCCAAGCTGCCGGCCGGCGGCGTGGCAAGCAGGAGCTTGGCCGGGTTCACCTTGGCGAAAATCGCCGCAAAGCCGCCAAGCTCGGCTGGAATGATGATGATCGCGGCAATCACCGTAACGTAGATCAGCAAGTCCTTGACGACGGAAATCATCGCCGGCGCGCGCAGACCGGAAGTGTATGTGAAGGCGGCCAGCACGGCGAAGGCGGTGATCAGCGGAATATGTCCAGGAAGGCCAAGCGCGCCAATAACCGTCTGCATCCCCACCAGCTGCAGCGCGATATAGGGCATGGTGGCGACGATTCCGGTAACCCCGATGGCCAGCGCCAGCCAGCGATTGCCGTAGCGCCCGCGCACGAATTCCGGCCCGGTAATGTAGCCGTGCCGCTGCGCGATGCGCCAGAGTTTCGGGAACACCAAATAGAGGATGGGATAGCAGACGATCGTATACGGTACGGCGAAAAAGCCGATCGCCCCGGCCCCGAACATCAACGCCGGAATCGCGATAAACGTATAAGCGGTGTAAATATCCCCGCCGATGAGGAACCAGGAGATCCAGGTGCCAAAGCGCCGCCCGCCCAGGCCCCATTCCTCGATATGCGACATATCCCCGGCCTTCCAGCGCCCGGCGGAAAAGCCAAGCACGATGACGGCGGCGATGAGGACCAGAAAAACGATGGTCGCGGCGGGGTAGGTCATGGCTCGTCCCGGTCCTCGGCGCGGAAGACCAGAAAGACGAGCACCGAGCTGATGGGGATGGCCGCGATCTGGTACCAATAGAAGAACGGGAAGCCGAACAGGGCAGGGGTGGCGCGATTGAACACCGGCACCGCGAGGGCGATGACGAAGACGAGAAGCAGAAGAAGGCGCATGAAGGTTCCGTTGGTCTTGGGCGTTTGCGGCGTGTTAGCGCGGTTTTAAGGGTGGGTGCAATGATGGCCCCGCTTGCGTTCCCGAATAGAGAACATTGAGCCGGTTCCACTTTGTCGAACGTATTCAGGAGGCGATGGAGCGGCTGTCATTGACGCAGAGCGACCTTGCGCGGCTGTTCGGGTCACGGTCTCGCGCCTCCGAAATTCTGCGCCGCAAGCGGCCGTTGACGATGCAACAAGCCTGGCTTTTGCACCGCGAATGGAAAATCCCGGCGGAAATTCTGCTCCGGCCGATGGAAACGGCACAAACCTCCTAGCTGCGAAACCCATGCGCCGGGTCCGTGGGTTTTTCGGCGGTCAGGTAGGTCAGGCGGCCCGGTGGCGTCGGTTGCAAAGCGGGGCGGACCAAAGCTTCGAAGTCAGCGCGCTCTTCAGGCGAGAAGTCGGTTTGCATGATGCTGTGCAGGCTTGGCGCCATCGGGTGGGGCGAGCGGTGCATGAAAACCTCCCAGGTGACGGGAATTGCCGCTGTGGTGGGTTGGGGAGACTCCAGGACGACAGTTTCGAAGCCCGCAGCTTCGGCGAAAACCCGTAGATCTTCCCCGGTGTAATTGGTTAACGGGCTGGCGGCCATTTTTGCTTCGGTATCGGGGAACTGGGCGGATTTCCAGCGATAGAGCAAAGGCAGGAATTTTTCCGGGTTGCCGGCGCTCCGGGCGTCCAGCGTGATTTTCAGGGCGATCGTCTGCAGGGCTTCCTCGCGAAAAATGGGATCGGCGATGGACAGGCGGCCGCCGGGCTTGAGGATGCGGTAGAATTCCCGGAACGCGGCTTGCTTGTCCGTCACATAGGCAAGTGCCGAGCGGGTGGTGACCACATCCACGGTGGCCCGCTCAATCGCGGGGAGACTGGTCGCCTCCGCAAGCACAAAGCGGCATTGTCCGGCAATGCCCGCGGCTTGCGCCAGGGTCTTGGCATGGCGCAGCAGCGGCGGGGAAATTTCCGTGACGATAACGGCAAGCGAAGGCCCGATGCGCGCGATGGCGCGAAAGCCGATCAGGCCGTCACCGGCGCCGATGTCCAACAGCGTTTCGCCGGCCGCGAGGCGGGCGCCGTCGAGCACGATGTCCGCATAGGCGGTGACGGTTTCCTGCATGGCAGCCGCATAGGCGGGATCGCCGCCGCTGCGGACATGCAGGAGCCAGTCGGACCAGATGTCCGATGCCGGAGCCGCGCCGCTGGGTGGATCGTTGGGCAGAACGGGCCTCGCCTGGTTGCGCGGCAGCCTGCGCATAATGGCGGGCCGAAAGATATAGGTAGTGGCCGAACCTTCGCCTGCTGCGCCCGTTGGGATGGCTTCGAGGCGCTCGGTTCTGGTAGTACAGCGTTCACATCTGGGGGTGAGCAGATTCTGCCTTTGTTGCTATTGCCTCTGGTGGCCGGCGTGCCGTTGGCGGCGTTTGCCGTGCTGGTGCTCCGGCATTTTTATGTGCTCGGCGCCTTCTGGGGCGATTCCGGGTTGATTGCCTATGTGCTCGCGCATGGCGGCCCTTGGCTGCACATGTCCCGGGTGGCCGGCGGCGGCAGTTTTTTTGCCGTGCATTTCACCCCGGTCTTTGTCCCGCTGACGCTGCTTTGCCAGGCTTTGCCGCTTTCGGCGGTGCAGTTCTTCGCGCTGTTTTCCGGCGTCTGCGCGGCACTTCCGGCGGTGGCGGTTTATTGGCTGCTGCTATCTTCGTACCGGTTGCCTGCCGTGCCAGCGGCAGCACTCAGCCTGGCTTTCGCTTTCAACGGGCTTATTCTCGCCGCCGCGCGCAATCCGCATTTTGAATTGCTGCTTGTCGGCGCGGGCATGATGTTCCTGGCGGCTTTTGTGCAAAAACGATTCTTTATCGCATCGATATGTTTCGCGCTTTGCCTGGCGACGCGCGAGGATGCCGGGTTTGACCTGTTCGCGCTGCTGTTCATCGCGGCCGTCATCGGGCGCTGCCAGGGGGTAGGATGGCGGTCGCAAAAACCCTTGGCCGTTTATGCGGTGTTGGCGCTCTTCTACAGTATCGGGGCGCTTGCGGTTCAGCATCTTTGCTTTGTCAGCTATAACCTCCTTGCCGGCGTTTATCTCGGCACGCCGCCATTTGCCACGCTCAGCCGGGCGGAAATTGGCGCGCGTCTGGCGTTTTTGCTGCGCGACCGGCTGTACATCGTTCTGCCGGCCTATATCGCGCTAATCTGGGGGATGCGGGCGCGCAACCCGTATATTTACGCGGGCTATCTGGCGTTTGTGCCATGGGGCGTTTTGAACCTGCTGGCGGCAAGCCCGATTGCCGGCACGCTCTCGAATTACTATTCATTTCCCTTTATCTTCGCGCTGTTCTGGCCACTGGTGGGCATGTTGATGAAGGAGCGGACCCCCGGGCAGGCGGGTCTGGCCTGGTTCGCGCTTATGTTGCTGGCTTCGTTCACGGATCTCGGGCTGCAGCATAACCCCGGGGGCATAAACCTGCCCGAAAGTTTCGTGGCCGTACCCTCGCTGCACCGGCAACGGGCGACGGATGCGGCGCTGCGGGCGTTCGCCCGCGCGGCGCCGGGGCTGGGCCGCGTGGTGGCGGACTCCGCCGTGGCGGCGCTTGACCCGGATGATTTTGATCAGGGCCAGCTTGTTTTCACGCCGCAACCAAAGCCGCCGGATACGGTGATCTATTTCGCGCGCGGCTATGGATCGGCGGCGACCGCGGCGCTGGTTGCGAAGGCCGGGCTGCGGTTGTTTTACGAAGTCCCGGGGACGAGTTTGCGCGTGGCGACGGACCGGCGCCTGGATGGCATTTCGCGGCTGCTGCCCGCCGCGGCCGCGCAATGAGCGGGGCGGGCGGTGCTGGGTTACGCTTCGCCAAGCCGCTCAAAAGAGACCGGCGCGAAGGCGGTTGCGTCCGGCGGGCCTGGGGCGAAAAGCCAGGTAGGCGGACCTGCGGCAGGGAGCGTAATAAGCGATGCGCTGACCGTGCCGAAACCGTTTTGCGGGGGGATGTTGAGGGCGCTGGTCCAGGGGCCGGTATTGTCGGCGAGGAGATTTTGCCACTCCGAGAAAGATGCGGCGCTAAAAATCGGCAAATGCCGCGCGATGCGGGGGAGCAGAAAATCATTGGGTTCGCCCGAGGTGATCATCCAGTTTTTTGCTCCCAGTTTTTGTGCCGCTGGGCTGCCGGATTCGAGACCCTTCAAGAACCAGGCCGCATGCCGGTCGGCGATGACGAGGTTAAAACTGCGATAGGCGGCGGCGTTGGTGGTGGCCATCGCGGCGGCGGCCGCCTCGGCGCTTTGGTGTCGCAGGGCCAGCAGCGGCAACGCCCCGCGGCTGTTCTTGCCGGCGGCGGGGCCGAGCGTGCCGTGGCGGTTGAGGATGGCGGCCACCACGCCGTGCCGATTCATGCCCAGCCAGGTGCCGCCGCCGGTTTCATCCCGGCCGGCGATGATGCCGGGGGATTCGGGCCAGTGGGCGGCAGGGGATTGCCAGGGGCGGCTCAATAATTCGTCGCGGTTGGCGGCGATGAAGGTGCCCGACTTATCGATGCGGAGAATAATGCTGCACATCAGTTGTCAGTGGTCAGTCATCAGTTGTCAGATTAGAGCGCGATCGTTTGAGGTGCGCTCGCTTGAGCGCGCCGAAAACGTGAATCGCCCTCAGCAAAAAAGCTAGAGCGTGATCGCTACTTGAAGCGATCATGCTCTAGCCGAAAACCCGGGCGAAAATCGTGTCGATTTCGGCGAGGTGAAGGGCGGGGTTCATGGCCGCGCTTATGTCTTGCCCGGTGATTTTTCCTGAAACTTCCGGGTCAGCCAGCAGATTGGCGCGAAAATCTCGCGCGTCCGGGTGGCCCAGCTTGGTCCAGGTGGCCATCGCATTACGCTGGATGATTTTGTAAGAGTCTTCGCGGGAAATGCCGGCGCGGATCAGGAGGAGCAAAATCTCGCCGGAATGCACCACGCCGCCGAGGCTCTCCAGGTTTTCCAGCATCCGCGCCGGGTAGATGGTCAGCTTGTCCATCATGCCGGCGAGCCGGGAGAGCGCGAAATCCAGCGTCACCGTCGCATCCGGCCCGATGCCGCGTTCGACGGAGGAATGGCTGATATCCCGCTCATGCCATAGGGCGACGTTCTCCATGGCCGGGATAACGGCCGCGCGCACCAGCCGGGCGAGACCGCACAGGTTTTCTGACAGCACGGGGTTGCGTTTATGGGGCATCGCGGACGAGCCTTTTTGGCCGGAGAAAAAGAATTCTTCGGCCTCCCGTACTTCCGAACGCTGCAAGTGCCGCACTTCGGTCGCCAGGCGCTCAATGCCCGTCGCGATAATGCCGAGCGTTGCAAAAAACGCGGCATGCCGGTCTCGCGGAATAATTTGCGTTGAAATCGGCTCCGGCGTCAGACCAAGTTTTTCCGCCACGTAAATTTCTACCCGCGGGTCCACATGCGCAAACGTGCCGACGGCGCCGGAGATCGCGCAGGTGGCGATTTCCGCCCGGGCGGTGACCAGCCGCGCCCGGTTGCGGGCGAATTCCGCGTAATGCCCCGCGAGTTTCAGGCCAAAACTTGTGGGTTCGGCATGAATGCCATGGCTGCGGCCGATGGTGAGTGTGTGCTTATGCTCGATGGCCCGGCGTTTTAACGCGGCCAGGACATCGTCAATATCCGCCAGCAACAAATCCGCCGCCTGGGTAAGCTGCACCGCGAGACAGGTATCCAGCACGTCGGAAGATGTTAAGCCCTGGTGGACAAACCTGTTTTCCGCGCCGCCGATGGATTCGGCCAGCCAGGTGAGAAAGGCGATGAC
>Ga0116228_10003882_pt1 | contig 13202 bp, 13 predicted proteins | sample S1TSphfallax_2_FD_89694 | JGI IMG/M metagenome (GOLD analysis project Ga0116228, IMG submission 89694) | Host-associated microbial communities from peat moss isolated from Minnesota, USA - S1T2_Fc - Sphagnum fallax MG | ecosystem: Host-associated > Plants > Peat moss > Unclassified | place... | reverse complement strand
TGGATGATAAATCCAAAATTTCAAAATATATAGCAGCTAGGTGAATGTACAAGGGCTTCAATAAATGTTCAGACCAGGTAAAGGGTATATACACTTTGCAAAATTATCATTTCAAGTAAGAGTGAAAGTAAACAATGAACAAATACTATATTCACAGGGTAATAGTTTCATTGTTGATCTTTTTCTAACCATGCAAGTATAATTGGATAAGTGAAAGGTAATTCAAATTAATATTTACACATTTCTCATACATTGCCAAGTGGAGAAAGACAATTAGAATGTGCAATTGGTGATAAAGTCTAAATGGATTCCAAGAACAATATGGTAAGAGTTTTGTTCATCAAGGTAATAGTGGAATGAATAAAAATAAAATGTCAAAAGAAAACATACTTGATTACTTAGTCACCATAATTCAAAAACATTCATCATAAACACATGCATTGCAAAATATGGAAATTCAAAATGTAATATAATGATTTTGGCATATAGTCTATTTTTACCCACTTCAAAACAATTACCCCTTGAGAGAGTTGCAACTCATTTTCAGATTTTGCTACAGTGGCAAATTTCGCCCATTTATTTTTTGGCTGAGGTGAACTGGTGATCATCCACAAGAGGACTTAGCCATATTTACACATCATAAAGGAAAGTCAAAATGTTTTGGAACCCTGCTAGAACCTGGTGGCATGCTAGAAGTTATGGTCGAAATCTGGCTATTCCAACTTTTTTCTCCTCATAATATGGCGAATTTGGATCATTCTTTCCAAAAACATCCTTTGTAGGATTGGCAGTCACTTTTTTCTGTCGCCACGTGATGAAATTTTGCCAAATTAAAAAAAAAGTTGATAGGGTAGTGTATCTGTTAACCCTGGTATACACCTATGGGTATATCTGGGTAAAATACTGACACACTCAACAAACTGGCTTTGATGGTTAGATGTTGATAGAACAAGCATAAGAAGGCCACTTTACCTAGGTCTGCATTTAAGCAATACATTTGATCTTTGGAGTTGATGGGCAAATACAGTTCAGTTTTATCAGGATGCCCCAAGATATGGAAATTGATTGGTGAAATTTTCACAACATTTGCACATCCCTCTATCACAAGTGTGAGAAACAAAGAATAGATTTTTATAAAAAAACAATTTCCATCTCTCATCTTTCTGGTACATTCATCTCATTGTCCATGTGCGTGTTTATTTGATTAATGAACTAAAATGGTCTCTAATTGTAGTTAGTTAAACATTCAAAAATCGCAATTTACACACATGGTACTATTACACAATTCTTCAATCTCCCAAATGTTAGCAATTTGGGAAGTAAGTTTTAAGTTATCGGCTCTGCCCAAGAGGAAGAGTCTTCACATCAGTGTATGATCCAGGGGTAAAATTTTGCCTTTGAAACTAGGAACGAATGTGTGGGTGGGTGAGAGCTGCAGGCTTTGCTGTACTCTGCAGGTTGCTGTTGTGATGAAAATTCATTGTGCATTCAAATCACCTAACCATGTTACATGGTTTAATTATTTCTCATGATTTTATTGCTGTGCTTGTAAGGGAGAGTTTCAGAGACTTGAGCAGGGCAATATTCCTATCTACCAGTGTGGGTCAAAGACTGGTATCAATATTAGTATGAACACTGATATCAAATATCAGACCAGTCTGATATGACCCTTATCTGGTACCAGCTTAATACCAGTACCAACTGGTAGGGATTTCAGGTAATACCAGTCTCATATCAGTATATATTCCTGCCATATACCAGCCCAAAATCCCAAAATCAGTATTGAACTTAATACCAGTACCAGGCTAGTATCAATTTTTTCCAAAATAGTCAATATGAGTACCAGACTGGTATCAAAATAAGTTGATACCAGATCAACACTGGTATCTAGCAGTGTTGACTAGTTATTGAGGAAAAACTTGGTTATCGACCCAGCTATCGGTTTTTTTGAAAAGCAGTAGATAACCTACTACCCACTCCACACATATCATTCCAAGAATCTGGACAAGACCTTTATAGGTTGGGTACTGACTTTTAAAATCTTAAACATGTTTATGATAGAAAAACAAAATTAAGAAATCCCTTTATAACCTACCCTACCTAGCTAATATAACCAACAATTTTGAAGGTGAGTATTTTGAAAGTTAACTTTTATGCGTAACCAACAGTTATTACCAACAAATCATGGAGTAAACTGATAATAGGGGGTATTACTTTGACTATGAAATTGATAACTGGTGGGACTAATTTATTTTAAAAATATATTAATACCAATTACCATGTGTGATTTTAAAAAAAAACCCACCCAACTAGTTGTGAAAAGAAAAGAAAAATCTTTTTTTGTTGTTTGGTCTTTTGAAACCTGCTATCTAGACACAAGTCTAGAGAACCAAACTCATTTTCACACCATTGTGATGCTTACCTCATCCAAAATTTCACTTCCATGCCATTTTACTGTTGTTGCCAATGATGCTTAAGGTGCATTCACACTTGGTGTTACAGACTCTAGTGTTGCATCCCCTAACATCATGTTAGTCATATAGGACTTAAACCTACTAACCATAAACATTAAGCTATCACCTACTTGACATTGCATGCCACCAAGGATGCCACCTAGATTTTCATTTAACACTGACTTAAATCATGTGTGAATGTACAATTAGTGGTTGATGCAGTTTTCATTTTGTCCTGCAATATGGGGAATATTCTCCAGGTGTTACTGTGAACTGGGAGTTCAATTTCTTTTGAAATTTCATGGGAAAATCATTCCTATTTCAACTTATTGTTAGTTTGCCATAACAGGCAGAGCAATTAGCTAATGAAATGTCACCACCTAGGCTAATAAAAAACAGTCATTCCCTTTTACTGGCCCACTTGGAGTGGACTGTATCATCGGTTTGTTTACAGATTTGCAGTACTGAACTCGCTACAATACAGCTAAAACTTAATTTTACAGCCCCTTTTCTTGCTGTGGGTGGAGATGCTCTCTTACAGAACCTCTTCATCAACCCATTGTTGCTGCATGCATTTTTGTACAGTATAAGATGTGACTGCAGTGCGCCAATGCTTTTAAAAAGATTTATCTGATGGTAAAGTAAGAATTGCATTGAACTTTTTGTCTTACTGTGACAAACCTGATGAATTCATGCTGCAAAATGAAATGAATTTGAAGATCCCATTGTTCTCCTGTTCTCTTTGTTCTTCCCTCATTGTCTTCTCTTCAAATACACCATTGTCCTCACACTACTACTGGGTTATGTCTACTTCTGACGCTCACCATTGTCGTTTCTCAGAAACCCATTTTCTTTCCAAACTGGCTGCTGGTACAAGCAAATTGAAAATAACTTCTGGAGATTTTTTCAAATCCTTTTTTTGCATTCTACTTCCTTTTCCTTGCAATAGACTGATAATGGAGATTCTTAAATGCAGGGTTTGACCAGTAGTTAGTGAGTGTAAGGGAAAAGGCAGGTTCAAAGGACCTTATGTATAGGGGAAGGCATTGCTGCTAGTGCCTTCTGACCCCAGAGACCTCAGGCTCCGCCCATGGTCAAGGGCTAAAAGGTACTAACAGCAATGCCTTCCTCTACATAACAATCCAAGGGCTAACAACTATGGCATGAAAACCAAGGCAGGGAGTTACAACAGATAATCTCCAACTCCAGGCTGCAGCATGAAAATGTGCCGTGGTAAGGTGCCCTGAATTTGCAATGTGCAAATTCCCTGAGTTTGTTATGTGAAAGGTAAGGTCCTTGGTGGAGGGCATTACCAAAATTGAGTCTTCACCTGACTATTGCCTCTTACTGTGGTAATGCCCTTATCCTGGGGGTTTACCCCCTCATAAAGAAAGAGGCCAATAGACAAGATCAAAACAAGACACATGTAGAATCGGTGGCTGATTTGAACCTGTATGATATTTGTGAACTAAGTGTATATATAGTATGAACTTTACAACGTGTAAGAACCTTACTTGAGATGAAATATACCCTCCCTATTGTGGAGGTAAATTACACCAGATACATGTTCCTCTGTTTTCCTCTGAATTTTTCCCCAAGTGCTTTGTGTTGCCTGACTCCATTGCAATGAGAGGTAGCCCCTGACAATATAACCCCGAACATAGCTGATACTTAGTCAGCATAAAAAGCTGATAGGGCAAGTTCCAATGGATTTACATGTAGGGTTAATGCCTGAGGATCAGGGCATTCCCAAGATCCAGAGGGGCATTCCCCAACAAAGGCTCACCCAAGGCAGAGCCAAAGTGGGCCCTTATTTCAGGAAATTCTCTGGCCCGGGGGCGTTGCTTGGCATAAAGACAGACCTTGTCTTTACTGCTTGCTTAGTTTCTATAAAGTGTCTTTGAAAGCATAAGAATGCAAATGAATGGTGGCAAATCAAAGGTGCTTGAAGGATGATAATGGCAGCAAACCAAAGGCATTTGCAAAAAGGGGATGAAAGGTGGGATGAAAGGAGGAAAAGTGTAGGGGCGATACTGAGGAGAGCCAAAAGATGTCCCCCAGTTACCCATCAATAAGTGTGGTAACTGTGAAAATTCCGGGTCCCAAGGCACATATCCTAGTGAGCTCACAAAGAAAAAAAACCATGTAAATAAAAATCAAGGATGGGAACCCATCCATCAAGAGTACAAGGCAAATGAGAACACAAGTAGACACAACCCCCCCCCCAAAAAAAAACAAAGCAAACAATCCACAGAAATCAAGTAAAGATCCTATGCAAAGAGGATCATGGTTACAAAGTGACAATCAACGATAACAAAGAAGATCTAAGACGAAAGAGTTGTAATCTGCCACAAATTGGCTAGTGACAAAAGTGCACTAGCTTTGATGTGTGGAAGAGATGAAGAACCCCAACCAAGTGTAGCAACCGGTTGAAAAATTGCTATTGCTTGCACATGCTGCAGGGTTATGGACACTCGTTGTCGATAGTAAGAAATAAGTATTGAGGGAATTAAAGAGAATCATTGATGATGCGCAATAGTGGTATGTGCACAAGCAGTCAAAATTGAGTCAAAACAAAAATAAAAACACCCATATGTCTCAATAGCAAGGGGAATGAAGCATTGCCCAATGTTCGCTTAATGTATGACCATGTCTTCTCCTGAACAACTATCATTGTTCCAAATGTTGTCATCATTGTTGTTCACTGCACCATATCAATGCAAATTAGGTTAACAATGATGTCGTCCATCAAGGTTTGGAAATCATTTCTAATAATAATAAGGTTATCCATTTGTCATTGGGTGTGGTGAGGGAAAAGGTGGGACACCTGCCTATGAACATGTGCTCCACTCTTTAAAATAATAGTTACAATAGTATCCTGAAATGTATTGTGGGTTGTTGTACGTTCACTCTTGTAAGGGCAATGAAACAAATGGGTAACTAAATCACGTATGGTATGACCACATTAACATTTTGAAAGATGGGCAACTATAGGATGTGGCAAATCAAGATGCATACATAATGTTGTAGAGAAGTGGGTTGGGGATAAACGAAATGCAAGTGTGGTAAAACAAATTAATAATTAAGCACTTGACCCTAGACCCGCACATGAGGGCAAAAACACATTAGGGGGTCATAATTTCAATACATAAAAGTCCATTTTCAAAGTTTTTTTCTAGTGTAGTTGAAAACTAGTTTAAAATATGAATATTTAAATGATATTGAAAATAACATTTTTTCTATTTCGAATTTCAAATTAACACACCCCTAAGCTCCTTGATGGACTCAAATGTAGTCCAAAGGTGAAGACAATGAAAGGAGAAGGAATTGGGTCGCATTCCCTGACTCACAACATTTTGGGGGTAGAAGGGCGTGTTGGAGTTCCGGGATGGGACTAGGAAAATTGACAAGCACTTCACTTATTCATACAGACCTGCACAAATGAAACAACAAGTTGGTTAGTGCGTAGTGGCGGCACTTTGGTGCACAGACGAACCATGGGCAAACACGAACTCACAAAATTCATTAAGGCCCGAACTTGAAGGAAGCCACCACCTTCCCCCTTATAGTATACTTTGTGCTTGGCCACAGGACTAGCACCCAAATGTCATTTTGTCCCGGGACTCCCAAGTGGGAGTCCCGAAATTCTCATAATTAGGATTCCCGTGATTTTGGGGGCCCATAGATTTGCGTACAGACCTCCAATTGAGATGAAGTCTAAAGCAAAGTTGTAGCCCTTGTTGAGAGCTTTCCAATGGTATGTCACATGTCACCTACATGCAAGGAAATTGGGGTGATTCCTGACTTTTAGTGGTTGGGAGTCAAATTGCCAATTTGATTCATGGCCCTTCTTTTGGTTATAATTTGTGTGTGAAGTGTCCAAATGGGTTATGCGAGCTCATTTTAGACATCTAAGTTCTAAGAGCTTTCCAATGATAAAAAGAACTCTTCCATCCGATGGGTTTTGACCCCTACAATTGCTCTTTGAAAATTCAGGAGTCCATCAGGACTCTAATTTCCAAAGTGGGAGCTCATTTGGGAGTGTGAGGGTTCATTCCTTCACACTCTTTTGCACTCCCGGGAACATGAAATGTGACTCCTAGGCTTCATACTTGGCCCGCACCTTCGCAAGCCCTTGCCTTGGTCGTGAGGCCAAGGCTTGGGTTGCAACACAAATCATGATGTTATAAAACATATAAAAAAATCTCAAAAGAATTTTTTTTTAAATTTAATTTTTTAAAAAAATAATTATAATTTCTGGAATTTAAAAAAAATCCATAACATAATAAATTAAAATCACATTCCATTTATTCAATGGATCTTTAGTTTTTTAAACATAATTCATCCAATGTCCCAAAGTTTCAAACACATAAGATTAACCCATTGTAAAATAAAAGTCCATATCCATGAGTTTTGTAGGTGTGACAAAAAATGTGGGCAAAATTTAAAAGTCCATTACTTATTGGCTATCCACAATTTTGATTTGATTTTTTCATTTTTGAAAGTTTGATCATGATAGTTTTAGATAAATGAGTCCTTTTTTTATTATTTCAATGGATCTTATTTTATTGATTTTCTTGTACCTAAAAAAATAGAAAATGTGCTATTGTTTCACGTCCATATAAGGTCACCATGGTGTGCAAACATCCATGAATGGAATGATATATGAAAGAACGTCTACTAGAAGTGAAGCAAACTCCTACTCATGTAAATGACCTACCAAAGAAGCTTACAATTGGGGATAAAACTAAACCACTAGGCTTTTAAAGGGTGTTCTCAAAGGGTAGGACTTGAAAATGAACAACCTAGGGTAAAAGGGTTATAATGTTTCATAATGCGATCTGGAATGGGGAAGTGCCAATTTCAACATGTGCTACTACATCCAAAAGAATAGGGTGATCATCTTGCTAGAAACAAGTGACAAGTGGAGGAACAATTAGAGCCCAACATCCCAAGAATGCAGGGGTAACAATCCGAGTTATAAAAAGAACCCGCTTAAAGAAGCAAAAAAAATGGTTTGACAATGAACTAAATGACTGATAGAACTACTAAAAGATCTCCCACCAAGTAACTTTTGTAATGTAGCTATGGTATGAGTATCAAATTTAATGTAATGCTGCAAAATACATGGGGATGGAAACATTGTATGAAGCAAATAACCAAGGTGTTAAACATAGCACAACAAGAACATCATAGAAGCCACATGAGGATCTGCAAGCATAGGGAAATTAGATATTTCCCAAGATTTTCATGAAAGCCTTAGCCACAAACAATTCAATGAATGATTTAGATTACACCAATGTGCCCAAAATACAGAAACCCATGTTGAGAGTAAGAAAGCCAAAAGGAAGGATATAGAGTGGTCCAACCCTTGTGGAGACAAAGCTACACACTTTGTTGGTTTCATTAAAAGCCCCAATGTTGAAAATTCCTCTTGTAATCATAAAAAACATAAACCACATCTGATGTAAGACCTACAATATGCATATCATTTGTTAATGAAGGGAAAACACAAGTAAGGTGGGTTGTTGTTATAGGGTAAAGAACATGAAAGTGAGTTACAATAAACAATGTTCCTCCCATGGGTTCCCTTGTTGTGTACCTAATTTTGATGAAATGATTATGGATCCCCATGTTGGGAAACTTGAAAAAAATTCAATGGGGATGGGCGTACATAAAATTGTTGAACAAATGGGAAAAGTTTATCCAAAGAATTGGGCGAAGATCGTAACTCCTAAAGAATGGTTGATTACTAAAAAGCACTATTTGTAAAAAAATTGAAAGAAATGGAATTTACAAAACTAATTCCAAGCTAAAAAATGATGATCACAATTTATAATTTATCTAACATTATGTTTTCTAAAGGTCCCCACTTCAGTGTTAAAAAGAGGGGTGGGGTCTTTGTTGTGTTTCAAAGCATTGCAACAAGAATAATAGTCTTAGGAAAGTATAACCCCAATTTAGAACCCTTGACACACTTTAAGAGAGTTAACTTAACTAGGGAATAATAACCCAATGAAAAAAAAGTGTAATGTCCACACACCATCCATCCATGGTGGTGCCTTTGTGGGTGTTGGTTCATTCTGGCCAAAATATTAATCCTTAATAAGACCTCTGCCCTTTTTCAACATACATTACAAACATTATTTGAATTCACCACCCTCAATGTAACTTATAGATTTGTAAACGCCTTGGAGGCTAGGAAGAATATTACCTTTTATAAGGGGGTTGAGTGACCCAGCACCCACCATTGCACTAATCCCGTTTTTTAAATTGGGTGATGAAACACAAAACAAGTATTTTTTTCAGCTACCCCCTTACCCCCAATAGTCCATCCTACTTACCCCTCCTACTCACCCTTCCCTCTTACCTACCCCTCCTATTATCAACCTCCTTCCCCAACCCTAAAACCAACTTCTTTTTTCTTCCTTTTCTTTTGGTATAAGTGAAATTTAAACTCTTTCACATTACTATAATAACATATTTGTATTTCACATGCATATGTTCACTATTCATGTCTAGCTTTCAATAAATTTAACACTACCATCCATTCCAACATCACATTCATGGTTATTGCATATAACCAAAATCTGCACTTCATAATACATTTTAAAAACTCTAAAAAAAAAATTACAATTCATTTCATCATAATCTAATACTATAAAAAATTCACACAAAAGATGAATATAAACTTCATTATAGAAGTTTGTGAATCTCTGTATTACTGAAAACATGAATCCAAATTACGACATAATGCCATGTTCTGTTGGAAAAAATCCAAAGAATCATTTGAAAATTGTGTTATATCAAAACAAAGTTTGTGGTTTTCTATTACAAGTTACTACAACTCTTCCTACTTTTCTCTAAACTTTGTGTTTCATCTTCTTATCCTTCTATTTTTTAAACTTTTCACATTTTGAACTATCACAAAACACATCATCATGATCAAAACAACAAGAATTCAAAATTCAAACTAACAAAGTTCCCTTATAAGTCCCTATCCTAACTACTTTGTTCATCCAAAATCACATACTCATCCTACCCCCTTAACATTACTCCTTATGTACTTTAGATTTTGTCCCTGAAATCCTTGTAAAATGATAGAAATGAAATGAGAATATTTAATATCCTTTTAAACATTTGTTTCCCCTACTACAATTTTGTAATCCTAATCTACACAAAACTAGTGGTTTTATATCTATGTTTTACTTTGTAGTTTCGGTCTCCTCCTTGACTAATTTAGGTTGTGATTCTATTTCTAGATGTTGTATCTTCAATATCTCTTTTTCTAGTGCTAGAATAGCCTCCACCTTTTCCTATTGTTGAATTCCCTTTGGTTTTTTTCTTCTTGCCCCCCCTTCTAAGGTCTTGTGGTACCTCTGGCTATACCTCTTCCTCTTGAGTTGTTCCACTTTTGAAATCCTATGATTCTTCAATCTATATTTCCTCCTCTTGAGTTGTCCCACTAGGCCTACTTTTGTTTTCATCATGGCTTGATACCTTTATACTTTTTGGATTACCACAGATGAAATATGGAAAATCTTTTGATAAGCTTCCAACTTGTACTTTAGAATTCTTTCATTAGGTTTATGTTGAGCCAGATTCTTCTCCAACTCCTTCATAAAATACTCTTCTGCAACCTCCCACCATTCTTCAAATTTTGCTTCAAAGTTTTTCATCTTATTCTTCGTCTTGATTAGGATATAGTATTATAACATTTGTTCATAATCCTTTAGTATTTTCTTGATACCAATTGGATCCATTCCTCTATTCATGTGCCTTCTCCAATTGTGCTTACAAATGTTGTAGAATTTTCTAATACTCTTTAGATTACAACAGAGATACATTCTTCAAATTTATCAATTATAAATATATTTGAACATTTTCCTTCTCCTTCTTTTTTTTAATCAATTCTTTCACCTAACTATCCAAGGCCTCTTATTGTTTCTTATGAAGAAACAGTGCCTTTGTCCTCTTCCTCTATGTGGTTTCCTAGATTTTAGCCTTCTGCTTTAAATTTTACAATTCTTCATCCTTCGACTTCAGCCATGCTATGCTACCCTTGAGCTCCTCATTCTCATCATGTAGTTTCTTATTGAACACTTTATTTTTCTTCTTAGCCTCAACCCTTTCTTCCTCCAAATTTCCACATTATGCTTATACCCTTTCTAAAAATCTTTTCTTTTAGTCTAATTCCTCCTGTAACACTACCTTTTCCTTTTGCCCTATAACCAATTTGTTCTTCAAAGTGTTTACCTTCAAAGTTAAATTCCCCATATTTAGATTCATAATTGTTATGGTTTGAAGTAACTTAGTTATTTTATATGTTTTCATTACTTTTGCAACTACCTCCTCCACAAACTTTGGTATACTTGTCTATGTCTTAGGATCTTTAAATCCTTCTATAGATGATCCCAACTCTTGTACCATTTGTCTCCCTAGTTCAAACTCAAATGGGAATCCCTCTGCAGATTTTAACCTACTAGATGGTACTTGTAATTTTATTGGTCTAAACTCTTCAAAAGCAAGTTGTGTTGCCACTATCTTTGTCTACAATTCAATAGTTTGTAGACCTTCTTATGTTTATTGTTGTTGTTGTTACAAATGTTGTTGTAAATGTTGTAAATGTTTCAGACTTATAGTGGTCTCCATCTAATTTTCACATACATCCCTTTCAAAGTGTAGATGTTCTTCATCCTCTAGAAACCTTATGTCATGTTCCTTGTTAACTCCATGGCTTTGTTCCCTTAACTATCCCTCTTGTGGCGATGTCATGTTTGGTATCTCTTGCCTTTGCTCCTTCAACTGTCTCCCCTGTGAAGATGTCATCTATGGTACTATTGAAGTTTATCTAACTACATGTACCATTATTAACATTCTAGATGGTTCCACTCTACCCTTCATCATTTTCTGTGGCTTCAAATCTATGCTCTCTTATTCCTTCTTCATTCTTGAGCCTAAAATTCCTCCTTCCTCAACTTTGGTCTTCTTCTTGAGAGCACTTCTTAGAGAGTATGTTGCAACTTTCTTTTTATTCTTTGGTGTTGTCTACATTTCCTCCTTAGTTTTTTAAACCTTGGTCGGTGGTTTTTATGGATTGTCCTTTTGATGCACAAACAAATATTGAAAGATTTTTATTAATACCAAGGTAGATTAATAGGTTTTTTTTTTATCCCCCTTATTCTCCTTAACATATTTATACCTCCTATCCAGTTCATTACATAGAGTATTGAATATAATCTATGCCCAATCTACCTTATGCCCCTTCTTTGCCCTCACCAATGTAATAACATTTTTGTTGCTAAAATATTATACCTTCTCCCTTGATAAATGACATATATAATGGTAAGATATCTGATAAAGTATGTTAGACCTAGACTTTTTGCATTCCATTGATCTACAAAAAAAATTGTAGGTGTAAGTTTACAATTCTATAATGCTTGAACCGCTAATGACTTATTGACTTGTCCTTTTGGTTCTTCTACATACCCTTTTGTACACACTCCAAAAACATCTATAATAAGTTGTTTGTTGATTACATACACCTTATCCTTATGCTTAAAATAGATATTTGTGCCCTTGATCAAGAACGTGTTTAGAAACTCCAACATTACATTAGGCATCAATGTTTCCCACCCCATCAGAAACAAAGGAATAAGCTTCGCTTTAGAAGCCCAATCTTCTTCCTTAACAATATCCTTCTAGTTCTCAATCCACTTTACATGTTTATCATAGTTTTGTTTCGTTTATGTCCACATGAATCGCTCAAGCTTTGGAATTTTAATACCTTTCTCCAGAAGTGTTGCTCTATCTAGGATTGTGCGTCTTCTTTTTGCTATAGCTTTTGCTTCACGCTACTCCATCTTCATCACCTTTCGTTGTGCTTTTGCCATTGTTTGCACCTTTGTGCCTTGTTATACTTTCAATTCCACTTTTGTGAAAAGTTGTTCTTCCTTTGTAATAAATTTTTCCTTCATAATGTAGCTCATGGTCCTATTTGTTCCTTTGCACATTAACGTTATTTACTTCTACACATAAACTCAACTACAGATGTTCTAGTTGTATCTATGTTTTGAATTATTGTCTATGCAAATTGTATTTTCTCATTATACACCTTCCTTTTTGCACATTACGAAGATGATGATGAATGCAATTGTGACCTTATAGCCAATAATTGAATATTGAACACTCCTTCTCTCTTTACTCTTTTCAATTTGTCTTCTACTTTTGTTCATTTCAACAATTTTGCTTCCTCCTCTTGCCTTCATTTGTGCTCACTCCTATGTGCTTCCTTTTCCCTTGCTATTTGTTGTAGTTTTTCAATTGCACTCTCTACACTCATATTTCTGTGAACTCCAAAACTTTGAAAAACATGCATAACTTCCAACAACAAACGCAAACTACTTTTGATGGTTACATTGTTTTTTTTTGTCCTTGAACATCTTGCCCATCACATTCATTTTTTCATTTGCCTTTTGTCTTTTAATTAACGCATGATCCTCGAAATTAATACAACCCATCACCACAAGTTTATGTGTCCTTTGCCAACCACGTGGGAAGCATTTAGGGTCATCATTATGAATGAACATCACAAATTTCATCTTCCGATTAGTCCACCTCTATAATCTCCTTACATTATCTATACTAGTGGGTACCCGGTGCATAATGCACCCGTTGAGCTCCCCCCCCCGCCCGGTCCTTCCCATTGCCCACTCCGGTTCTTTACCCCGTCGACCCCCCCCCTCCTTC
>Ga0116228_10003880_pt1 | contig 13205 bp, 4 predicted proteins | sample S1TSphfallax_2_FD_89694 | JGI IMG/M metagenome (GOLD analysis project Ga0116228, IMG submission 89694) | Host-associated microbial communities from peat moss isolated from Minnesota, USA - S1T2_Fc - Sphagnum fallax MG | ecosystem: Host-associated > Plants > Peat moss > Unclassified | place: USA... | reverse complement strand
GGCGCTATCGTGCACGCGTACTCCATGCAGCGCGCGGTGGAGGATGAGACGGTAGCGCCGCTCTTGTATGAGGAGCGGGTTCCCGAACTGGACATCAACGAGGAGGCAGTGAACCGGTGGTTCGACAAGATCACCGTTTCCCTGTCGTCGGCGCAGAGTTCGGATCTGAAGAAGAAGTTCGCCGGCAAACGGGCCATCTATGGCGCGGCCAATCGCATTGAGCTGATCGCCTGGGATATCGCTGCTCACTTCAGTGAGAATGTCAAGAAACTGGATCTTGGCTTGAAAGGCCAAGTGGCCACCGATAGCAAGCTCGACGCCATTCGCTACAAAAAGGCGCTGGACGATACCGGCTTGGTGACGAGTGCGGTCGTCATCTCCGCGCCGGATACCCGCGAAGGCAATGCCGACATCGACGAAGAGGCAATGCCGGAAGTACAGAGATGGTGGAAGCAGAATATCGTGGATCGGAAGTTCGATCCCGAGGCATTTGAGAAGCAGGTCCTTCAGGATTTCGGCAGTGACGGTTCGCCCGATCTGCTGATCGTGGTCGATAAGTTGCTCACTGGCTTCGACGAGCCGCGTAACACCGTGCTGTACATCGATAAGCCCCTAAAGGGACACAACCTGATCCAGGCCGTCGCGCGTGTGAACCGTCTGCACGATGCCAAACGATACGGCGTGCTGGTGGATTATCGCGGCATACTCAAGGAACTGGATGTCGCCGTGCGTGCCTATCAGGATCTGGAAGAGCGCACCCAGGGCGGGTACGAGCTGGCGGATATCGATGGCCTATACCAGGACTTCAGCACCCAGTACAAACGCCTGCCAGCCTTGCACGACCGCTTGTGGTCGTTTTTTAAAGGCGTGGCCAATCGCAAAGACACCGAGCAGTATCGCGAAATTCTGAAGCCACATCTGGTGAAGACTGGCGATGGCGAGGAGTACGATGAGCGACAGAAGCTACGTGATGACTTTTCGGCGATATTGACCGAGTTTGGTTTGTGTTTGCAAACGGCGTTGTCGTCGCGCAATTTTTTTGAAGACCAAAGCTTCTCCGAGGAGATGATTAGACGCTATAAGGACGATCTTCGCTTTTTCTCCAGTCTGCGCCAGACTGCTCGTCGGGACGCAATGGAAACCGTCGACTACAGTGTCTACGAGGAACAAATCCGCAAGCTGGTGGATAAGCAGGTCATCGGCAGGGAGGTGCGCGACCCGCAAGGCGTGTACCTGGTGCATGAATTGGGCGAGGCTCCTGATCCGAAGGTGTGGTCGGAGGAAAAGACCCGTAATGAAACCGACCTGATCAAGACCCGCGTGCGTAAAACCATCGAACAGGAGCTGGCCGAGGATCCCTACGCTCAGAAGGTGTTTGGCGAGCTGCTGAGGCAGGCCATCGCCGAAGCAGAAGCGATGTTTGATCATCCCCTGAAGCAGTACGCGTTGTTCAAATCATTCGAGCAAAAGGTCGAGGCGCGCGAAACTCCAGGCATTCCCCCTGCGTTGGCGGAGAGCCGACATGCCATGGCTTACTATGGCGCGCTGAAGCTGGTGTTGGGCGACGCAGTTGTCGACGGTATGGACGAGAAGGAACGCAATATCTACATCGATCTTGCCGTGGAGATTGACCACGTGGTGCGACATGCCATTGCCGAGAACTCGCTCAATCCGCAGAACATCGAGGCGGCAGTGCGAAAATCGCTGCTGCCGGAGCTCTTCGCGCGAGTGGGGCTGGATCAGGCCAAGGCCGTGGTTGACCAGATCATCCAGATCGTGCGGGTAGGCTTGAGCCGTGGGTAACGATCCGTCGCTTGAAGCCGGCTGGAGCGTCCATTACGGTGGCGAGGTTATCCGGTTCGCAGTGCGCAGGCAGCCGCAGCGACGTCGTGGCAGCATTGCCATTCATGTCGAGCCGCAAGGTCGCGTACTGGTTGATGCGCCGGTCGAAGTATCGCGGTCGGCCATACTTGCCGCAGTACGCAAGCGGGTGCGATGGGTTCACGACCATCTCGCCGAGTTTCGCCGCCGCCAAGTTCACGTGCTTCCGCGAGAATACGTGAGCGGCGAGGCCGTGATGTATCTCGGTCGTCGTTATCGGCTGAAAGTGATTCCCGCCAACGCTGACGATGCAGTAGTGAAGTTATGTGGAGGTCGTCTGGAGGTCCATGGTATTGACGCGGAGCCGGCATCGATTCGCGAAGCCATGGAGACGTGGTATCGCGCCCGAGCGCGTACGGTTTTCGCGGCCCGCATCGACGATATGCTCGCGACTCTGCACTGGATGCCGGCACCGCCAGCTATGCGCTTGCAGGCCATGAAGACGCAATGGGGAAGCTGCTCTCCAACAGGAAAGATCACGCTCAATCCATGGCTGATCAAGGCACCACGCGATTGCATCGATTATGTGATCCTCCATGAGCTATGTCACCTCAAGGAACACAACCACAGCCAGCGATTCTTCAAGCTGCTGGATCGGCATATGCCAGCATGGAGGCAACGTAAGATGCGCCTGGATGAGCTTGCTGCGCTGATTCTTAACCGGTAGGTGTGGCGGGAAACGTGGTGACTATTCAGTTGGTTGCCGAGGATCTTCACGCTGCTACTACAGGTTTGTTGAGTGACTTATGCCGATGCTGGCGAAGTCAGATTACATAGCGTATCAATTCGATTAGGCACTGAACTTACTGTGCCCCCATCATTGTATTAATGAAGGTTGCCTACCATGCCTGTATTCCGCAGCGTCGCGTTCCACATCATCACGTTGGCGTTGCTTTTCAGCGAACGTGGCGCGGCGACGCCGGGCAACGCATCCATCGGACGCATGACGCTGGCGCTCGCGCCACAGGTTGATGCGGCCGGTCACCCGACGGGTATCGACGTCCATTACCAGTTCGTACCGCCCACGACGGGGCAGGTATGGCGATTGAAGCTGGATACGCTGGAGCCGATGCTGGCGCGCGATAGCGACGTGGTGTCGAACCTTCACGCCAGGGATGACAAGGGCGTGCTGCCGCTGGACGGCCCGCGCGTGGAAAAGAGCAACGACGGCACCTATCAGGTGTGGTCCACGACGCGCGAGGCGGCAGGCACGATCGACGTGTCGTACCAGATGCCCGTGGCCCAGCCGATCACACCCAAGCGCGGCCCGCACTTCGATCTGCAAGCGGCAGGTGGCGGCCTGTCGGGCGGCTTCAAGGGTTTCCTGCTGTATCCCGACGTGGGCGGCAAGCCGATCGATACGAGCATCCGCTGGACGCTTCCCGGCAACCAGCGTGCGGTCTCGTCGCTGGGTGACGGTGCGGTCAGCGGACAGTGGACCCGGGACATGATGTTCAACGCCATCTTCCTGGCAGGCCCGGTCATCGAGGTGCAGGGGCACGGTGATGCGCCTTTCATCGCCTACGCACTCGGGCTCGATGCCGTAAAGCTGGCATCGCTGGAGGCGTGGACGGAAAAAGCGTACGACGTCGAGCGGAAGGCCTTCAAGGTCACCGCGCGCAAGCCGTACCGTCTGCTTGTACGGGTCTACGATGGAGGGCCCATCTTCAGCGGCCGGTCCACCGATGATGGTTTCATGCTCTACATGCCGCCGGGGCTGGATACCGATCGCACGGACCTGCATCAGACGTTGGCCCATGAGATGGTGCATAGCCTGGTCAGCAATCTGGACGATGCACCGGGTGAGCAGGGTGACTGGTACACCGAGGGCGTAGCGGATTACTTTTCCATCGTGCTGCCGTTCGAGGCAAAACTTTATACGGCGAAGGAATATCGCACCCTGGTCAACGCGATCGCTGCGCGTTACTACACGAACCGGCTGCGCCTTGCCGACAATGTCTCCCTGGATACGCTCATGTGGAGCGGGCGCAACGCATGGATAGTGCCTTACGCACGTGGCGCGCTATATCTAGCTGACCTCGATGCGCGTCTCCGTGCGCACGGTGCCGGACTGTCCGCACTGGATCTGATCAACGAGATGAGCCGGCGGATTCGCGAGGGTGCCCCGGAGACCAACGACACCTGGCAGGCGTTGGTGCAGGAGCGCGTCGGCACCTGGGCGGTGGATCACTGGCACACGATGATGAAGGGTGAGTTGCTGACGCCCGCGCCGGGGACGTTCGGCCCATGCCTGACGGGGGTGCGGCGACAGGTCCGCGTGTTCGATCTGGGTTTCGCACGACCGGTGCGGCTGATTCAGGGCGAAACCATCGGTGGTGTCGTGAAGGATTCAAACGCCTGGAAAGCAGGCCTGCGCGATGGAGATGTTCTGCGCACGTCCGTAGACATCAATCCTCTGGCCGAGAGCTTCACCGATGCCATCACCCTGGCGGTACGCCGTGACGGGGCGAATCAGAGCATCACGTATGACCCTAGCGGGGGATCGGTTGCCGGCATGGTGTGGGAGTTCGCCCGCCCGGCGGCGTCCGGTACGTGCGAGCGGGCAAACTGACCATCGACGTTGACACGCCGCTGCTACCTGATCGCCATGCCGTGGTCGAGGTCTGCGACGCTTACAACGCCTCAAGAAAGGCCCTGAGATCCGAGCGTTCCTGTGCCGTCAATCCGATCGGATATCCGGTATCAAGTCCCCTGTAATAGACCTCTCTATCGATGGCGTCGTCGAGTGTGGCGACGCTGCCATCGTGCATGTAAGGCGCGGTGAGTCGAACATTGCGTAGCGACGGCGTTCCAAACTTCTCGATGTCATCAGGATGCTGGATGACGAGGAACCGTCCCAGCTGGGCTTCATCGTGATGCGTTGCGATTCGACTGCCTAGTGCTTCACCGGCGAGATTGCGTTCAAGCACCTTCCTGGTGAGTTCCGGCAGACGGATGGCAATGTCATCCATGGTCACGCCTGATCGGTGGAAAAGGTTGTCCGAGAGGCGGCCACTCTCGGGTATGTGGCAGGTGGCGCATTGGCCTTTGCCTTGAAAGATGGCAAGGCCGATCTTTTCGCGAGCGCTGATGGCGTTGGCATCTCCTTGCGTGAAGCGCTCAAAACGGGTTGGTAACGCAGACAGCGTTCTCAGGTAGGTTGCGAGGGCCTGCGAGATGACCTGGTCGGTTTCAGACAGCGAGGGGCGGCTTTCCCTGGGAAACCAGCGTTCGTATTCCGGCAGGCCATGAACGCGCTGCGATACCGTTGCACGGTCGGCCAGGCCCATTTCCACCGGATTGCTGAAAGGGTCCATGACGGCATCTTCGAGCCGGCTTCGTCGCCCATCCCAGAAAAATGTGGTTCGCCGAGACGTCACCATCGCGGTCAGCGAGGGTGTATTGCGAGTGCCGTGCTGGTCATGAACGCCCAAGGCCAAGGCTCGTCCGTCACTGAATGCCTTGCCGGGGTCGTGGCACGAGGCGCAGCTGGTCTTCCCATCGGCACCCAGTCGCTTGTCGTGAAATAGTGCCTTGCCAAGAGCGGCGCTTTCGTCCGCCGAGAGGCCTGATGATCCCGTCGATGCAATGAATGCGATGACGCTGGCGACAAGCAGGATGACGCTGCCAATGAGTAGACGGATACGCATGATGGCAGGAGCAGGATGAAACTACATTGAGACAACGCGGATGCTTGCACCCGTTGTAGTCAGCTTCCGCGACAGGGTTTCATTCTGCGTGCCATCGCTGACGATGAGCATCGTGACGCCTTTGAGCGTATCGGGGCGCACGCTTGTACCCAGGCCTTCCACGAAGGCACGTGTCGCTCCGGCATCCGCACCGCCGATCACCAGCAGGGAGCCCGGAATGAAAATGCTGCCCGCTCCATTGACGATGGACTGGCTCTCATTCTGCCTGCGAGCATCCGCCATGGCGCTGTCCCCGGCAGGGATGACGTAGATAAGAGGTTTCATGCCGATGTCACCCGCATGAAGCCGGGCCTGGTCCGCGAGGTACGTGCCCCAGGTGCTCTCGTCCGCATTGGCGGCGGGCTTCGGGATGGCGGCTTTCTGGGACGTGGCCTGGGTGCCTTCTGGCGAGGCGCCTGACTGCGCGTCCTTTTTTCCATCGCACCCGGCGATGGCCAGCGCGGCTACGAGCGCGCCGAGGGCGAAGAGTCTGTGCTTCATGATGCGAGTCCCTGTCTGTACCGGCCTCCCCTCGGGCCGAAGAGCGCCGCAGGCGACGGCTACGGCCCGCTAGAAATAGCAGATCGTTGGAACTTGCGCACGCCAAAGTGTTGGAGAATCGAGCGTGCCTAGCCGGGCCTGGGCCATTTGGCGACCTGAGTCGCAAATAAATCCCTATCGATCATCAAGTTCTTGCGATTTGTTGCCGGGTTCGACTATCGTCGGCCAGTCTGGCAGTAGCACAACGATCGTTCTCAGGAATGGAACAGGGATGGCTGACCCGCGTCGGCCAAGGGGAAGTGCGCATGAGTTCGCAGGGGGCGCGCGTGTTGCGCGCATGCAGGATGCTGTGCGGCCGGCTGGCCGTATTTCTGGTGTTGTCGCTGGCGTCCCTCGCCCATGCGACCTCCTACACTTACGACGCCAACGGCCGCCTGGTGGCCGTCACCGATGACAGCGGGGAAAGCGCCCGTTACGTCTACGACGTGATGGGCAACCTGCTGCGCGTGGAGCGCATCGCAGCCTCCGAATTGCGGATCTTTGCGCTGACACCCACGCACGGTACGGTCGATACCCTGGTGTCGATCCGTGGGCAGGGCTTCCACAGTCGCCCAGATGATCATGTAGTCACCTTCAATGGCATTGCCGCAACGGTCAAATCGGCCACTCCCTCGGAACTGAGGGTCGTGGTGCCTTACGCGGCCACGACGGGGCCGGTCACGGTGGCGGTCGGTGGACGCACCGTCACCAGCGAGACACCGTTCACTGTGGATGACACCGGGCTGCCACCGGCGGTGGGCACCGTCACCCCGGACATCGTAAAGGCAGGTGACGCGATTGCCGTTGATGGCTCGCACCTGTATCCGATTCCCGACAAGACCTCTTTGCGCCTGGGCGGGCGTTCGCTTACCCCGGATGCTCAGGCGACCAACATCCGGTTGTCTTCGAAAGTCACAACGTCCTCCACCAGTGGCCGGATCGTCGTGCAGACGCCCTATGGCATCAGCGAAAGTGTGCAGTCGGTGGTGGTGGTGCCGCCAGGTATTGAGCCCTGGAAAGTCGCCTCTCGCAGCGTGGCCACGATCGACAGCAGCCCCGCGCATGTGGATATCGCCGATGGCAACCAGTACGCCGCCGTGCTTTTCGACGCAAGGGGCGGGCAGTGGCTGAGCATGCAGCTATCGGGCTGGAAGAGCAGTTCCACCAACATCGGCTATTCCGTGTATGGCCCGGGCAATGTGTTGCTCTGGCAAGGCAATATTCAGTCGAGCAATCCATCGCTGCATCTACCGGCCATACGGGCCGACGGCACCTATCTGGTCCTTTTGCGGACGGCGGATGGCGGTTCGGTCTCTCTCGATGCTTCCGTGGTTTCCAACCCGAGACTGGAAGAGACCGTCACCTCATTGACCACTTCCGCACCATCGCAGAGCGTACGCGCCATCTTCAGGGTGGCTCTGAAGGAAACGATCGTCGTCCGGATCGTCGGTGCCAACACCTCACCAGCGAATGCGGCAGTGAATTATTCGATTTTCACGCCTTCGGGTGCCTTCTATACAAGTGGTGTGACGACGTCCCAGGGCACGCTCAACCTCCCCAGCCTGCCGGCGGCGGGAGACTGGCAGCTAATAGCCACACCCGGGGTGAATGTCGGTGGCCGCATGGACGTATCGATCCTCCGGAATACGGTCGGCGTTCTCATTCCTGGCACCGCGCCGACCCATATCGATGCGAAATCCAGCGGTCAGAACGTCTACCTGGATTTTCACGCGAATCCGTTTGATGACGCCGAGCTGACGTTGGCCAATGTGAGTCTCGATGGCGCAAATGATCCGTACTTCCAGATAACCATCTACGATGCGTCGGGGCGACAAATCGACTCGCGAAACTGCAATGGACGCGAAGCTGGTGCTTCTTGCACCGTGCACCTGTGGTACATGAGGGAAGGTGATTACCATGCCGTGGTATCGCCGAGCTATGGCACGGGCATACTGCACCTCGACGCGATACTGGCCCGCGATATCGTCACAGGGCCTGTTCAGCGAGATACGACCTTCGGCATTGACCTCGCCGCAGGGCAAGTGCAGCGTTTTAGCTTCGATGCGGAAGCGGGTGACAACCTGGTGCTTTACGCTTCCGGACTGAAAACCAAGCCGGCAGGCCAGCGGGTGAGATTGCAGGTTTATCGTCCCGATGCGGGTTTCATCACATCGGGAACGCCGGCCTATACGGAACTGTATGTGCCCGATGCCCAAGAGCGGGATTTGCCACGCCTGCCGGTGAAGGGGCGTTATACCGTGATCGTCGCGCCGGATAACGGTCTGGCTTCTTCGGTGCAGGTCAGCGTACTCAATGGTGCAGCTGCTCGCCTGGTAGCCGACACCCCGGCGATGACGCTGGATACCCGCGTGGCGTCGCAGTCGATGTATATCGATTTCGACGCCACGGACCGAGAAGACCTGGAACTCACCCTCTTTGGTACGCAACTTACGGGAGCCACCTATCCCGTGTACAGCATCGAAGTCAGAGACATCACCGGTCGCTTTATAACCAGGCGCGACTGCAACTCAGGCGATGGTGGCTGCCAGCTCCACCTCTGGTACCTAGAAAAAGGTCATTACCAAGCCACGGTAAACTTCTCTTGGGGCGGCGTCATGCAAGCGAAGCTGTTGCTTCGTAATGTGAGGAAGGGCCGGGTGCTTCCGCTCGATACCAGCACTGATGTCGTTCTAGACCATGGCGAGGCAGAACACCTGACATTCCACGCCAACGCTGGTGATACGGTGGCGCTGGCGGTAAACAGCCAGTCAACCACGCCTGAAAACAGGCGTGTGCGCTACGTCGTTTACCGACCCGATGCAGGCGCGATCACCGACGGCGCGCCTCGCTATACGGAATTTGAGGCGACCGGCCCCTATGTGCGCGACCTCCCATCGCTTCCGATAAGCGGTGACTACACGGTTGCCGTGGTATCGGATGTGGGTGCAGCTTCTACCGCAAGCATCCAGGTGCTCCATGGTGAGGCGGGAAGCTTGCCCACCGACGGCACGACTCGCCGGTACCAGACGCGTGCGGCGAGCCAGAGCATCTATGTCGACTTCTTCGCTCGTCAAGGCCAAGATCTGGAGCTGACATTCTCCAACGCTGTCCAGTCGGGCGCACAATACTCCGTCTACAGCGTTGAAGTACGAGACGCCACCGGACGCTTTATCGAATCGCGTGGCTGCACTTCGTCGGATCCAGGCTGTCAGTTCCATCTGTGGAACCTTGCCGCCGGGAGCTATCGCGCGACCGTTACCATGTCCTGGGGCGGTATTGCAGGCTTTGATGCAGCCGTGCGCGAACACAAAGTTGTTCCGGGATTGCAAAACGGTATGCCGCTGCGCGTTACCCTGGAGACCGGACAGGTCGCGAGAACGACGTTCCACGCCCAGGCAGGCGACACGCTTGCGCTGTCCTTCAGCGACATGGTCGTGACGCCACCGGGACGGAATGTTCGGTACCTGGTGTACCGTCCGGATGGCGGCAGGATCGGCCCCGGTACGTCCCCTTACCTCGATGTTTCGAGTGCCGGCGATCGATTGATCGATCTCCCGAGGTTGCCGGTGACGGGGGACTATACGTTGTTGGTCATCCCAGATTACGGAATTCCTGCATCGTTCACCGGCACCCTTCTGGGAGGGCTGACAGCCGATCTTTCCGACGGTACACCGCAGACTTTCCAGACGAAGGCCGCCACACAGTCAACGTACATTGAGTTCGAAGCCGTCAAGGGCGCGAGCCTCGAATTCGTAGTCTTCAACGCTACGGTAACCGGAGCACCATATCCCGTATACAACGTTGACATCACGAATCCTGCGGGCCAAAGCATTGCAAACCGCGGTTGTCGTGCAGATGATCCGGGCTGCGATTTCAGGCTGTGGAACCTTACGCCGGGACGCTACAGGGCGACCGTGACGCTTCCCTGGGGAGGCGCCGCCAAGTTCGACGCGGTACTGAAACAGCATCGCCTGCCGGCGGCTCTGTCCTATGGAAGCAAGACCGTGCTGGACTTGGGGCGGGGCGACGTACAGCGCCTGACGTTTCAGGCCGTTGCGGGAGATACGGTATCGCTGCGGACAACGAACCTGCGTATCGCCAAGAACAATGTCCGCTTGATGCTCTACAGGCCTGATTCGGGACCGATCGGTACTGGCACTTCGTCTTTTGTTGACGCTTCCAGCAATGGGGACAATACGATCAACGTACCTGTGCTTCCGATCGATGGGACGTATACGCTGATTGTCCTTCCGGATTACGACATGCCTGCGCATGTCGAGATCGAACTGCTTCACGGTACCACCGGGCAACTGGTGACCGATGATCTGCCTCGTCCTTTCCAGGTCGCGGCTGACCGGCAGGAGGCGTCCATCACTTACCACGCCAACGCAGGCGATGACCTTCAGATATCACTATTGAATCCAGCAAATACGTTGTCTGGCAACGCCAACGGCTTCTACGTGAACATTTACGATGCGTCATCCAATGTGGTCGCATCAAGCTACTGCTCCTATGATTCGCCGGGCTGCATCTACAGCCATTGGCAGGCCCGAGATGGCGACTATCGCATTCAGGTATCGCCCTCGAACGGTGGAGCGCCGAAATTCGACGCGGTTGTCCGCAGGCTCCGTATCGCCGGAAAACTGGACGAAAGTAAGAGATCTTCCATGGTACTTGGCCAGGGTGAGGTCGCGCGTCTTACTTTTGACGCCAGCCTCGGTGATACGCGCACATTGAACATAGAGGCCATCAAGACCACCAATGGTACGCAACCCATACGTGTACTGGTTTATCCGCCAAACAAGGGGCAGATACTCACCAACTCGGCAAGCATCTCCGATATGCAGGCCTCTTCTACCCAGCTGGTAACCCTTGAAGGGCTCCGCGCGACGGGAACCTATACCATCATACTGATCCCTGCCTCTGGCGTAGCGGCATCGCTGGATATCACCCAAAGACTTCAGGGACACAGTGACACGCCGCCCACGCCCCCCGTGACCATCGAGCTGGACGCGTCGCCGAAGCATTTTGTATCAGCCAATCCCGGTGAGTCGGTATCGTTCGTACTGAAGACGTCGCCGGAGTCCAATCTGGGAATGGGCTTGAGCAATGTCACCATGGACAACGGGCAGACGTATTACTCCGTGTCCATATCGACAGCGGGTGGGCGCGTGGTAGACAGTTTCAACTGCTGGAGCTCAGACCCGTCGTGTGGTCGGGAACTGTGGGATACCGCAGAAGGTACCTACATCGTCCGCGTGAATCCTAGTTCCGGTAGCCGTATCGCGTTTGATGCAGTGGTTCATCACTATACAGACGGTGGTGCACTCGAACGTGGGGTGCCACGCGCGATGGACCTGAATGCAGGTGACGTGGCCCGCTATACCTTTACAGCCAGTCGCGGCGATACCGTTGCACTATTTCTTGATGGCATAAAGACATCGCCCCAGAACACCCAGGGATCGATTCGTATCTACCGTCCAGATACAGGGTTGATTGACCCGGGTCGCCCATTCAGCAGCACGTCGGGGCAGGATCGAGCGACCACCACGCTTACTGATCTACCAGTTAGCGGAACATATACGGTGCTTGTGAACGCGTACTACCTGTCGGCCATGAACGGAGTGCTGACGGTTGTCGATGGAGTAAAGGGCGATCTGGTGGCTGGCTTGCCATCTCATCGTCAGGCTAGCGTGCCTGGTGAGGTGGTCTGGCTGGATCTTCAGGTCGCGACGGCCGGAAATTACAATCTGCAGTTGTACAACGTGTCCACGGGTGATCAGAGCACGTATTACCAAGTGAACATCTATGACGGGAGGGGCGCCGCTCTTGACGCCTACAATTGCTGGAGCTCGGACCCAGGCTGCCCCAGGGATATGTGGAATCTCGCGCCCGGAAAGTACCGGGTAGCGGTCAGGCCCCTGTCCAGCTCGGCGAAGTTCAGCTTCGACGTGGTCTTCATGCCTCATCGTGATGGTGGCCATCTGGTGCCGGGCGTGGTGCATGACCTATCACATGCAGCGGGAGAAATGATCCGCTACACGTTTGACGGAAAGGAAGGCGAGACCCTTGGGATTCACCTTGAAGGCCTGCTTACAGAACCTCGTGGGCAGTCCTATAGCCTTAGGGTCTACCGTCCTGATGGCGGAAGGATCCTCGGTGACAAGGCATATACCAGCTTCGGCACGAATGAGGATGTGGGTACGCTAAACCTGCAGTCATTGCCAGCGACTGGTACCTATACGGTGATTGTCCACACGGGTTATCTCGTGCCGGGTTCCGGAAAGATTTCCTTACTGAGTGGCGCGTCGGACTACGTACTGACCGATGGCGTCTTGCTTCACCCGCAAGCCAATGCTTCATCCCAGAATGTTTACCTTACGCTGGATATCGCGGAGGCAGGTGACTATCAGATCGCCCTGGGTAACGTTTCGAGTAATGATGGGAGGAATGACTATTACCAGATGTCGATCTTCACCGAGAGTGGCCTCAATATAGACAACGTCAATTGCTGGACGTCCGATCCTGCTTGTGGCCGCGATCTATGGAATCGCTCTAAGGGGCGCTACGTAGTGATTGTGCGTCCGAACTTGACGACATCGCGGCTAAGTTTTGACGCGGTGCTAAAGAAGCACACGAAAAAAGGCGAGCTGAAGCGAGGCATGCCGGTCGATATTGAGCATAACTTGGGCGATATGTATCGATATACCTTCCAGGCCAGGGCGGGAGAGACGATTGCCCTGAATCTGGCCGGGATATCAACGACGCCCGGAGGACGTAATACGGTCATTCGCGTCTACGGCCCTGATCTGGGTTACATCCAGCCGGGCAATGCATACGCGAGCATGGGGACGTCCAATGTTCAGACGCTCAACCTGAGCCGATTGCCATTGACGGGCACATATACCGTAGTACTGCATTCTGACTACCTGCTTGGAGGTAAGGGAAGTCTTACGTTGTTTGATGGAGTGGCCGACCGGCTACTGCACGACAAGGTGGTGACGCAATTTGATGCAGCCGCTCCTGCGCAAGACATCTATTTCGACCTGGACATGGAAAATGGAGGTCAGTTCGATCTGGCGCTTTCCAACGTAG
>Ga0116228_10003879_pt1 | contig 13209 bp, 9 predicted proteins | sample S1TSphfallax_2_FD_89694 | JGI IMG/M metagenome (GOLD analysis project Ga0116228, IMG submission 89694) | Host-associated microbial communities from peat moss isolated from Minnesota, USA - S1T2_Fc - Sphagnum fallax MG | ecosystem: Host-associated > Plants > Peat moss > Unclassified | place: USA... | reverse complement strand
GAGTTTTTAAAGGTTTTTTCATAATTCTTTCAACTTTTTTATGATGTTTGGATGCATGTCTATCATTATATATTTTGTTTACATTTGCTGTCATTTTTCAAGCTAGTTCATCCTCCCATGTTCTTTTTTCATTTTATGTTATTTTTCATGCAATGTTTTATTGTTCCTTATACATGACACGTAATTAGTTTAAATCCTTTTTTATTACAAAAGAAATGAAATGAAAAATTTGGAATATCACTTTTGTCAAATATCTCAAAATGTGAAGCCCATTTTGAAACCAATAGTATCATTTATTTTAATTAACCTATGCATTTTTCATATTTATTTTTTCCCTAGATGTTCAAAGATATTAAACATATTATTTTGTTAACTCAAAAATGCATATTAGTTTAGAAAAAAATTCTTCATACAAAATATATACTTTTGTGCGTCATAACTTCAAAGAACCCTATTTACAAAGACTTGTTAACTACTGTACATTATTCCTCGAACTCTTCTCTTGCCAAGCTTTGTATTTGTTGCCAATCTTAGAGGCATCACCAAACTTTGTTCTGGACATATTGAGCTGAGCCATGTGCCATTGGTGGGTGGGTTTGTTGGAATTTGTTGTATATTGTGGAACCCTATACAATTCATTGGAACCCATTGTATATTGTGGTGTAGCCACTAGGGTGGTGTCCTCCGAATTCGTCATCTCCTCTTGAGTCCGTCACTACAAATTTTAGGTATGGTGGGGAGTTTCCTCTTCCACATCGCTTCTAGAAATAAAATTGGCCAATGCTAGAAAATCCAACTCTCTCATGTAAGCAAATATTGGTGTTTCATAGCATTGTTTTCAATCTCAAAAACATTCATCAATTACTTTCGTAACAAAATTGATTTGATTATTCTCCTTTCAGCTTGAAATCCGAGCAATTAGTCACACTATTTGTGAAATTACGTTCTATAATTTTGATTTGTTAGGTGTGCTAGCCATGGATTGTCTCCAGGCGGTTGTCACAAGCTATTTAGAAACTCCGAGTAAAACATTTTTATCATTATCCATATATCTTGTATTCTTGAAAGTGGTTAAAAGATGCCCAATACCCAACCTCTACTTGGAACTCTACATCTATACTCTTTAGTTCTCTTCCATTTACTAATGGGTAATACTCCAAATCTCTCAATGTTCGATAAAAATGCCTAGGATATGGATATTATGACATTGTGCAAATGAGTAATTCAACTTTAAATTATTTTTTTATTGTTATTTGGAAGCTCACTAAAAGATACTAAATTATATTAGTGCAAGGTTACAAAGTTGTAAACATCTCCCAAAGTCTAGATTTTTATGTGGTCGCTCTTAAATTATTGCATTCAATGGTCTCTTCAAAATCGTCTAACTTTCTTTGGACCGTATGGATGGGACTGACTACGCTAAAACATTATAATTAGCATAGCAACTATGTTTCCTATTCATGTCATGCATGGTGTGTGTAACATGTACTTATGATCATTTCACTAGCCCTTGGGCTTGATGTGGTTTCATGCCATTTTTTGTTTGCATTTTTGTTTACATGCCATGTGTTTAGTTCATGCCTTTCAACAACTATTATTCTTATATTTCATTACAGTCCTACATAGACCCTCGTATCAAGTGTGAAACACTCAAAACATTTTCCAAGCTTCAATTAATATTTGGATGTACAAGAATTTTTTATAAATTAATATGTAATGAAAGCAATTAAACAATCATGTGAATAATCTAAACATGTATATATTTTAACTAATGTGTATTATAAATTTTGGAATTGGAGATTACACATATTAGAGGTATTTAATTTAGTGCATTTTTCACCTTGTGAAATCCACATGGCTAGGTTGATGGCCTAATCAATTTCCATGTGAACATCATCCATGCATGTATATTTGTTTTCATGGTTGGTTGCTCAAAAACTTTGTAATAAACATTTTCATCATAGTCCCATATATCTTATAATCTTGCAATCGATTATAATATCCCCATAATTCAATGAATACCTGCAACTCTCAAAATATCTTAATTCTACCATTGGGAACATATCCAAATATGGTGGTGTTTGTGAGTGTTTTTAGTGGTTGTTTCTCGTATTATTTATGATTTTTTGTTTCAACATTAAAATTTGATTTTTTCAATAATCAATTTTAGTGTTCAACTTCAGCCACTATTCATTTTAACACATAATGTTCCACAAGTTATTACAAACAATGTTATTCTTCTTTCTCCTTTAGTTATTGATCCATGTTTCGTGGTTTTGGGGCTGGCCCTATCATCCAACGATTCACATGTTGTTTTAAAACTTTGTTCTTTAAGTCCTATGGCAACCAAGTTCGTTTGCTTGGAGTTACATAAAATCGTCTTCATGGTTTCAAGAATTCTATTGATAGCAGGTTTCCAAGGGTTACTAAATCCTCTATCGATAAATCGCTAAGTAAATTTGTGAAAAAATGTTCTTGAATCAACTTTTTCAAACTTGTGCATTATTTTTTAAAATTCATGGCATATGTAAACATCACCCAATCGAAGTCTTCCATATCCTCCTTGGAATGTTTACAATTTGTTTCAGTAATGCAAGACTTTTTTTGTCTATTTTCACATTCGCCCTTTGCTAGGTTGCCCATTCATATGTTTTGTCAATTGTTCTTTTCCATTGTGTTCCCCATGTTGTGATTTTTAATAAATGTTAGAGGGGGAGTAACCAAGTGTCATTTCTTGGATATTCCCAAGGTTTTGTTGTCATCTCATGTATACTATTTAATATGCCCGAGATTATTGTATATTCAATCATTGATTCCAATGTGTTTGGTGTGAAAATTGGTGGCAATTTTCCTTTTGCCATTGTAAAATAGAGGCTTGATGTATAAGTCAAAACAAATTTGTAGTATAGGGGAAAAATGTAATTTGATTTTGCAAGTAACAATAATGGTGTTAGATGCAAGAGGTTGTGAAAGAATGAAAATAAATAATAACTTGAACTGGTGTAGGCAATGTGAAGTGTTATGGGCTATTTCATATTGTTTTTGTTCCTAATGGCACATGCCTCTTGGTGGTGAACAATTAATGTTCGAGATTGTCACATATTTCTTGGTGGGTCTATGGGATTTAATTTAACTTTTTGCATGGTTTAGATGTTGTAAAACATGAATATATTTCATATTAAAGAAATATGAAGTATGGCTTTGAAGTGTGACTTGAAAATTTCATTTGTTGAATTGTTTTGAAAGAAATCGACATAAATTGTTTCAACCCTATTTCTTTTGTTCAATTTTTTACAAAAATAACATGTGTTGCCAACATTTAGAAGTAAGTTCATCCATTTTTTTTCATCCATTTTTCATCCATAAAAATCATTCATCCATGGACACATGGCAAAATATTCTTCCACGTTAACAAAGATTCTATCTTACATGTCAAATAACATTTTCCTAATATTATGTCAACATGGATAAAATATTCTAAAAAACATTTGATCATGTTCATGCATTCATGCTCGCTTGCTCGTCTTCATGCTTGCAAGCTCATGGATTAGCATCCCTAGTGTTCATGGGATATGTTGAAGATAACAAAGGGTATTGGTTATGGAATCTAAATGGGAGGAAGATTTCCATTGCTTCAAATCTGGAGTTTGATGAAAGTACATCAACAAATGAACTTATCCAATCTAAACTTTCAAATGATCCACAACAATACTTGCATGTGATAGTGGGAGTGGGAAAACAAGTAATCCAAAAGACTATACTAGATGTAGCCCATGAAGCAAATCTTCCTCTTGTAAAAGATGCAAACAATCCATCAAGTGATGCAGTATGAAACAATAACCATTTGAGAGATGGATCAAGGGTAGGAGATGGAACAAGTCAAATGGAGGTCTTAGAACATGAAATTTCTAAACTAGGACTTGTTTTGGCTATTACGAATGTGAAACTACCAACAAGACTAGACAATTTTAACAAAATTGAGAACATTCCCATTCAACAACCATAGAAAGCATGATAGGCTCCAAAGATATATGGCTCGAATGGGATGAAATTGTCATTCGCCCATTTAGGTCACACAAGTGTGCCATGCATACACTCATTAGATAGAGCCCAAACATACTAAGAAGTTGTTTGATCATTTGATACGTCTAGATGGTAAGCAACAATGGATGAAAAATACAAGTTTTTGTTAATCAACTCTACTTGGGAGCTAATGCCATTGCCCCCATGACAAAAGATTATCAAATCAAAGTGGGTTTTCAAAATTAAGACCAAGATGGATGGGACATAAAGTGATACAAAATGAGGTTGGTTGGAAAGGGTTTCACACAAGTGCATGGATTTGAATACAATGGAACTTTCAATCCTATGATAAAATGTTATTTAATTGGAACATTTTTGCTCGAGCAACAACCCATGATATGCACATAATATAGTATGATGTGTGCAAAAAAAAATTGTATGGAGAATTGGATGAAGAAATCTTCATGGAACAACCATAAGGGTACATGAAGGACATGATGTTGGTGTGCAAATTCAAGCAAAACATCTATGGCTTGAAGTAGGTAACAAGGCAATGGAATTACAAATTTGACTTTTTTTTCACTAGATATAATTTGTTGGCAAGTAGCATTGAATCATGTGTCTATCACAAAAATGGACATGTTGAAACAATGATTGAACTTTTTGTTGACAATGAAATCAATTACTCAACTAATGGGACAAAACTTGTTCATATGCTACAATATCTACATAAACATTTGGAAGTGACACAAGGAATAAACAACTATTATGTTGGTTTGAGTTGCATCATTATCATAAAAACCAAAGTCTATTCATCAACTAATAATGGTACATAACTAATATCATTCACCATTTTGGGTTGCAAGACAATAATCCAACCATAACCCCAACATATTTTCACACTCATCTAGTAGTTGTAGCAGAGGAAGATACCCCAATTTTTGCACCATACAAAGTTTGGCAATAGGATGCATTATTTATGACATGACACTCATAAGTCTAGACATAGCTTATGTTGTGAGTCATATAACTCAAATTTAAAAATGACCTACTCAAATGCATATTTGGAAAGTGGTGAAATACATATTGTGTTGTCTCCAAACAACTTAAAATCATGGGATCATGTATAATGGAACAATTATCAACAATAATCTAAAAGGATGTTGTGATGCAAATTTTGTAGGAGATTAGAATGATCGTAAGTCTCAAACATGGTATGTTTTCACTTTTGGAAATGTAACCATAGCATGGAACAACAAAAACAATTTTGTACCTCATTATCCACTACAAAATTTAAATATATTTTGGCTTGTGCAATGACCAAAGGTGTTGTTTGGTTATGTTGGCTCATGTCAAACATTAAAGTGCCACAAAGCAACCCCACACCAATATTTTGAGATAACCATAATGTAGTTCACTTGGTGAAGAATCCAAATTTTCATCATTGTACCAACCACAATATCAATGTGTAGTATCACTTCATCTAGGAGAAGCAAAAGTCAAAGGAAATTGATATTCTTTACATTCCTACAACATATCAAATTGTTGATCTATTGATGAAGCCATCATCACTAGAAAATATTTGCCATTTACATAAGCAACTTGGGTTTGTTTCAAAGGATACTATTTTTTTAGACTATTAAAAATTACATACTCACTTTGCTAGTCAAAGATCTCCTACACTAATCAATGGGAGTATGTTTGGGATCTTGCATTATTTTCTAATTGAATAAGTGGTAGTGAAGTAGTTCAAATTCATCCAAAAACTCAGTGCTAGGGAAAAACTTTGTGCATTTTGAACTATCATCTTCATTATGATTGTGACCAATTCTTCTAGTCACTAATCTTTTACATTTTTTCTTTTTTTTCTTGTTCTTTGGTCTTGCCCATGTTGGTGGAGTAAGTTATTCATTGTTGCTAAGCGGTAGAATGTAAGCTTATGAAAATAAACTAATGAGCAATAAGTTGTTGTATATTTCATGCATACTATTATAATTACGTGAATATATTGATATCACATATGCATGCAATTGAATTGAATCTAAACATCATTGTGTGTTTGGTGGGTGAATCTTTTATCTATGTTTTTTAGTTTTCTTCCACCATAAGGTTGTTTGAGGCGACTAAAACAATTAGCCAAACATTGGTAGTGAAACTCTAAGCTCTTTTGGATAAGTATTATTTGTGAAAGAAGATTTTGGCATATGTATAAAACAAGTGATCAAACTTGAGAGAAATGACCACAATTTTGAAATCCATTATTTAAGTTGTGACAATTTAAGGTTGGAGGACCTTTTCCAAGGCACATGTTTTAGGCACACCATATCAAAGGCATGTCAATATGATAAACAAAAAAAAGGTCTATGTTGAATTACACAAAACATCCATCAAATCTACATCTTAGGAAGACTTTTCAAAAGTGTATTATGTGGTCAAACAATAAGGGAAAAAACGCTAGAAGAATGGACAAAAATGTGTATGAATGCAAGATTGTGACCATGGAAATTGAGCACACCTATAAAAACAAGGTGATGCATCCATGTTCTAATTTGTTTCATAGTTTTAATCTCTAAGTGATTTACTAGTTAAGTTGGAAGTTGAGAGGTTTTATGGTTTCAAATTTTCATAATGGTTTTGTTCATTCCTTTCTTGCTACAAATAGAAAGCACTACAATTTGAGTTTCATCATGCTACTTAATGATCTCAAAATTTCATATGCATCATTTTTTAATTTCATATTCTAGATTTCATATTTTTCCTATGTTGTGTTTCTTAGCACTTTGGATTTGGGACAATGCATAATTGATAAGAAGACCCCATACCTTGAACGTAAAAAAATTAATTCAAGTAATCATGCAATGGTTTTTGGGCCATTTGAGCATATTCGCTAATAGTGATTGTTTATCATTTCTTAACAATGTTTCAAATACCTTTATAAATTAATAATTTTTTCGATTGTTGTTGATTGAAAATTATGATTTTAAAATACCATCATGCAAGCTCTCTATTTTTCATTCGATGGAGGTGGTGGGAAGTGGGAAGTTGATGCCTATTATGCGAATCATTTGGATACTGATTATTTAAAATATTGGTTATGATTTTTTTTGTCTTAATTGCATACCTCCATAATTTTCTCTTTCATTAATACCCCACTCCTCATTATTGCAAATGCATATTTATGTAGGTTCTTAATTTCTGTTTGGTGCAATTTAAATGGAACCAAACTAGTTCTTAACCTAGATCATGCTCCAAATTCTTAGGAAGTTTTTAGAACCAAAATTTTGAAAATCTAGAATACCATCTTCAAACCCACACCAAAGCTTCTATGAAATAAAAATAAAACCAAAAGCCAAAACTAGAGGTTCTTTTCAAGATAAAAAAATCAAACAATAGTAGAAATTTACAAGAAGGGAAAAGCTAGCAAGTAGGTTACAAGGGGACCAAGATATGAACTTATGAAGTTAAACAACTAGCTCTACGAAACCCAATTAAGAAGCAAAATGATCAAAAATATGAAAAACATAAAAACAAGGCCAATGATGTGGGTGTCATTAACCATGGAAGGGAACAAACCAAAAAAAATGAGGATGTTGTTGACTTTCATCCCAAATTGGATGTTGGGAGATGTTGAAAAAGGCCTTGGGTGAAACAACACCTACATTAGTACCATGGTAAAAACAACATTTTTGGGGGTCTAGTTTTGGCTAGGACCAAATTTTGTGATCTTGGCAACAGAAAAATGGAGGTGCAAATGATAGAAATGACTTATTTTGGAAAGAATGGGCCCAAGTTGCCACATTATGAAGAAAAAAATTCTTTAAATATCATATTTAAACAATAGGTTCCAACATGTGGCTAAATATATAAGAGGAATACTAAATTTTTCTACTTTTCTCTTTGACCTTTAACCAAATTTGGCTAAATCATCTTGTTGGTGATCATTAATCCACTTGGCTCACAAATTTGAAAATAAAAATATCCAATTATTATAAATATCCCATCTTTAAACTAAATCGATCTTTTTGAGTCCAAATTCAATATCTACCAAGTTAAATAGAACCTTTATGAGGCCTCACTTGAAAAGGCAAAGATATTAGTGTAGGTGTTGGTTCACCTTAGTTGCTAAAACAATACATTACAATTTGACATTCAACTACAACTTTTCACGATTGGATTCCACAACAATATTTAGTTTCCAATAAGGAAATATATTATTTTTAGAATTGGCTATTAAATCTTACCTCCAAAAGACAAACTTAATTTATTACAAAAGATGAATAATATCATTTGCACATCAATAATTGAATTTGAATGAATTTTGGAAATATAAATAAACACCATTAATTGTGATTTTTTCAAGGGCATAAATTAATTGGGATGTTCTATATCTAAAAGAATTATAATGTATCATTTTAAGAAATAATAAAATCAATAATTCTCACAAAATAAGGTGTTTTCTATTACAATTTTTGATATTTTGTTGGTTATTTTTTAAGCACAACAACAAATGTGACCTAATAAGTTGTTAACACCCCCAAATCAAAACTCATTAACACAAGACCAATAAAAGTTTCACATGCACACTATTGGGTTTGAACTACTGTTGGCAATTTTTAATTTTTTAAAACAACCAATAGTCTTGGTTTAAAAAAATCAAATAAACTTTGATTTTTGATTATTTGAAATTAAAGAAATTCTAGTTTTACTAATGTGAATCCGGTGCATAATGCACCCCGTCGATCCCCTGCACCCGGTCCTTCGCATTTCCCACTCTGGTTCACTTCCACCTATTAAGACCCCTAGAACCCCACCCCCACCCCCTCCCCCCCTCCACGAAAAAAATAAAAATCATGACCCTCCTAAACCCTTAGCCCAACCCAAATCTCCTCACCCACCTTCCAAATCCCAAAAATACCTCTTCCATCGACGACGGCAATTGCTGCACGGAAACGGACGTAAAAGTAAAAGTAAAAGTAAAATTAAGAAGTAAGAACTCAAGGTCTTGAATAGTTTTTGGGCCCTCGAGTTCGAGGGGACAATTTTATTAAATGTGATCTGGGTTTCAGGACCTCGATAGACGGACAGACAGACAAACTTACTAAATTAATATTTTAGTTTTATTTTCTTAAATTGTTAGACCTCTCCAATTCCTAATCAAATTGGTTATCTCAAGGCTAAAGAACATGCAATTATATTTGACAATTCTTTGGTTTAAAGAACCTAATTATATTACAATAATGAAAAGGTTGTTTGAAACATTCATTTGCAATTGTTGGTATTTAATAGTTAGTGAACTGACATTTCATCAAATCCTTTATGTCATTGATTTGGTTTTCAAGGACAAATTTTCATGGGCAAATACAAATTACAATCTCAAAATTGAATTTAGTTGAAAAACCTTTGTATTAATAAGAAGCAAGTTTCCAACATAAAAAAAATCATTCCTTCATTTAAGGGAGAACTTAGGTTAGTCAAACATGCATTTCCACAATATATTAGTCATGTAACAAGTAATAACCATCTTTTTTTCGCTCCATATCTTATATATTAATTTAGTATGTCTGTCTGTCTATCCGTCTGTCAAGGTCCTGAAACCCAAATCACTTTTAATAAAATTGTCCCCCCGAACTTTAGGGCCCAAAAACTATTCAAGACCTCGAGTTCTTACTTCTTACTTTTATTTTTACGTCCGTTTCCGCGCAGCAATTGCCGTCGTCGATGGAGGAGGTATTTTTGGGATTTGGAAGGTGGGTGAGGAGATTTGGGTGCGCTTTTTTGGGCTAAGGGTTTAGGAGGGTCATGATTTTTATTCTTTTCGTGGAGGGGGGGAGGGGGTGGGGGTGGGGTTCTAGGGGTCTTAATAGGTGGAAGTGAACCAAAGTGGGAAATGCGAAGGACCAGGTGCGGGGGATCGACGGGGTGCATTATGCATTGGGTTCACACTAGTTCTATATAAAGTGTTTTATTCTCATTGAAGACTTTGCAATGTTGTAATATTTTGTAAAGCTCCACCTTGCATGCATACTCATTTGCTAAACTTTTTTCCTTCTTTTATTTCAGGTAATTTTAAATTCTTGAATTTCACCACTAGCTTCCATTGTTTTGTTGAAAGATCATCCTAATAATTTTCCTTCAAAAGATCAATGGATTGTCGATGATGCAATTTACAACCTCTTGTTCAATGTCAAAATGGCAACCTATTTGCATAAGTCACAACAATTTTCATTACAACATTTAAGTTTTTTTTTTGGTTGTATCAACAAAATTCTTTAAGTTTTTGATGCCAAGTTCAAAATGAACAATTAATAGGTAAAACCAACATAATTAATCATGAGACATTGTAGAATGTATCAACTCTCAACAAGTTTATGGTTGACTTCAATGGACACAATTTGGTCAATATCAATGTCATTTCATGAAGGCACACAAAGAGGTGTTCCAATTTCCAACCTTGGTTACACCTACAATTGCATCCACATTAACCGCAAGAAGATCCTTCTCATGGAAAACACATTTGGGCACGATCCTAGAAACACAAGGGAAAACATCCTCCTCATATGCATCCTTGTATTTTTCTTTGCTAAGCAAATTGATGTAGGTTATGAATTGATCAAAAAAATGATAGATGATATTTGTAGTGAAAATTCACACACATGTTTCATTTGCAAACTTCTTTGATCACATGTCACCTTTAGATCAAAAGCCAACGTGCATTGCATTTTGATTGTGCATGGGCCCAAAGCTAATGCCACTAAGATATATCTTAATTGCAATGCCCTTCAAGAATTTCAAAAGTGCCTCGAATGAACCCAATGTTGACACTTGCACAAAACTCCTTCACCTTGAATTTTCCAAATTAATAGAGCTTGTATGCATGTCAAAACTCTATATGCCATAGACAACAATCTAGTCACCTTCATGCAATATGCAACTAGAACCTTTTCGCCACATTATTGGTTGTTCCAAGTCCTTCCACAACCTTAACTTGTAAAATTATACATTAAATTTCATTGATGGATATAAGCTTGTCTTCCATCATCTTTTGTGTCAATTGCATTAGTGGTAATAATAAATGTGGGAACTATGCTAATTATTTGTTGTACTTATTAATTCATGTAGTAAAGTTCATAGTTCAAAGTTCAAATGTTGTACCCAAAACTTAGTTATGATTATATTTGTCTTCATTTCAAACTCAATATCCTTATTTTTCACCTTTGGCACACTTATATTTAATGGGAGTGTTACAACAAGTCTTCTACTTGTACAATATTTAATCTACTTTGTTCAAATAATTTTTTTTTAACACATACCATGATTCATGATGTCTTGTTGAAATGTCAAGCACATCATGATTGCCACAACCAATGCATCATTCAATAGTCAACGAAGTGGATTCAATGCATAATTGAAACAATGAGATTAAAGTTATCCACAACAATTTGTGCAATGTCTTATGATAATGGTGGAAGAACTTGACCAACAATACTACTTTGTCTTTGACAATTATAACAAAACAATATTGTTTCTTTGTACATCAATAAACATCATGCATCTTGAAACATCACAACCTTACTTGCAAACCTACACAAAACAAAACACATGAAGGTTTTTCTTATTTTACAAATTTAGAGGAAGTAATTTGTTGTTCATAGGTTTATTTATGAAGTTCAATTGGGATCCTTCTATTTGTAGCCAACAAACACAAGAATTCAATGTGGAACTCAAGTCTTATTAACTATCAACATCTCACTAGAATCACCAACTTGCACCCAAGCCACATCTTGTTTAAGTTCAAAAGTATGTAATTATTTTGGAATATGTTTACATTAAAAAAATAAATATTGGGTTATATGGAATTGAAGCCCATTCAATTTCAATTTAAAACCAATATTGAAAAACCAACACATGACCTTGAAACCAAATGCCACATAATGATGCTAAAAAGGTGAATGCATGTTTTGGTGTAGACAAAAAATTATCATAGTTTGACAATTTTCAATACTTGTGGAACTTTGATATATCATGGTGGATGTTTGGAAAACATTTTGCAACTAAAATTTCAATTAATGATGGTTTACATCTCAATATATAATTGTATCATGAAATTGGAGCAAATATTTTAAAATTACTTATTAATTGGAGTACATTTTCACAATGCAACAACCTTGTCACGATGTTGCAATTGTAAAAAAAGATCACGAAGGACTAGATTTAATGGTAGTTTACCTGTGAAATTTTACACATGTAAATAAACAACCATGAAGAAGAATTTTTTTCTTTAAAATTTTCAATTTTTTTCACGTTGTGAAGTTCATATTAGATGTTTTTAAATCATTTGTTAATACATTATGTTATAATAATGATGAAGATTGTGATATTTTAAAGTTGTAAAATGTTCTTCCATTGGAGATGTAGATGGGCTAAATGTTGTTTTTACCATTTTACATATAATAAAAAATGGTAATCTACTATCAAATAAGGATTTTAAATCAACGTTTATAAAATTATTGGTGCACAAGGATACAACTACCAATCAATTGCATATTCATGGGTTTAACAATTGATTTTATGTTTAAAGCTCAAATTAACTACATGTGATCTCTAGAAAATTTCAAAGTGAATGAAATTTTACGTGTTGCTATTTTTTATACTATATGTACTCCTAGTTTTCCCTAAATTTGTCTACACCATACCATGCATCTACCCAAAAAATGTAGAACTTTTTTTTTATTTGCAATCTAAGATGTAGAATTAAACAAATGACCAACAACACCAACATGATTAGGGTGGTGATTGTCGGCATCCCACATGACATACAAGAAACATGATAATGTTTAGAAGGCCATTTCTCTACAATATGTAGCAATAAAAAAAACGATAGCATGAAAATTGAACAAAAAAAAAACCTTCTTAATCTTCAACTTCCAACCATTACTTACATTTTGCAAAATTTGAACTACACCCCACACAATGGTAATCAAACACCACCATTTTCTATTAACAACATAAATAAGGCCAATTAGGATTCTATGCTATGTCAAGAAAAAAAACAATTGCCTTCATTGCCTAGTGATGACATTCTTCATTTTGCAACTTAAAATTCTTTAAAATTCTTCATTTAGCACCTTGTCATAACATTCTTTACCCGCGAATGTTTACCAAATTACACTGTTTACCAATTAAAAT
>Ga0116228_10003878_pt1 | contig 13212 bp, 14 predicted proteins | sample S1TSphfallax_2_FD_89694 | JGI IMG/M metagenome (GOLD analysis project Ga0116228, IMG submission 89694) | Host-associated microbial communities from peat moss isolated from Minnesota, USA - S1T2_Fc - Sphagnum fallax MG | ecosystem: Host-associated > Plants > Peat moss > Unclassified | place... | reverse complement strand
GACAAACTTTCGAGCAGCAGCGGATTCAGTCCCTCACCGATCACCACCTCGGTCGAACCGCCGCCGATGTCGATCACCAGCCGCTTGTCCGGACTCGAGGGACTGGTGTGGACCACGCCGGAATAGATGAGGCGCGCCTCTTCGAGGCCGGAAATGATTTCGATGGGGTGGCCGAGTGCAGCGCGGGCGCGTTCGAGAAACCACCGCTTGCGCTTGGCCCGGCGCAGCGCATTCGTGCCGACGACACGGACGCTGTCCGCATTCATGGCCCGGAGCCGCTGACCGAAGCGTTCCAGACATCGCAACGCACGATCGGTCGCGGCCTCGTCCAGACGGCCGCTATCGTTCAGTCCCGCGGCGAGGCGGACCATTTCGCGCAATCGATCGAGAATGACGAGTTGGCCGTGCGAATATCGGGCCACCACCATGTGAAAACTGTTCGAGCCCAAATCGACGGCCGCGAGCACGTCGGGCACGACACGTCCGCTCATCTACACGAGCAACATTTTCACGCTGAAAACGAGGATCCGCAGCCGCAGGTGGTCTTGGCGTTCGGATTGCGGATGACGAACTGCGCGCCGGACAGATCGTCCTTGTAGTCGATTTCCGCACCCATCAGGTACTGTGCACTCATCGGATCGACGAGGAGCTGCACGCCCTGTTTCTCGACGCAGAAGTCACCTTCTTCCATATTTTCGTCGAAGGTGAATCCGTACTGAAAACCGGAGCATCCGCCCCCGGAGACGAATACCCGCAATTTGAGGTTCGGGTTGGCCTCCTCGCGGATCAACTCGCCCACCTTGCCGGCGGCGGCATCGGTGAATACCAGCACGTCGGGGGGTGGCGGGATTACATCCGCGGAAACGGCAGCATCTGAAGTTACGTTCATGGTGTTAAGTGTACTCGGCACGGGGCGCGCGATCAAAGTGGACCATCTAAGGGGGCGTGACGCGCGCGGGATCGGGTTCCAGCTCGCCGGCATCGCGTGACGCCCGGTGTATCAACTTACCATTAATCTGGGCGCCGACGGCGGTTTCAATGACGGAATATCGAACGTTGCCCAAAACCCGTGCTTTTTCACCGAGTTCCACGCGCCCGGAGGCGTCGATATCGCCCTTCACGATGCCGTTCAGCACGATGTTGGAGACCACCACCGAGCCCTCGATGGCACCGTGCTCGCTCACCCACAGAAAAGAATCGCCGGCTTGTGCGCCGCTGACGTTGCCGTTGATGTACCCATCGAGATGAAAACCACCCGCAAATTCGACGTCGCCGTTGATCCGGGTCCGTCGGTCGACCAGCGTGTTGATCTGCTTAGGCTTACTCCGTTTCAGTTTGAACATCGTTCGCCGCGTCTTTGGTTTCCGTTTCCGTCGACATCCCCTGACTTTTCCAGACGAATGCCTGGCGGAAGCCATGCGCGGCATCTCGACCGGCGTGAAGTTCGACGTCGACGCGAGTCGGCTCGAAACCCGGCGGCAATTGCACGGTCTCGTCGTAGTCCTGAAAGTAGCGGAACGAATAGGCCAGCCCCGCGCGCTTCGCCACGGATACCTCGTACAAGCTCAAACTGACCGGTTTACCGCGTAATAAGCCCTCGATGGCGACCGCCACCGCGCCGGCGACGTTCTTCTCCGGCTTGCCGGTCTGCATCAACACGAATTTTAGCCCGAATTGCCCGGCCGCAGCCTGCGGCACGATTTGCATCGTCTGCACCTTGACATGGACCAGGGTATCGGGCTGCACCAGGCCGCGATAGAACGACAAATCCTGGGTCAGGCGTGCGATCTGACTTTGCATGTCGCCCAAGCTCCGTTCCACCTGCTTATAGCCCTCCCGGTCCACCCGCCGCGCCACGTCAGCCTCTTCCAATTGCTCGCGCTGGCGCTTGTTCTCCGCTTCCAGATCCCGGATGCGCTTGCTCGCCGCCAATGCGCCGCGCATCGAATCAACCACGTCGAACCCCGCTTGATGGCGGCCGAATTCGAAGGTCGCGACCAGCACCAATAACGCCGCCAGCGACCCCAGCGTCAGCAGCACGGCGCGGCGCTTCGGGGCATGCACGCGAACGACGAGTTTGCCGAACAAATCAGCCATGAACAGTGATTCCTGCCGCACTCCCGAAATTGCGGACATTACACGAAGCCCGGGCCCACGCGGTATCATCGACGGCTGACTTACCTGCCGAGGAATCCGCTTGCTCTGGTTAAAGGCCTTTCATGTGATCGCGATGGTGACCTGGTTCGCCGGACTGTTTTATCTGCCGCGACTTTTCGTTTATCACGCCGATGCCGGCGACTGGATCAGCGTGGAACGCTTCCGCGTCATGGAACGACGCTTATTCATCCTGATGAGCATCGGCGCGCTGCTGACCATTGGGTTCGGCGTCGCGATGATCGTGGCAGCGCCCGGGTATATGAAAATGGGCTGGCTGCACGCCAAGCTGTTCCTGGTGCTGCTGCTCGTCGTGTATCACCTCCTGTGTTACAAATTCGTGCGCGATTTCGCCCACGATCGCAAAACGCATAGCGCGCGGTGGTTTCGCATGTTCAACGAAGTGCCGTCGCTGCTCTTGATCGGCATCGTGATCCTCGCCATCGTCAAGCCTTGGTGAGGCGCTGACGCGCCGAACCTACGCGGTCGCCGTCCCGGCGACCGCGGCCTTGGGGCGCTCGCGAGGCGCGAGCGTGGAGCGCGCGCCGGCTGCTGCTACGGGATGGGGGCGGCTTTGGGCTTCGCGCGGGCGGTGCCGCCGCTGACCTCGTCCCACCAGTCGGGATAGGGAGGAAGCCCGTCGGGGTAGATGAGCTTGCCGAGGTCGTGGAGCGCCCGCACATAGACACGGCGCTTGAAGTAGACCACCTCGCGCACCGGCGTCCAGAAGTCGGACCATCGCCAGCGATCGAATTCCGGGGTGCTGGTGCTGTCGAAGTGCACTTGCGATTCGTCCGACTTGAGTTGCAATAAAAACCAGCGCTGCTTCTGGCCGATGCAGCGGTCACGCACGTATTGCCGGGGCAAGCGATACCGCAGCCAGCCGCGGGTCGAACCCAACACCTCGACATCGTCAGGACCTAAGCCGATTTCTTCCTTCAGCTCGCGAAACAAGGCATCTTCGACGAGCTCGCCGCGATGGATCCCGCCCTGCGGAAATTGCCAACCCCGGCCGCCGACGCGGCCGCCCAAGAACAATTCCCCCCTGCCCCGCGTCAGCACGATGCCGACGTTTGCGCGAAACCCGTCTTTGTCGATGTAATCGCTGGTGGGTTGTACGGACATGCAGCGATTGTTCCATATCGACGGTCCGTTGTGACGGTCTCTCGTCTCATCCAGCGCCCATTTGCACGCGATTGCGCCCCAAAGCCTTGGCCCGATACAAGGCTGCGTCCGCATCGGCCAACAGGCGATCAGCGACAGCCTACAGGTCGGCCTCGTGACGACCCAGTGCCACGGCGGCAACGCCGATCGACACCGTGAGATTGCGCTCCACTTGGGCGGTGAGAGCAAACGGCACCGCCGCGATCACGTCGCGGATGCGCTCGGCCAGCAACGCCGCATCCGCGGCGCTCGCTTCGGGCAGGAGGATCGCCAGTTCATCACCACCGAAGCGGGCTGCAGTATCCATGCTGCGAATCTGCGTCTCCACCCGGTTGGCGATTTCCTTCAGCGCGTTGTCGCCGGCAAGATGGCCGTAGCCGTCGTTGATGCCCTTGAATCGGTCGATATCTATCATCAGGCAGGCAATCGAGCCGGCGCGGCGCTGGGCGCGAGCCAGCTCCTCCTTCAAGCGCTGCTGCAGATAGCGACGGTTGTGCCAACCGGTCAGGAAATCGGTGATTCCGGCGCGCAACAGCCGCGCCCGGTTGACCGCGTTTTCGATGCACACGGCGCCGACCGCCCCGAGGTGCGCGAGGAAATCGGTGCCGTGATGGCGGGTAAAGCGCGTCGGATCGCGGCTGCCGAAGCACAGCGCTCCCGTGGCGCGATCCTTGCGTGGCAGCGGCACCAGGGCCGTGCTCTTGAGGTTGCTGCTGCCCGGAAACAGCAGATGATGGTCGGCGCCGACGAAGGGTCCGAGCCAGGGACGGTGCAGCACCGCCAGCTGCGGCGCCAGCCCCACCAGCGAGTCGACAAAGAAAATTTGCTTGAACTCTTCGGGACGGTCACCGCCGGCGACCAACAAATGGCGGATCTCGTGCTGCGGATCGAGCAGCACCACGCTGACCGCATCGAGGGTATAAGACTCGCGCAAGCCGTCGACCATTGCGCGGAGGAGCTGCGCCAGACTGTCGGCGCGCAGCAGCGTCAACTCGCGCGCCTGCGTGCGCTTGAGGATGGTCTCGTTGTTCGCCGCCTCCGCGGTCATCTCCTTCAGACGCTTCTTAAGTTCCTCGTTTTCCTGAATCGTCACGTCCATACGCAAAGCATCCTTCGCGAAGCCTAGCCGGCACGCGCTTGAGCGCGCACATCCAAATAGGCTCGACCCTGGTTCATGATGGCGGCGAATGCCGCGGCATCCTTGGTTTTTACCGCCGACACCACCCGTTCGACGGCTGCGCCGAGCGCCAACAAGGATTCGCCGCCGTATTCGTTCAGGCTCTGGATCTCGAAATACAGGTCGGGACTTTCGGCTGCCACCCGGGCGGCAACCTCCAGCTGCGCGTCGAAAGTCGTGCTCGACAACTTGGCAAGCCTGGGTGCCGCTTCGCCGCTTTCGGCAAGAGCGGTGAAGAAAGCGATGTTGAGCGCGTGCGACAGACCGAGCACATAGGCGATCAAGCGGTCGTGTTCGTCCAGATCCATGACCACCCGCTCGGCCATCGTCGGGGCGAACAGATCCTGAGCCTCGGCGAGCGCCGCTGCATGCCCAAGATCGATGAAGATGACGTGCCGGCCGGACAAGAGTTCCGTGTCCGGCCCGAACATGGGATGCAGCGAGGTCACGCGACAGCCGGCCTTGACCAGTGCATCGAGTCCCGCGCGCAGCGGCGTTTTGAGGGAACCCAAGTCGAAAATCAGTCCGCGCGGCGCCCGCGCGGCCAGCGTCTGCAGTAGTCCGGCGGTGATGCCGAGCGGCGTGGCCAGGACGATCAGATCGAAATCGAGCGCGTCCCGCTGCCAGTCGGCCAACTGAACGAATCCCGGCAGGGATCCGGCGGGGTCGGAAATCGCCACGTCGAAGCCCTGCGAGGCCAAAAACTCGGCGAACCAACCGCCCATCTTGCCGCGACCGCCGATGACCAGCGCCCGTTTGCCGCTGCCGTGGGCTCCTGCCGCCACACGCGCGTGCTCCTGGGTCGTCAAGGACGATTGGATCAGCTGGCGCAGCAGCGATTCGGCCAGATCCGGCGAGATATGCAACCGCTCCGCGGCGGTGCGGGCGCGCAGAATGACCTCCCGCTCGCGCCCGAAATCGCGTGTCGCGCGGCCGGTGGCGCGTTTCACGGCCGCCACTTCCTCGCTCAGCCTTTGGCGACGCGCAACGAGACCGAGCAGCTGCTCGTCAAGGTCGGTCAGGGTGCTTCGCAATTCTTCCAGCGTCATAAGGAGATCCCATTTTGTGCCGGTTCATCTTTTACGGGGGAGGCGCCGCTACCGCAAGCGTAGCCGCTTGGATACCATCGCGACATGAATACCCTACCCGAGCCTCTCCCCGCCAATCCTTTGAGCCTCGCCGCCGCCTGGTTGGAACAGGCACGGATCGACGCGTCCCAGCCCAATCCGAATGCCATGGTACTGGCCACCGTCGATGAGCGCGGTCAGCCATCGGCGCGCGTGGTTCTCTGCAAGGGAATCGACGCCGGCGGATACGTCAAATTCTTCACCAATTACCAATCGCGCAAGGGCGCTGAACTTGCGGCCAACGCCAGGGCGGCGGTGGTCTTCCATTGGGACCATCGCCACCGGCAGGTGCGTGCCGAGGGACGCGTCGAACGCCTTTCCGCGGCCGAAAACGACGAATACTTCCAGGGACGACCCTGGCCGAGCCGCCTTGGCGCTTGGGCCAGCCAACAGAGCCGGCCGGTCGCATCGCGCGAGGCGCTCGCTGCGGCGGTGGTGGCACAGGCCCGCCGCTTCAATATTGATTACGCGGGTCCCGGCGCACCGGAGCCGGAAGGCATCTCCCCGGAAATTCCCCGACCGCCCAACTGGGGCGGCTTTCGGCTCTGGGTAGACGCCATGGAACTGTGGGTCGAGGGAGAATTCCGTATCCACGATCGCGCCCGATGGACGCGACTCGACGCCGACGAACGGCCCGCCGGCGAGCCCCGCTGGTCGGTGACGCGTCTGCAACCATGAAGCTGCGCTCATGAACCTGCTTCAGGGCCACGATGCCACCTGCCCGCATTGCTGGGAAACCATCGGCCTCACGCTGGACCTGTCGGTGCCCGAGCAGTCGTATATCGAGGACTGTCCGGTGTGCTGCAAGCCGATGCTGGTCTCCTACTCGTCGGAGGACTGCGAACTCGCGGACCTGCGCGTCGACCCGACCGATTGAAACCCGTGCCGCCAGTGCGCTGGTTCAGGACGACCCGCATCGCGCTGCTGTTGCTGATCCTGGTGATCGTCGCGGCGACCACCTGGCAGGAGCGCTATCACAGCACCCGCTGGCGCGAGCCGCTGTTCGTCGCCTTGTACCCAATAGCCGCCGACGACAGCCCGGTTACGCGGGATTACGTCGATTCCCTGAACGACGAACGCTTCGAGGGAATAGACCGCTTCTTCGCACGTGAAGCAGCGCGTTATGGCCTCACCATCGCCCTGCCCTTCAAGATACGCCGCCAGGCCAAACTCGAGCGACTGCCGCCGGAACGCCCGCCGCAGGCGTCGCTGCTCGGCACGGCGTTCTGGAGTTTGCGGCTGCGGTATTGGGCCTGGAGTGTCACCCGGCACGCCCGCGAGCCGGCCGACGTGCGCGTCTTCGTGCTGTATCACGATCCGGCCATCACCCCCACGGTGCCCCATTCGCTCGGCCTTGCCAAGGGACTGATCGGCGTGGTCTATGCGTTTGCCGCGCCCATCATGAACGACGAGAACGAGGTGGTGATCGCCCATGAACTGCTGCATACCGTCGGCGCCACCGACAAATACGATCCGTCCAACGATGCGCCGCGCTTTCCTGAGGGTTACGGCAACCCGGAGCAGGTGCCGCTGTACCCCCAGGCCGATGCAGAACTGATGGCAGGTCGCCGCATGCTGTCGCCGACCCGCTGGGATCAGGTGACCTCGCTGGACGACGTGGTCATCGGCACCGCGACCGCCGCCGAGATACGCTGGCCCGCGCATCCCCGCTGATCGCGCCTCGCCAAACCCCGCCGCCGCCCGCTCATTCCAGGGCGGCGAGCACGGCCGCATGCAGCCGGCCATTCGTCGCCAGCACCGTATTCGATTGCAGCGTCACCGGCGCGCCGCCCAATTCGGTGAACCGGCCGCCCGCCTCGCTCACGATCGCAACGCTGGCGGCAATGTCGAGAATATTCACGTCCGTCTCGATCACTGCATCGATCTTGCCGGCCGCCAACAGGTGGTAATGCAAAAAGTCACCGTACCCGCGGATGCGATTGACCCGCGCCACCAGGCCGCCGTACCGATGCCATTGCGCACCGGATGCCAGCGACTTCAAGTTGCCCGACGACAACGCGGCGTCTTCCAGTGCGCTCACCGAGCTTACGCCGATGGGCTTGCCGTTGAGGTATGCGCCGCAGCCGCGTTCCGCATACGCGAGTTCACCGTACACCGGCGCGCTCGACACGCCGAGGACGATTTCGCCCCGCCGCAGCAGCGCGATCTGGCTCGAGAACATTGGATATTCGCGCACAAACGCCTTGGTGCCGTCGATCGGATCGACCAGCCATAGATTATCCGCGTCCATGCCGCGCGACAGCGTTTCCTCGCCGAAAAACCCATAGTCGGGAAAACGGCTCTCGAGAATTTCGCGGATCGCGTTCTCGCAGCGGACGTCGGCCTCGGTCACCGGTGACTTGTCGGCCTTGATGTGCACTTCGAGATTCTGCTGATACAGCGCGCGCGCAATGTCGGCCGCGCGCGCCGCCGCGTCGAGGGCGGCCGCCAATTCCGGGGAGAAACTCATGGCTTTAGGCTCCGTTGTGCTACCGTCCCGCTTCTTCCGAGGAGTTTACGCGTCATGGCCAACCGGCTCACGAAGATCTACACACGCACCGGCGACGATGGCACCACCGGCTTAGGCGACGGCGCGCGGGTGGCCAAGGAAAGCCTGCGGGTCGAGGCCTACGGCACCGTCGACGAGGCGAATAGCTTCATCGGCGTGGTCCTCGCCGTGCCGGCGCTGCCCGTCGCGATCAAGACCTGTCTCACCGAGGTGCAGCATGATCTGTTCGATCTAGGCGGCGAACTCTGCATACCCGGACACCGGATGATCACGGCCGCGTACATCGACCGGCTCGAGTCGACACTCGATGGCTTCAACGACGAACTGCCGCCACTCAAGGATTTCATCCTCCCGGGCGGTGGGCCCGGAGCCGCCGCCTGTCATGTCGCGCGCACCGTGTGCCGACGCGCGGAGCGGCGCGTCTGGTCCCTGGCACGCGTGGAAGAGGTGGCGCCCGAGGCCCTCAAATATCTGAACCGGTTGTCGGACCTATTGTTCGTGCTCGCACGCGTGCTCGCGCGTCACGAGCAAGGCAGCGAGGTCATCTGGCGCCGCGCGCGCTAGCGGTGTCTTCTAAGCCACGCTGCTCGCGCGCAGCGGACTGGAATGCAACCAATCGGTGTGCCAGCGTTCCAGCTCGCTGATGGGCAGCGGCCGGCAGAATAGGAACCCCTGAACCTGGGTCGCATCGCGATCCCGCAGATACTGCCACTGCGCCTCGGTCTCGACGCCTTCGGCGACGGTTGCCAACCCCAGGCTCTTGGCCATCGCGATGATGGCATCCACCAGCGGCGCGTTGCCGGCGGTCTTCGAGGCGATGTCGCGCACGAAGCTGCGGTCGATTTTGAGCGTATCGATCGGAAAATGCCGCAGGTACGACATGGAGCTATAGCCGGTGCCAAAATCGTCGAGCGCAGTGGCGACGCCGAGATCCTTCAAGGATTTCACCGCCTTGTTCACGGCGCTCGAATATTCGATGAGCGCGCCTTCGGTGAATTCCAACTCGATCGTGCGCGAGTCGATGCCGGCCTGATCGATGGCGTTCGACACCCGCCGCACCAGACTGCCGTCGCGGAACTGGATGCCGGAAACGTTGACCGCCAACTGTCGATGCGGCGCCCCGGCATCGCGCCAGCGGCGCGCCTGCGCACACGCCTCGCGTAACACCCAATCGCCGATTTCGACTATCAATCCGCTTTGTTCGGCGAGCGGAATGAACTCATCGGGGGGCACGAGCCCGCGCTGCGGATGGTTCCAGCGCAGCAACGCCTCGACCGCCTCGACCCGGAGGTCCTTGAGTGCGAGACGAGGCTGGTAATTCAACGTAAATTCCTGACGCTCCAGCGCCTTGCGCAAATCCGCCTCCAGCGATAAGTGCTTGGCGGCGCGCGTGCTGATCGATTGTTTGAAAAATTCGATGCCGTTCTGGCCCGCCTTCTTGGCATGATGCATGGCGGCGTCGGCATTCTTGACCAGCGCCTCGCCGCCGTCGGCATCCATCGGAAACATGCTGATGCCGATGCTCGCCGAGAGCGGGATCTCCTGCTGCGCAAAGGCGAACGGCCGCTCGAGCGCCGCGCGCACACGCCGCGCCACGACCTGCGCGGCCTCCGCCGTGGCGATACCGGGCAGCGCCAGCCCGAACTCATCCGCGCCGGTGCGCGACACCCAGTCGTTGAGGTCGGCCGGTTTGCCGATCTCGCCCGGATTTGCCACGTTGTGCGAGTCGCGCACGCACAGTTGCAGCCGGTGGGCGACCTCCTTCAACAGCGCATCGCCCACCGCCGAACCCTGGGTGTCGTTGATGCGCGAGAAATTATCGACGTCGAGCATCAAGAGCGCGATGCCCTTGCGCCGCGGTACAGCCCAGCCAACGTGGGCTTCCAGGATCTGCAGCAGCCGCGCGCGGTTCGGCAGCGAGGTGAGCGGATCGTAGTACGCCAGGTAGCGCACCCGCGCCTCGCTCTCGCGCAGCTGGTCCTGGGTCTGTTTCGCACGCACCAGGAACTTCACCCGCTGCGCGAGCAGCATGGGATTGATGCCCTTCGAGGAGAAATCGGTGGCTCCCGCCTCGTAGGCGCGGTTGACCGACTCCATGTCGTCGAGACTGGTCTGCATCAGGATCGGTAGGTGCCGGCACTCCGGCATTGCGCGCAGCGCGCGGCAAACGTCGAAGCCGCTCATTCCCGGCATCACCACGTCCAACACCACGCAGTCGACCGGCCGGTCCCGATACTCGGCCAGCGCGCTGGCGCCGTCCGCCGCGGTCGAGACGCCGAATCCCGCCATTTCCAATGCCGTTCCCATGAGCAATCGTGCGCCCGGATCGTCGTCGACGACCAGAACGGTGGCTGACAGGTTGGCAATATTGTCCATGAGATTTGTCATCCTTTGGTCGATTCTGGTGGCGTCGTCAGGCCGCATCTGCCGAGCGCTCGCGCGCCAGTGCCGCGCAAAATTCTTGGTACTCCCTGCGCATCTTCAGCACCAGCGGCCCCGTCTGGGCGACCCCGCCCTCGCGCACCAGCACTTCACATTCCTTGGCCGCCTGCGCGAGCCGCATGCCGCCCAAGTTCGCGGTGCTGGACTTCAGCGTATGCACGGCTTCCGCCAGGGCACTCGCCTGCATGGCCGCGGCGGCCGACTCGACCGCGGCCAGCAGCAACGGCGAGTGCTCCAGGTACAGATCGATCAGGGAATCGAGCAGCCCTGGCCGCGGCAAGGCCGCGATATTGCGCAGCACACCAACGTCGATCAGCGGTGGTCGCGACGATTCGCGCCGTTCCGGCTCGCGCAGCGTGCAGAGCGACATCCAGCGCTGCAGCAACGCGGCCAGCTGCTGCTGCGTGAACGGCTTGCTGAGGAAGTCGTCCATGCCGGCGGCCAGGCAGCGTTCGCGATCGCCCTCCATCGCATTCGCCGTCAGCGCGATGATGGGCACGCGGGCATGCCCCACGCTCGATTCACGGCGGCGGATTTCGGCGGTGGCGGAGAGTCCGTCCATGACCGGCATCTGGCAATCCATCAACACGGCGTCGTAGACCCGGTCGTTCATGGCCTCGATGGCCCGCCAGCCATTGTCCGCCGCGTCGGTGCGGCAGCCGAGCGCCTCGAGCATTCCCACCGCCACTTCCCGATTGACGGGATTGTCCTCGACCAGAAGCACACGCGGGCCGAGGCGCGGCACGGGCGGCGGCGCCTTTGGCACGCGCGCGTCGGCGACAATCCCCGCCCCAGCCGCGGCTCCCGGCGCGGCCGTCATTGCGCGGCTCAGGCAGCTGAACAGCTGCGAGCGGCGCAGCGGCTTCGGCACGACGGCGGCGAACAAGCGCGCCGCTTCCGCGGTATTGTCGAGGCCATCCTGCGAATTCAGCAGGATCAGCCGCAGGCCGTCGGCGCGTGCATCCGTGCGGATCAACCGGGCCATTTCCAGCCCACCCATGATCGGCATCTGATCATCCAGCAGCGCGAGATCGAAGGCGGCCGCGCCGGCTGCCGTCAGCACCTCGAGGCCGCTCGCCCCATCCTCGGCCACGGTCACTATCACACCCCAATCGGTCAGGTGCTGCTCGAGGATTTCGCGGCTGTTCGCACTGTCATCGACCACCAGGGCGCGCAGCCCGTTCAGGTTCAAGCGGGGCAACTGGGCGAGAACGATCCCGGTGTCGGACGAGTGCAACCCGGCGAGCGGTTCCAGCGCCACATCCAACCAGAAGGTGGAACCTTGACCGACGCTGCTGCGCACGCCGATCTCGCCACCCATCAAGGTCGCGAGCTCCCGGCAGATCGCCAGCCCCAAGCCGGTGCCGCCGTACTTTCGCGTGGTGAAGGAATCGGCCTGACTGAAGGCATTGAAGATATGCGAATGGGCCTCTTCCGGGATGCCGATACCGGAGTCGGTCACTTCGAAGCGCACCAGCCCCTGCGCGTCGAGCGCCTTGACGCGGATGCTGATTTCGCCGGTGTCGGTGAACTTCAGGGCGTTGCCCACCAGATTCATGAGAATCTGCCGCAGCCGGATCGGATCGCCACGCACCACGCTCGCCACCTCGGGCTCGATCACGCAGGCGAGTTCCAGTCCCTTTGCCTGGGCACGGCCGGCGAAGATCTCGATGGTCTCCTCCACAGTCGCCCGCAGGCCGAACTCCACCCGTTCCAGATCGAGTTTGCCCGCCTCGATCTTCGAGAAGTCCAAAATGTCGTTGATGATCTGCAGCAGTGTTTCGGCGGAACGCGAGATGGTCTCCGACAGCCGCCGCTGTCGCGGCGTCAGTTCCGTGTTCTGCAATAGTTCCGACATGCCCATCACGCCGTTCATGGGCGTGCGAATCTCGTGGCTCATGCGGGCGAGGAATTCACTCTTGGCATGGCTCGCCCGCTCGGCGGCCTCCTTCGCGGCATTGGCTTCGGCGATGGCCCGCGTGAGTTCGCGGTTGGCATTGCCGAGATTCACGGTGCGCTCCGCCACCTGCAGTTCCAGGAATTGCCGGTACTTCTCGAGGCGCGAATCGCGATGCCGGATCTGACCCAGCATCTGATTGAAGCCTTCGATCAGCGTGCCGATTTCATCATGTGAATTGCGCTCCACGCGCAGCGTGTAGTCCTGCTCTGCGGATACCCGCTGCATGGTATGTGCCAGATTCACGATCGGTCCGGAGATCTGCTGCTGCAGCCGCGCGGCCAGCCAGTGGGAAGCGCCGAGAGCGGCAGCGACGGCGGCCACGGTGATGAGCAGATACCCCGGCCAGTCGGGGTACAAAGCGTTGGTCACGAAATGCATCAGCATCGCGATGCCGAACGCCACCATCGCCGGCACCATGATGACGACGCGCAATTTGCGTTCGATCGGGAGGTCCGCAAACCAACGAATCAATAGCCCTCCCCATTTATCCGAAGCGAATGTTTCGCGGCAACCCACTATGTCGGCTTGGATTTTCGAATCTGGTGCGACTGCGATGCGACCTGCGTCACGTTGACGCCGATGCAGGGAAATGCCTACGCGGGCTACGTGGCGTTATGGTGAATTCGGCGCAGCATGGCCGACGCGATCAGGGCGCGGGCGTGTGGCCAGTCGAACGCGG
>Ga0116228_10003876_pt1 | contig 13218 bp, 11 predicted proteins | sample S1TSphfallax_2_FD_89694 | JGI IMG/M metagenome (GOLD analysis project Ga0116228, IMG submission 89694) | Host-associated microbial communities from peat moss isolated from Minnesota, USA - S1T2_Fc - Sphagnum fallax MG | ecosystem: Host-associated > Plants > Peat moss > Unclassified | place... | reverse complement strand
AGGAAGGTAGCAAGAAAAAAATAATATCATGAAGGTGCTTGTGGCCACAGGGCTATGAAAGGGAAGCGACAAGAAAAAAAAATTTATTGTGAAGGTGCTTGTGATCACGTGGCGCTCTGAAATTTCAGATTGGGTTTTGAGCCTTTAGGCTTACCTCCACTAAAAATAATACCTCTAGCACCAAGGTTTGATCAAGCCCAATCCTCTTGGGATATCAATATTGGGTTTGAATCACATTGAGGTGTTTCTTGAAGGATTCCTCACATTCTACAATCATTCAGTATCGAGGAAAAATCACTCCCAAAGCTTCCATACTCCATGTCAAGGGAAGCATGATTGTAAGTACGAAATAAAAAATTCAATTGTTTTTTTCACCTGATTTTTTATAGTTTCCACAACCTAAATGTGCATATCTTTTGTCACAAAACTTACAACCCATGTTAATTGGTCTACATGTTTTGCCAAAAATGTGTTGTCCATTGCAATCAAAGGTTAAATGTTTGATACGTGTATTCAAGTCTAATATCCACTTCATGATGAGAAGGTCATGGGAGGAACTCGCCAAAGATTTAATGGAAGAAAACATATCAGACTTGAAAGTTATGTTAAGGTCCACAAAATGTGAGAACAAATATGCTTCACAAAACTTGATTACTATCCCATAATCAACAACAAAAACATCTTGAGCTTAGCCCAATTTCATTAAAATGTTCACCTCCTCCAACAATGGCAACAAGAATGCTAGCCCATAAAGGACTTCAATATCGCATCAAAGTTCACCGTGGTAGAATTGCTACTAGCAAAATCCATGGCCATCTTGACCACCAAAGTGTAGTATGCATTCATCATCTTTTTTGTAGGTTCCCACATAAAAATCCACTTTGCTTTCACATTTTTCAACAACTTATCACCTTGAATCTCCATGATTTTAGTAAGCTTGTTGAGTTCTAAGTGCCTATTCAAGCTTTTACTAAAGAAAGCATATAAGGTTTGGAGGAAGTTCTCCAACCTACAAAACATGTTCAACTTAAACAAAACTTACACAACAATATTAGTTCAATGGGCCATGCAATGGATGCCTTGCATGTGAAAAACATAATCCATTTGAATTTGTTGTGTAATTCCAATATTAACACATTGAAAAATATTCACATCGTTAGCTCCAAAACAAATGAGCTTAAATGTTGGTATTTGACTTGTTAGATCACCAATAATCAATTATGTTCAAATACTGATTGTGGTCAAATTTCCAAAATCAGCCTTTTCAATCACCTTTGCAAGGGAGACCATAATTAGCATTTTGGACCAATCCTTAATGACATACACATGCAAGGAAATCTAGTTCTGATTATCAACATTTTTGACTTCATCACAAGAGATAAAAATATAATTTGTTGTTTTGATACCTTATGTAGTGGATGGTTTGATAATGGACTAACCAATATTGTCACACCAATGCTTTTGTGGATAGTACTTCACTGAAGGAATTGTAACATGCCTTTCATGCTTTCTTATTCAAGCATGGGTTCTCCCTTTCAGAGTAGGTATAAATTTGTGGCAAATTGAATATTTTCTTCAAGCCTTTATGTGCCATACCATGCATAACCTTTTCCAACACACTTTCCCCACCCCCGAAAACATAAAACACTTCATTCTTAGCATGTTGGTAATCCTTAGTATAGTAGAATGTACCTTTAGGAACACCAAACATTGGGGAAGTAACCTTTTTTCCTATTAGCATGTTAACAAAGAGAATCAAACATAGGAATAAGAAGTTTTTCCTTGTAACATTTGTGCAAATCTTGCACAAAACATGTGTGACAAGCATGTTTTCACTCAAAATATTTTATGTGGACATGGTAGTTTTGCAACCTAGACATCCTAAAATTTCCAATTTAGTTCATAGGCCTTTTTTCTTTTCTTACATTCAAGTTTAATTTTGTCAAAATTTTTGTCAAGTTCAACTTCAAGTGTTAAATCAATTTGAAATGGATTTCCTTCATTCATGACTAATTAATTTTGCTTTATCTTTTAAAGCCCTTATAACACCTTGGTTGTTGCTTTCAATAGCATTGTTAGTTGCCTTACTCTATTGACAAAAAAAACAACGAAACTTAAAGTTGTTTGAGGTTTGAAAGGTTAATGAGGAACCATGTTGAAACTTGAAACTCAAATTCCACAAAATACATAACCACTTAAAAAAAAACATTCACAAAAAAGGTTAAGATTAGCAGTTTTATTTGCTTGTGTTGACAACAACAAAAGTTGCAATGCACATTGAACACATCAACGACCAACCAAAGTTACAATGCACAATGAATGTGTCAATGACTAGTTAGAGCTACAACAATTGCAACATGCGATGAACACATCATTTCAAACGATGAAACAAAGGTGAGTTACTAAAACAAGTGGAATTGCTGAAGGTGGGGTTGCAATCCTTTGGAATGGTGTAAGTTTTGGTCAAGTTTATGCATGTTGCAACAACACCCAATTGGTTAACAATAGAACAAAAGTTAATGTAATAGTTATAGTGTGCAACGATTATGTCAACAACCAACAAGAACTATAGTTGTTGTAGTGCACAATGAATATGTCAATGACTTGAAAACACATGAAGATTATAACTATGGAATGAATGCATTGATGACTAACAAAAATTGCAACTCTGTCAATGTGCAATGAACACATTGATGACCTATAAGCACACAATGATTGCAATTGCATGATAAGCTTGTCAATGACCAACAATAGTTGTAATAATCATAATTTGCAATGAGTGCATTAAAACCTTACAAGCACATGATGAGAACTTTGATTTGTTAAAAAAAACTAACTAGCAACAATTCACATCAACTTGTAAAAAATTTAATCGCAAGCTTGCAAGCACATTGCACTGTGCAAGTTTGCAACATTCTTCTTTCTCCATTAAAAACCTTGGTCAACACTAAACAAATACATCTAGTGCAAGGTACAACTTCATAACAAGTGCATGGAGGAAATTGGGAGTCTTATGAGTAGGTGATTGATGCATGTTGCTCAAGAACAAGGTTGGTGAACTACAATTATGTGAAAGGTTTAATGATGGTGACACCTTTCCTAATTGGGTTGAACAATTTGGTGATTAAATTGTTAAGATGCTCTTCTTAAAGGCAATCTAAAGACTGAAAGGGAGTACTTTAAGCATCCACGTTCATTACAAAATAAAATATTTTGGTGAAGGTTTTACATTTAAGGTGGCTATTTGGCATTAATCATGACAACACATTTGATTTTTGGCGAAAAGGTTGATTTTTCAACCTTTATTTCCTTTGTTAAGGTGGTTGAATCTTTTTAGATGGGGAATTTTGGCAATAATTTCCAAAAAAAAAATCTTTATTGGGTACCCCCACAACTAGCTAGAACTTAGGTTTTCTTTCAAACCTAGATTTAAACAATACAACATATACGGGCTTGAATAACTTAACCCCCATAATTACATTAGTTGGGATTTTCACATTTTGGGACAAAACCCAATTCTTTAGGGGTGATTGGATTTCTTTTTGGTTAAGGGAAAACAAATGAAAGGTAGTAAACAAATATGTGCCCTATTTCCTTATGGCCTAACTACATCCTTGTCATCTTTTGTTTTTTTTCTTGAAGCTCCCCGATGCTTTAACCTTTCAAAGGTTTTCCATGATGTTTTTTTCTTCTTTTTGTTTTTGTTGCAACTATAGAAAAATAACAACTTATTATTCTTTTTCATCTTGTTGAAAAAAACTTACTCATCTATCACCTAAGGTTATCACACAAACATTCAAATTCCTCTTCTATATAAACCCTTATGCCTTGTATTTCTTTTGTTTTTTCATGTTTCCAATGTGTGCAAGTCAATGCAATGCACATGAAAAATATAAACAAAAGGAAGTTTTTGTACCTACATGTTTTTTATACCAAAAGCAAACAACAACTATGTGGCGGTAATCTTATTGCTGATTTCCTAAGGTTCTTCTATATCATCAACTTATAGTGACATACTTTGTTTTTTTTTTCCTTGAAAGTTTGTTTGGGTTCCACACCCTTTTTTCATACACACAATATCACATATCTTGATTTCATTTGTAATCTAAACTTTTGGATCAATTGTTTCATAAGCAATATTGTCATGAACCCCAACCATTATTTTGATATAATCATAATCACATAATTTATATTTCAACTCTAAACTAAATTCTTGCGTTTCATGATGGTGAGATTTTTTTTGCATGTCACTGCCATTTTTGTAGCATGGTCATTTAAACATTTTTATGAATGTTTATACATGTCCACATATTCATTTTTGTAACTTTCCACCCATTTTATTTTCCAAAATCAATTTTAGTTCGATTTCAATTTGTGAACCTTGATCACCCCATGTCGCATTGCACATACTTGCGTGCCCCATTCCACATAATGCCCCCATCCATCATAAATGAACAATACCTTCATTCACATGAAGAAAAATTGACTATGTCCCCCCTCCCCCGCAAACAATACTTTCATGGGTGATAATTTTGGGTCACTATTAGCATGATCAACAATGTAGTACCTTCATTGTGTTGATAAGCCCTCACTATTTTTACAATACAATACTTGCACAATAACTTCAAGCAAATGTCAGGAGTTTTACTATAATTATAGATTTTTATCCTAATTTCTATATGGAATTTGGGGTAAGTTTGGAACTGGTTCCAATGTGAATGGGATTTTAGCTTTTTGGCGTTTAGGATAAGTGGGACAATCTATGATCAAAATCCAATTTTCTGGAATTTGAAACACACCGTAGCTCTGCTGTGTTTTGATGTGTTTCTGTGTTCTTGTTATGCAAGGAATTTATTGAGGTTTTCTTTGTTGGTACTTGGATTCTTATGTTTTGCAGATCTTATGTGTTGTGAGTATGGTGATAACGATAATTGTAAACGCCAACCTTGGAGCACACAACATAAAAAATGTATTGCAATACTTGGATACAATTGTATGGTGTACCTTCACCAAAGACCTCCCTTGGTGCATGATACAATTTTAATATGCAAGTATTGCATAAACTTATTCCTCCATCACCCAAGGTTATTTGAACCACAAATGGTCCACCAAATGCAATACCAACATTCATTCGCCTAAAATCATTGATGTTTTTTTGTTTTTCACCCAACATGCAAGAATTGCAAGGACTTAATTTTTTTGTTCATTTAAATTTCACAATAGGTGTCCCTATCATTGTGACCCTATATGAAGTTATTATGAAAACTTGGTACATTGTCATGTAAGTTCCCTTCACATCATGATTGGTCCATTGTATGCAATATTTGCATGAATGTGGTTTCATGTGTTTCCATAAATGGGGTAAAAGGAGAGTTTCATTAGACACAGGGGGGCTACACAATGCATATGCTCATTTGTTGCTGACAACATTGTGACTTTGGTGTGTAGATAGGTAGTGGGGGGAGGGGGGGAGGAGGGGCTTAAGAAGATACCTACCTCATGCATATTGCAATACTCTAATCAATCGCTAGCAACATTGTGACCTTAGTGGGTCTTTTAAGTAGGTAGGTAGGTAGGTAGGTAGGTAGGTAGGTCAACAAGCAAGTAGGAATAGGTCAATAGCTTTAAAAAGTAGGTTAAGGTAGTGGGTGTGTTACTTCATAGGTAAGGGCAAGGTGGTGGGTGTGGTTGGATTTGGGGGGGAAAATAAAATAAAATTTTAAGAAGGGAAGGGTTGAGCAAAAAAAGAAAAATAAAAAAAATCAAATTGTGCTAACATGTTTGATTACATAGGATAAAAACTGACAAATTAAAAAAATAAAAAATAAAAATCCATGACCATCCAACCACATACATCCCGAATTGGTGCGGTTATGGGGGCTGTTTCACTCTGGCTGTATATATGACTACTTGCAACCTGAAATTGGACTACTTCACCTTCTTCATGTTGGATATCAAACTAGCATCTTAACCTTTGAGATAATCCAATTCCATTGTATATCAATTTCTAAATTACATCCTCAATTTGATATTCATGTTCTAACTTTCCCCTAGAACATCAATCCAACCAGTTCAAGTGTGTTGATCCTTGATTGAATCTCAAGTTCATAGCATAATATCATCGACATCTCTAAGCACATGATTAATTTCCAACATGTGCAAATATCAAATGAGGTAGGCATTTTATCATCTTTTTGCACAAGACCAGTTCCAACATGTACATAATCACTTTGATTTGGAATTGTAGCTTTATTCTACTATGAAAATACTAAATACTAGTTTATGAAAGTGAGGACCGGATTCATAATGAACTTCTATAATCACTAGCATCCAACACTTCACTCTACACTTAGTTCCAGCATAAACACACAATTGAACATTTGAAAAAATAAGCAAACATTTTCATAATCATGATAAAATGATTGTTGCCACCAACTAATTTGTTGCCAATGAAGTCTTGCACCATTTCTTAATGTTTTTTGTTTATCACTGATATTTTGCACAAGGAGACAGTTCCAGCACTGAGTAAGCACAAGCATAACTTCGTACCACAAACAGAGTAGCCAGTAGATTAGTTCCAAACCAAAGGTTTTATGTATATACAAAGGCAGCGGTGCCTAGAGGAAACAAATCACAAATCCGTATCAACACTCAATTATCCAAAAGGCATTTTGATCTTCCGATCACAGTACCAAAGACTCAAAACCCTTTACCACAAAGGTTCCAAAATCATATACTACTGCTTTTTCTTACAAAATAAGACCCTTTGTCATAAAAAGTCCATCCTCATCCTGCAAAATTCTTGGCTAAAGGTGGGGTTCTTCTTCCTTTCGTATCCAATTTTCAACACAGAAATCCATCCTATCATAAAATTCACTCCACCCACTAAATAATTGTCAGTAACTAAACCCTGAATCCACCCACTAAACTCTAAACTCCCATCCACCATAATTTGTCGTCAGATCCACCAAGTGTAGTTTCACAACACATTATCTAAATAAGACTTTTGGCTACTGGAGACAGAATAGCACAAGCAAAATACTGTCACAAATTTGAAGATTACCCTCCTAAAATCCCACGAGTCAATGGAACTGGAAGCAAAGGACAGAGAGAGATAGAGATTAGAGTGTTCAAAAAAAAAGATTAGTACACAAAACCCATCAGAAGAAACCTGCTAATGACACTCCTATTGATGTAGTTAGTTGATTTTTTCAGGTCCAAATTCTCTTCTTTCAAGGCTTGCTAGCCGTTGTTGACCTGTGATTTTGTTCACTCGTTGCCGGAGCTTTGCACGATTATCATGAATCCGTCGAAGTCCATTACCCACAATCACCAGAGAGTATAATGTGTGTGTGATGATTGGTGCTAATATATTCCCCGTCTGCACACACCCAAAACCCAATTTGTTTCTCTTTTTTTGTGAACTAAGTCTCTTTTTTTGTCATGCAATTTGGCAAACTGTTTAATCTAATTTTTTAGCATTCAATCAGCACCTGGTGAAAAATTATTTACATGTCAGAGGAGCAGGTCAAGAGCTGTTGTCTAGAGAAGAACAATGTACATGATTTCCTTCCTCAAGAAAAATGCTTACAAAATCAAGGAAGCATGTTTAAAGAGACACGGTAAGAAAGAGTGCCTTACATGCATCCATTCAAACCCAAGGTACAAAGCCAATAATGATTCCACGAGTGGAGAGTATATTTTCTTTTGCTGCCGTCGTGCATACCATGCTGTAATCAAACACATGACAAAATTAAGACACAGAGAGAGAGAGAGAGAGAGAGAGATTCACTCTTTAAAAACATAAAAAAAATTTAGTGAGAAATTTCAAAAAAAGACTAATCAACAAACCCAAGAAAATAAATGGAAGATAAATGTGAAGAACACATTCAACCTACCTTCTACACGTGCCTTGATATCTCTTTGATTATTACGACCATGAATGGCTGGAGCTACCACATACTTGGGATCTGCAACTTCAAAAATTATTATAAGGACTCAAAATTTAAAGATTATATAAATACTTTATTAATTTTATAACACATATAGTTTGTTGAAAAAACAACCATAATACCATCAACAAGAGACCTGTAAGAACTAATCAACAAAAATCAATGCTTGATGAAGCTTTTTCATGTGCACACAATTCTCCAAATTATCTTCTCTTGACTAAAACTTGATTGTGAATCCAAATGGGACCAACCATTTGCCCAACAACTTAACATTCAGCAACTCAGGATATCTGGAATCCAAATGTATATATATATATATAATTTGGCACCATTTGGACAAAAGAGATTGATTGCACTCAACTACATTACCTTTAGGAGAAGAGATGACATAATACATTGAACCCGTGAGGGCGGCAGTGAGGACAGCAGCAAAGAGATGTGCAAATGGAACAAACATTGGAATCACTCCCGTCTGCATGACCCAAATCCAGCATTTGATTCACAAAAATCATTTCCTAGGAATTTAACCAAGAAGTTGCATTGCACTAAGTGTTGTTAAAAAAAGAATGGGAAATTTTCGCCCACTTCTTTGATTTAAAATTTACACAAAAAAGGTGAGAAACTTTTTGCAAAAATTGTCTTGGCTCAAAACTACGTCTTGTAAAATCCAATTTTTTTTCTCTGCTTGGATATTATAATATTGTAACCCAATACACCAATATTGCATGTCCCTTATTTTTGGGATAAATACCGAGGTTTGCAAAACATTGTACACACAAAGATTTATATGTACACAATTATTATTATTTATATAATCTTCGGTTGATTCAGGAAAGGTTTTTTTCTTACCAAGGATACAAGGCCAATTGTTGTCTCACTCATTCCTTTGTCACTCACTTGGAAAGCATGTGCCAACCCACCCTGCCAAACCAAAGAGCCACACACTTAAAGAACATCAAAGACATTTCAGTGGGGATCATAACACAGTCTCTAATTGTTCTACAAGAGAACCTTTGAGATTAATCAGCAGTTTGTCACTTCTGGAGCTGAATACAACTAATGAAAAGGAGGTCAAATATATAACCAGTTGGTTAGCTAACAAAAACAGAAAACTTTACCCAAGCTTTCACAGTGTTTTACCTGAATAGAAACCCTAAAGAAAAGCTCTTCTGCTACTGCTCCAGCCGCCACCACAAACGGAAACTGAGAATGCAACACATCAAATGCCAGTGAACAATCCCCCTATGTAATAACATGCATGCAATTTGTGAACATAAATAAAATGAATTCAAAACTTAGTTTCTTTACAGGTGACCATCATACAAATGAATTATAAAATCATTTTTCACATGTGAAAGATGCAGAAATTGGAAAAATAATTTTTAAAAAAAAGAACGGAGAGAGGAAACGAGATATTCTCTTGTAAGTGGTAACTGGTCTAACTCCAAAAACCCATCCTCAGACAAAGTTGTATCCATAAGGTAGGCTAATCTGCTGAGATTTATTTACCTGCCATGGTGACATGCCAACAAAAAAATCCATGAGCTCTTCGTCTTCAACATCACGGATCGCTCTTGCAGCTCCACAGTTTTTCACTATCTCATCCTGCAGCAGACAACCCAAGCATCCCCTTCAAACAAACAGCACAAGTAATGTGCCACAACCCTGTCTGTCACTAAGGGAAACACTCTCAAAAGCAATTCACAGCACTAATTCAAACAGGCAACTCTTACAAACAATTCAAGGCACTGATTTAAACAATTTCATTGGCCACAATTTTATATTTTTTCCACCTAGGCATAAATGCCAATGAGGCTATTACAACATTTCAGAGAACACCTCAAAACAATTCAAGGCTCATGTTCTAACAAACTCATTGGCCACATAGGCTTGTTTTCCACACCTAGGCACAAAGCTTATTGCATGGACCTTGATATGATATTTATCTTTATTTTGCAGTAGTAGTCAGGGGAAGGCAAAGCAAACCTCGAGAATGAAGAGGAGAACCATCATTGGGGGTACAGCATAACCAAAGCCTGTGGTAATAACTTGGGGTGATAGATCGAAGCCACCCCACAAATCAACCCCTGTAAAATTGCAAATCAGACTGCCTGCAAATGCAAGCCCTCCATACATGGCTGGCCACACAAGAACCACACACACAAACATCTGTGTCAAGATACTATGATTTCATAATTGAAATCAGAACATCAAAGATGAGATCTGCAAACTTTGCATGTTTTCAACATTAAATACAGGAGATCTGTGGAAGGAGTATATCTGTTTTCAACATGGAAATCAGAACATCAAAGACAAAGATCTGGAAGTATGATGTATGGTTTTTCAACATCGAAATCAGGACATCAAAGACAAGAGATCCATGAAGTATTATGTATGTATGTTTTCTCAACATCGAAATCAGAACATCAAAGACAAGAGATCAGTGAAGCATTTATGTACACATGTTTTCTTCAGCATTAAAGACAAAGACCTGTGAAGTTAAAGAAGCATTTTATTACCAATGGCATAGACAACTCGGAAAACCATTCCCATTTGCTCCCAACTCGCCTCTGATTGATCCCCTACCGTGTTTCTTGTTGCATGGCTTAACTCTGCATGCCACTTCCCCTGCAGCAGCAACAGCAGCAGAAAAGCAAGCACCCATCAAGATCGAGCAAAGAATGACAATCATCAACCCTAAAATCAATCATTCAGCAGAAGATGGAACACCCCTTCCAACCCTAAATCATTCAGCATAATGAGAAAACTGCTGCCCCTACCCCACTCTTCAACCCTAAATCATTCAGCAGAACGTTTGCTCAGAATCAAAAATCCTCCACCACCAGCACATCTTGTGTCCGTGCCCATTATTGTGTTTTTGATTTCAAATCCCACAAATCTGCATCAAATTTGCAACAAGCAAGCAGAGAGATTCACACAAAAGAAGCTTGTCAGCAAGAAGAATTCATTGTAAAGACAGTGATGGTGATGCGTTGTGATGGGTCATGTTTTGTAGATTTTTTTACCTCGAGGGCTTCTTGCATCTCACCAGCTTCTCCCATCTTCTTCATATCATCGCTCCTGTCTTGACCACTTGTTCCCAAAGCGTGGACTGGAGCCATTTGTGAGTGATTTGTGTGGGTGTTCCTCCTCTTCTGCTGCTGCTGCTGCACTCTCTTTGGACCCAATGGTAAGCTTAAAAGACCTGATCCCTGCAAACCCATGGCTCCACAGCAGCTTCTGGAAGCAAATCCACCACAAAGAAGTGCTGAAGGGTTTCTTGTTCCAGCTAGCTGAATTGATGATGTTGTTTCTAAGCATAGGAGTGATGATGAGGAGGAGGAGGAAGAGGAGAGAGAAGTGATGGTCATCAGAAGACAGTCTGCGCTTCCTTGATAATACCCACTTCGCTTGATGATTCCACATGAGTAGCCAAGCTGCTGCTGCTGTGAGTAGCATGCAAGGTTTGAGATTCTTCTTCTTCTGCCTCTTGACTTGGATTCCTGCACTCGGCAACTGAAGCTTGCTGCACTGCAGCTTGAGCTGCTTGATCTGGAGCTGACATCAGAAGAAGATAAGCCGGCGCCGCCAACAGCAGAAGACGAAGAAGAGGATTCCACTGCACCGTTATCAGAGCTTAGTCTTCTGTGGTCACTGTCACTGTCTTTGGGCCATGAAACGCTGCTTGCGGCATTTGCCGCAAGTCCGTTCAAGCCTGCTGCTCCTGACCATCCAAAGCCGCCGTCACAGGAGATTCCTCCAGACCGTGGACGAGCATTCAACAGCCGTGTGGCACTTCCTGGCATGCTTGAGACTGCGCGTCTTTCCCAACCAAAATTCGGGTTCCTGATGTGACTGACACAGCTAGAGAGAGAGAGAGAGAGAGAGAGTGATCACACCAGTGCCATCCCCCCCACGCACCCACCCACTCACACCCACAGCTTAGATTGCTCTTAGAAGCTCACTCACTACTTCTGTGGGATCTGTGGAAGTTTCTTCAAGCTTCTAACCTCATCCGTCGAGTCGAGCTCCACCCACAAACCTTGAAGCCGAAAAAAAAAGGTCAAAAAACGAAAGCTCTCTAATGACGACGGATGAAGCGCAGCTGCAGCAGCAGGTTTGCAATTCCTAAGTGGCTTTCACTACTGCCGCAGCACCCACAAAAACTTCCCCAAAAGCAAATCCCCAAATTCTTCCTCTAGCTACCACTCGACATCAGAAACAACAACAACAAAACTTCAGAAAACTCAACCCAAAAAAAATCTCATAAGAAGAAGCTGAAGAAGAGGAAGAGGAAGAAGATGACGACGATGATGATGATGAAGAAGGAGGAGGGGCACAATCACTGATGGAAGAGACGCTGTAAACAAGAGAGAGACTCCCACAGAGCATGAGAAATCCCCCCAAAAAAAAATTCCAAAGAGAGAGACAAGAGACAAATTTCTTTGGGGACTTATGATAGAGAGCTTGGGTTGCAGATTTTTCTTGTCAGAGGTTTCGAGAAACCAAAACACCACAGAATTTTCTCTCCGAGAAGGAGAGATGGCGAAGACAGTTGCTGCGACGATGAGGACAGTTTTTGGTCGAGATTTGTGCGAGCGAAATGGCGGATCAAAACACGGGGTTGGAAAAAACTCTGGATCACAACAACGAAGCTCGCTCTCCCCGATTTTGTCTCTTGTCCGGATTTTTCCAGCAGAAAATCAAAACCGGGGATTTGAAAAGGCTGGTGGATCAGAACAAGAGTCGATTTGTTTTTTGTTTTTTCCTCCGGAATTTCGGGGGGAACAAAAACAAAAAAACAAAAGCGCCAAAGTCGCCATATTTACAGAATTCGTTCTTGAAGATCGCCAAAAACAAACAAAGCAGGATTTTTTCAAATTTCTATTTTCCCATCTCGCCTCTAGCCAATTTTCACCAAGCTATGATTTTCTTTTCTTTTCTTTTCTTTTCTTTTTCACACATATATATAGACTTCTGGATATTTCTTCATTATTAAATATTATTATTATTTATTAGTAGTAATAATTATACATGTTTTACAAACTACAACTTGTTCCTTTGTCGTGGTAGAATATTCATTTATTTATCATTTACTTTCATACTTACTCACACGATAATAATAATAATATTATTAAATTGTTTTGCTGATTTCTTATGATTTCTTTTGGAAAATTATAAAAATATCTTCAATAGAAAAAAGTAGCTAATTATTTTATTCGATATAAATGCAAATATCTTAAATTTCGTTGTTTTGCCTGTCGGT
>Ga0116228_10003873_pt1 | contig 13219 bp, 14 predicted proteins | sample S1TSphfallax_2_FD_89694 | JGI IMG/M metagenome (GOLD analysis project Ga0116228, IMG submission 89694) | Host-associated microbial communities from peat moss isolated from Minnesota, USA - S1T2_Fc - Sphagnum fallax MG | ecosystem: Host-associated > Plants > Peat moss > Unclassified | place... | reverse complement strand
GAGTTCGGCATACACGTAGGCGATCAGCAGGCTGACGAGGGCGGCGGCGGTAAAGCTGAGCAGGGCGCCAGTGCCGGCCTGGTCGATCACGCCGGGCATGATGATGAAGACGGAGGAGGCTGGGGTGAGAGAGGAGAGGGTGATGAGGAGGCAGCCCAACAGCTTCATGCTGCGCTCCAGGGCAGGGGGGGAAGAAGTCATCAGAAGGAAGGCCAGGGCTCTGCCCTGGACCCGCTGGGGACAAGTCCCCAGACCCCATTACTTAGTAAGTGTCCAAACAGATGGGGGTCTGGGGCCGTCGTGCGCAGCGCGCATTCGCGTGACGGCCCCACCGGGTCCAGGGCAGAGCCCTGGCCTTTTGTCATAGCTTTTTCCTTACGGCCTCATTCACCAACGCCGGATTCCCCTTCCCCGCCATTACCTTCATCACCTGCCCCACAAAGAACCCAAACAGCTTCTCCTTGCCCGCCCGGTACTCCGCGAGCTTGTCCGGGTGAGCGGCAAGCACCGTATCCACAGCCGCATCGATCGCGCCAGTATCCGTCACCTGCCGCAATCCACGGGCATCGATAATGGCCGCCGGGTCCTCGCCCGTATCCATCATCACCTCCAGCACCTCCTTGGCAATCTTGCCGTTGATGGTGCTGTCCGCCATTAAATCCAGCAATTTCCCCAACGCAGCCGCCGACACCGGACTATCCTCAATCCCATGCCCCGTCCGATTGAGCCCCGCAAAGAAATCGCCAATCATCCAGTTTGCCGCAAGCTTCCCATCCCGACCCCTGGCAACCACCTCGTAAAAATCCGCAATCACCTGCTCGGCCACCAAAACACCGGCATCATAAAACGGAATGCCATATTCTCGCATCAACCGCGCCCGTTTGGCATCCGGCAATTCCGGCAATTCTGCCCGTAACGACTCCACCCAATCCTCATCCAGCACCAGCGGCAACAAATCCGGGTCCGGGAAATAACGGTAATCGTGCGCGTCCTCCTTGCTTCGCATCGACCGCGTTTCTCCCCGCGACGGATCGTACAGCCGCGTCTCCTGCAACACCGTGCCGCCATCCTCATACAGCGCGATCTGCCGCTTCGCTTCCGCCTCCACAGCCTGCTGCACGAACCGGATGGAATTGACATTCTTCACTTCGCACCGCGTCCGGAACGGTTCGCCATGCTTCCGCACCGACACATTAACGTCGGCGCGCATTGAACCCTCTTCCATATTGCCATCGCACGTGCCCAAATACCGCAGCACGGTCCGCAGCTTGCGCAAGTAAGCCCCCGCTTCCTCCGGACTGCGCAAATCCGGCTCGCTGACAATTTCCATCAGTGCCACGCCGGCCCTGTTTAAATCGATATACGATTTCGTGGCATTCTGATCGTGCAGCGACTTGCCCGCATCCTGCTCCAGATGCAGCCGCGTCACCCCAATCTTCTTTGTTGCCCCGTCGGAAAGCTCGATCTCGATCGTCCCGGCGCCCACAATGGGGTGCTCGTACTGGCTGATCTGATAGCCGCTCGGCAAATCCGCATAAAAATAGTTCTTCCGATCAAACCGGCTCACCAGGTTGATATGCGCCTCCAACCCCAGCCCCGTCCGCACCGCCTGCGCCACGCATTCCTCGTTAATCACCGGCAGCATCCCCGGAAAAGCCGCATCGACAAAACTTACCTGCGTATTCGGCTCCGCGCCGAAATCCGTGGCGGCGCCGGAAAACAGTTTTGATTTACTGATGACCTGCGCATGCACCTCCAGGCCGATCACGACTTCCCAGGAACCACTGCTGCCTTCAACTGTGTAATTCATTGAATCGGTCCCTAAAGCGCAGAACAAAGAAGGATTCTTCTTTCTTGAAAAAAAGAAGCAAGAAACACTTGCCTTAATAGTAAAAGTTTCTTGGTTCGTTTTTTCAAAAAAGAACTACTTCCTTCCTTCACTCTTCCCCCGCCCTAACCTGTGGCCTCGCCCCAAACCCAGCCGAATCCTCAATCACCTGCGACACCGCAAACACCGTTTCCTCATCGAATGGACGCCCGATGACCTGCAACCCCAGCGGCAGCCCCTGCCCATCCAGCCCCGCCGGCACCGACATGCCCGGCACCCCCGCCATGCTGGCCGGCACGGTAAAGACATCATTCAAATACATCGCGATCGGATCATCCATCTTCTCGCCCTGCGCGAACGCGGCGGTCGGCGCCGTAGGCGTCAGCAACGCATCCACCTTGCCAAACACGTCGGTGAAATCGCGAAGGATCAGCGCCCGCACTTTCTGCGCCCGTAAATAATACGCATCGTAATAACCCGCCGACAGCACATAGGTGCCGATCATGATCCGCCGCTTCACCTCATCGCCAAATCCGGCGGCGCGCGTGCGCTCATACAAATCGATCAAATCCACCCCGTCCTGCCGCATGCCAAACCGCACGCCATCATACCGCGCCAGATTGGAAGAAGCCTCCGCCGGCGCCACGATGTAGTAGGTCGCAAGCCCATATTTCGTGTGCGGCAGAGAAACATCGACGATCTCCGCCCCCGCCTCGCGCAACCACCCCAGCCCGTTCTGCCAAAGAAGTTCCACCTCGGCATTCATGCCATCCATGCGGTATTCCGCCGGCACCCCGATCCGCAGCCCGCGAACACCCCGCTTGCACGCCGCCACGTAATCCGGCACCGGCCGCTCCACGCTGGTGCTGTCTTTCGGATCGAACCCCGCCATGCTGCCGAGCAATAATGCGCAATCCGCCACACTGCGCCCAAACGCTCCTGCCTGGTCCAGCGAACTCGCGAAAGCCACAATGCCCCACCGGCTGCATCGCCCATAAGTCGGCTTTATGCCCGCAATACCGCAGAACGCAGCCGGCTGCCGGATCGACCCCCCCGTATCCGTCCCCGTGGACCCCATGGCCATCCGCGCCGCGACAGAAGCCGCTGACCCGCCTGAAGACCCCCCCGGCACCAGCGCCACATTGCTCCCACGCCGCTGCCAAGGATTCTGCACCGACCCATATGCCGAGGTCATATTCGAAGACCCCATGGCGAATTCATCAAGATTGGCCTTGCCGAGAAACACCGCGCCATCCCGCAACAACTGCGCCGACACGGTACTCTCATAAGGCGGCACGAAATTCCCCAAAATCCGGCTCCCCGCCGTGGTGCGTACGCCCTCGGTGCAAAACAGATCCTTGATCGCCAGCGGGATCCCCGCCAGCGGCCCCGCCGAGCCATCCGCCAAAGCCCGATCGGCCGCCTCCGCCTGGCGCATCGCCAACTCCGGCGTTTCCGTAATGAACGCATTCAGCCGCGGGTTCAGCGCCGCCACCGCATCCACATGCGCGCCCACCAGCTCGCGCGCCGAAAAATCCCGCCGCCGCAGCCCCGCCGCCGCGTCCAGGATCGAGAGGTCGCACAACATTATTCAACCACCTTCGGCACCGCGAAAAATTCCCCCGCCCGATCCGGCGCATTGGCCAATATTTTTTCGGCCTGCCCGCCATCCGTCACCGCATCGGCCCGCATGCGCATTGCAATCCGCGCGCCCCCGGTCAGCGGCGCCACGCCCTCCACATCCACCTCGGACAATTGCTCGATCCACCCCAAAATCCCGTTCAACTCCCCTTGCAGCCGCGAAACCTCCCCGTCGTCCAGCCGGATGCGGGCAAGCTTGGCGATGCGCCGAACGGTCGCGGGATCGAGCGACATGGGGGGATCCATCCTCAACGGGTGCACGCAGCAGACCGGGCCGGAGTGTCGGCTAGCCTGGCCGCCGCGCCCGGACGATAACGGCGCGCATGTCTCTATTCAACCGCACCCCGCCATGATCCTCGCGTTGCTCGACCTGCTGGCCCTTCTCGCCCCCAACCAACGCCTGCTCGGCATCGACCCCGGCAGCAAAACCATCGGCATCGCGCTCTCCGACGTATCACTCGGCCTCGCCAGCCCCTTCGGCACCCTCAAACGCGGCCGCCTTACCGTCAACGCCGCCGAGATCCTGGCCATCGCCCGGCGCGAGCATGTCGGCGGCCTGGTCGTCGGCTTCCCCCTCACCATGGACGGCACGCTAGGGCCCGCCGCCCAGGCCGCCCGCGACTGGACACGCACCCTGTCGGACGCCACCAGCCTTCCCGCCGCGCTGTGGGACGAACGCCTTTCCACCGCCCACGTGACCGAAATGCTCATCGCGGAAGCCGACCTGGGCCGCCGCCGCCGCGCCGCCGTGGTGGACCGCATGGCCGCCGCTCACATTCTCCAATCAGCACTCGACTCCGTCCAAGGATTACTGGACGCGCACCCTACTTTAGGCCAAAACCCGCCCGCCTAGGCCCGCCCGGGCGCTCGCTTCCCACCTCTATCCAAGCCCCCCGGAAATGCGCTCCTATGCTCCGAACTGAAATTTTGCGCGGCCTGTCAAACCTCATGGCCGCCGTGGAATCCAGCGACGTCCTGTCCGTCACCGACCGCGTCTATCGCGACCTCACTCGCCAGACCGGCGAAGTGCACATGCCGGAACTGCTCACCGCCTACCAAAAATTCCTGCTCGCCTACAGCGGCTTCGGACCCATCGAAAAGCAGCTCATGGAGCAGCTCGAAGTCAGCGAATACGCCTCCGCCGACTGGTGGTCGATCGTCATCGCCGCTGCCGGCGGGGCCTCCAAAACGCCCGACGCCGCCGCCACCATCGGCCGCGCCGCCTTTCGCCTGCGCTTCGTCATGGATTATCTGCCGTCCATCGCCGGCATGCTGCGGCGCGAAACCACTACCGGCCCCAGTACGCTGATGATGGTGCTTCCCGAGGAAGCCGGCAAATTCTCCAGCCCCGCGCGCATCATCACCGCGCTCGACTCGATCTCCACGCTGTACGACGCCATGGCCGAAATGAACGTGCAGTCCAGCACCGACCTGGTCGTCACCGGCTGCGATTCCGGCAAGGACAAATTGTTCGAATTCCAGGGCACGCCGGACCTGATCGAAAAGCTGAAGGAGCTGCTGCTCGATCTGTGGGACAACGCCATCTACTACCGCGAGAAGAAATTTGCCGAGCGCCAGGATCTCATCGCCAAGAACCTCCCCGTGCTCGCCCAAATCGCCGGCCTGGAGGAAAAGAAGCAGATGCAACCCGAGCGCGCCGAGCTCCTGCGCCGCAAGTTCATAGCCGGCGCCAGCAAATTCTTCGAAACCGGTGCCTCGATCCCCGACATGGATAAATTCGCGTCCTACCAAACCCGCGAATTGTTGACCCCCAAGGAGACGCTATTGCTGGCTGCTCGCGCCAACTAAACGACCGGCCTAGGCGTAGGGTGGGCTCCAGCCCACCAACCCCCAGCCGCGGGACAGAAGAAAGGTAGTAATTCTTTTTTGAAAAAAGAAACAAAAAACTTTTGTCTGTTAACCGGAACGAAGTTACGCCCTAAACAGCAAGAGTTTTTTGGTTCTCTTTTTCCAAAAAAGAACTGCGTCCTTCCTTACCTCGCCTCCCGCCGCCAAGCCAACAGCGCCAGGCCCAGCAACAACGGCAGCGCGCCCCAGGGCGGCATCAGCGGAACCGTATCGACTCCCGTTACCAAATGCGCATCGCGACGCCGCAGCCCGATCCATCCCGGCCCCGCGGCGGTGTCGTGGGCACCCACGCGCACGATCCGCGGCGCCCCCGACGCGCCAAGCCACGCGACGCCTCCGCCGCTCGCGTGCACCAGCGGCCCAAGCCGGTCGGCGGTGGCGCGCAGGTCGGCGTATTCCAGCGGATTATCCTGCCCGGCGGCGGCGAAGGCGATGTGATGCCCGTCCTCCACCCGCCATACACCGGAGGCTGCGGCGTCCATGGCGCCGTTCGCCTGGCCCGGCGCCGTTTCGGCCAGGGCCAGCGTACGCTTTGCCCCCTCTGGGGGGGTGATTTGCGCGCCGATGGCGGCCGGGCCGGTGACGGTGCGGCGCTGCACGATCAGGTGCTTGTTGTCGATGCGGGCGGTGAGGCGATCCTCGTCCAATTCCGGCTCGCCCATCAGCCAATGCGCCACGCGGCGCAGGAATTCGGCTTGCGGGCCGCCGCCCTGGTGGCCCCGGCTCCATAGCCAGATCTGGTCCGACAACAGCATGGCGACCCGCCCCTGCCCGACATGGTTCAGCACCAGCAGCGGCGCGCCCGACGGCCCGGTCATCAGCACCTGCCCGGTCACCTCCTCGGTGGCGATGGCGCGATACCAGCTTCCCCAGCTTGGCGGCGCGGCGCCTTCATTCGCCCCGGCAAGGCCGGCGGTCACCGGATGGCGCGCCCCGAGCGCCGTTACGAACGGGCGAAATTGCCCGGTTAGAATCCCGTCGCCGGCGGATGGCGCATGGGCCGGCAGCACGTCCCCGAGTGGGGTTTGGTCCAGGCTGTTCTGACCGGCGAATTCCGGCCCCGCCGTTAGCAGTAGCGCGCCCCCGCGGCGCACATAGTCGGCGATATTGCGCAGATACACGTGCGGCAGAATGCCGCGATCGGTGAAGCGATCGAGGATGATGAGATCAAAACTGTCGAGCTTCTCCTGGAACAGTTCGCGCGTTGGGAAGGCGATCAGCGCCAACTCGTTCAGCGGCGTCATGTCGTCGCGCTCGGGCGGACGCAGGATGGTGAAATGCACCAGGTCCACCGCCGGATCGGATTTCAGCAGGCGGCGCCAGGTACGTTCGTCCAAGGTCGGCTCGCCGGATACCAGCAGCACGCGCAACCGGTCGCGCACGCCGTTGATCTGCACCACGGCGCGGTCATTCAGCGGCGAGGCCTCGCCTTTGGCGGGCGGCGTCGAGAACTCCAGCACGCTGGGACCGGCGCGGGTGATATCCACCGGAATTGTCTGCACCTCGCCCACCGGGACCGTTCGATCCTCGGGCGGCGCGCCATCCCGCCGCAATGTAAGCGTTGCGGTGCCGCCGGGCGCCCCCTGCCCCAGGTCCTCCACTTCGACGCGGAGATTGAGGGTGCGGCCGACAATGCCGTAGCCCGGCGCTTCCAATACCCGCACGCGGCGATCCCATTCCTCGCCACGTGCGGGTATCAAGGTGTGCAGCGGTTCCGTGGGCGCGGTCTGTGGCAGGTCATGCACCTGACCGTCGGTAATCGCCGCGATACCGGCTAGGCGGTCGGCCGGGATATCCGCCAGCGCGCGCTGCACCTCAGCCCACAGCTGGGTGCCCTCGGTGCCACGCTCGGGCACGCTCACCTGGCGCAGTTCCAGGTCGGGCATATGGGCCGCCTGGTCGCGCAGACTTTCGGCGGCGCGGTCCGCAAGCCGGGCGCGGTCAGCCACCTGCATGGAGGCGGAGCGGTCCACCACCACAAGGAAAATATCGCGCAGCCCCTGCCGCGTTTCGCGCACCAGCGTAGGCCCGGCCAGCCACGCCAGCAGCACCGCAAACGACGCCGCTCGCAGCCAGGCCCCCCGCGCCCGGCGCCAGATCCCGAGGGAAGCCGCCGCAATACACAGCACTGCCAGCAGCAGCAGCAGCGGCGCCGGCAAGCCTGGTTCAAAGCGAAGGGCGGCGATGGCCTGGGTCATAATTCCGCTTTATAGCCCGGGCTCAAAGCAAGAAGGGACTCCCGCTACCGGTTCTTTTTGACGGATAAGAATTTTAGGCAAGTCCATCCACCACTACCTGCAACCGCCTATCCCGGCACCGTATGTAAGTCATACGCCAACCGTACGGTTACCCTAGGAGTGCCTATGTCCGGTAATGCCACATTCCAGCGGAGCTACCAAGCGACGGATGAAACCGCGCAGGTGCTTAACGAACTGAAAGCCGCCTTCAGGCTCAACAGTGACAGCGCGGTCATCCGCCGTGCCCTTGGCCTTGCCCGCCTGATCGCCCGCGAAGCCAAGGACGATCACACTATATCCATCGAGCGCAAGGACGGAACACGGGTCAAGCTGCTGCTGGATGCCTGATGCCGGCTTGCCCGTTCCTTCGGGAACGGGTGTGCCAATTGCCGTCACAGCGACCGACGGGCCCGCCATCGGGCTCTCCCAGGTGGAACAGGGCGTCGACAGTGTCACCGCGGCGCGGCTTGCGCTTGGCGAACACGAATTGCGCCTCTCATTGGCGACAGGCGTGCACCGTGAATTCGTCATCGGCAACCTGGCGCTTTGGACCCTGGTCATGGTGCTGGTTGGGTTAGATGTGGTTTTGGTAGCGAAGGGCATCGAGAGGCCCAGCGACCGGATCGTAGATCAAGGCGTCGTGAAAACCTTGGTTGGCGCGACCGTGGTTCAGGTCGGCGTCATCATGCTGACGATTTCAAAATACCTGTTCCCTGGCACCAGTCCGGAAAACAGGCCGTGGTGGAAGCTCTGGGATTAATTGAAAACGTCACACGGCTCAGGGCTTCGCCACCATGAGGTAGAGCGCGGAGATCAGCGGCACGGTAGCGACAATGCCCCAGATCAGCCAGCGCCGACTGTTGCGCCAATACGCATCGGGGATCGGGCCGCCCTCGGCAAAAGCACGGGTCTGCCGGGCCTGCCGGATCTGGATCGGCACCAGCATGAACAGCCAGATCATCCCCGAGACCAGGAACAACGCCTCCGAGTCAGCCAGCCACCCCACCGCGAACGGCGGCATGCCGGCGACATAGGCCGCGCCGAACCCGCCGCCGACAATCAATACGATGCCGCTGAGGGTAAAAAACCAGTCGGTGACGGTCACCAGGTATTGGGCGTGTGCGATGATGCGCGGATCGCCGGACCGGTCAGCAAACACCTTCCAGAACGAGGTTACGGTCACATTGCCGATGAGCACGACCACCCCAAGCAAATGCAGCATCTTGAGCACGTCGTACAGCATGGGTGCGGGCGGTTCCCGATGGTTGGCCTGCCTCTACCCTGCGGCCGGCCAAGTAGGAAGACGCAGTTCTCTTTTGAAAAAAAGAACCAAAAAACTCTTGCAATTCAGGGCGGAGCTTACCGATGGACATACGTCATATCAGCGTGCCGGTTATTGGGGGGGGGGCGTTCCCGGTGCGGCGAATTTATTGCGTCGGACAGAACTATCGGGCTCATGCTCTGGAGATGGGAAGTAATCCCGATCGCGAACGGCCGTTCTTCTTCAGCAAGCCGGCCGACGCAATTGTCACCGATGGCGGAACGGTGCCCTACCCGCCACTCACCGAACGGCTCGACCACGAAATCGAACTCGTCGTCGCCATCGGCTCTGCCGGCGCCAACGTCACCGACGCCGACGCCGCCCACATCATTTTCGGCTACGCCGTCGGCCTCGACATGACGCGCCGCGACCTCCAGGCCGCCGCCCGCAGAGCCGGCCGCCCCTGGGATATGGCCAAGGGCTTCGACCACTCCGCCCCCTGCGGCGCCCTCACCCGCGCCGCCGCCGGCGGCCCGATGACCCACGCCGCCATCCGCCTGCTGGTCAACGGCGCGGTGAGGCAAAGCAGCGATCTGTCCCAGCTGATTTGGAACGTTCCGGAAGTCATAGCCGAACTGTCGCGCTACGTGGCGCTGAAGGCCGGCGACCTGATCTACACCGGCACCCCCGAAAACGTTGGCCCGGTCCAGCGCGGCGATAGATTACAGGGACACATCGATGGCCTTACCGACCTCAGCGTAACCATTTCCTAGCACTTTCAGTTGCAACGGCCTCCCGCGGAAAATCAGCGGTACGCCCAGTGTGGACGGTACCAGATGCCGCCACGCCAGTAGCCGGGAACCCAATGGCGATAGTAGCCGGGGGCGCCGTAAACCGGCGGCCCTACGACGACGGGCGCGCCGACGACGACGCCGGGCGCGACCCAGCCGAACCCGGGGCGCCAGGCCCAGCCTGGATGATAGCCCCAGCCGCCCCAGCCGCCGTGCCATCCCCAACCGCCGTGCCAGCCGCCCCATCCGGCCGAGTGCCACCAGGCCTCGGCGGGCGCCGGTGTGAGAAGGGGGACCGCGACAGCGGCAGCCAGGGCCGCGCCGGCGATCATGCGTCGTAATGTCTTCATGACGTGTGACTCCCGAAGGAAAACTGCTGACGGCTAATATGATGCCGGACGGCTTACGGTGCCATTACGGAGTGTCGCAGAATGTTGCGCCGCCCGCATACCGATATGAAAAAAGTTTTTTGGTTCTTTTTTTCAAAAAAGAACTGCTTGCTTCCTCCTCAACAACACCGCAGCCCCCCCGCGTCGAATCGCGCCTTTTGCCGCGCCGCGAAGAAGGCATCGCGCGTAAGGGGAAGCCGGTCAGGATGCGCCGTGCGCAGATGGTCGACGTAGGCGTCGTAGTCAGGCACGCCGAGCATCAGCAGCGCGGTCTGGCCCGCGACATCAAGCGCCTTGGTGAAGCAACGGCATATCATGGGTGGCTTCCTTGGCGGTGATGCGGGGGTTGGCGCGGGCGGCCAGGGCGGCGCGGACGCCGCAGGCCAGCATCGTAATGACAACGGCCATGAACAAGGCGGTCAGGGTAACGTTCACGTGGTCGTTCAGCACGATCCGGCGCATTTCCGCCTGGGTGTGGGCGGGCGCCAGGAGGGTGCCGGTCGCAATGCCGGCCGTGTACCGGGCCGCATGAGCCAGGAAACCGATGGCGGGGGTGGGCGACAGGATTTTCTCCGTGCCGGCGGTGAGCGTGCAGATCGCAAGCCACGCGGTGGGGAGCAGGGCGACCCAGGCAACGCGCTGGCGTTTCAATTTGAACAGAATGACGCTGCACAAGGTGAGCGCGATGGCGGCCAGCATCTGGTTGGCAATGCCGAACAACGGCCACAGCGTGTTGATGCCGCCGAGCGGATCGATGACGCCTTGATACAGGAAATAACCCCAGGCGCCGACGGCAATGGCCGTGGCTACCACACTGCCGACTAGGCCGCGGGCCAGGTCCGGCATGAGGGCGCCGGCAAAATCCTGTAGCATGAAGCGGGCGACGCGGGTGCCGGCGTCGAGCGTGGTGAGGATGAACAGCGCCTCGAACAGGATGGCGAAATGGTACCAGAACGCCATCAGGCGGTCGCCGCCGAGCACGTTGGAGAAGATCGTGGCCATGCCGACGGCGAGCGTGGGTGCCCCTCCGGCGCGGCCCAGGATAGTGGTCTCACCGACCCGGTGCGCGAGCGAGGTGAGCGCGTTGGGCGTGACGGCAAAACCCCAGCCGGAAATGATCGAAGCGGCCGTGACCGGGTCCGCCGTGACCGCGGACGCCGGGGCGTTCATGGCAAAATAGGCGCCTGGCTGCAGCACGCTGGCGGCAATCAGGGCCATGATGGCGACAGCGCTTTCGGCCAGCATGGCGCCGTAGCCGATCATCCGCAGGTCGCTTTCGGAGGCGGCCATCTTCGGCGTGGTGCCGGATGAAACCAGGGCGTGGAAGCCGGACACGCTGCCGCAGGCGATCGTTATGAACAGGAAGGGAAACAGGCTGCCGGCGAACACCGGCCCGGTGCCGTTGATGAAGCGGGTGACGGGCGGCATGTGGAGCGCCGGGAGGGTTACCGCGATGCCCACCGCAAGGGCCGCGATGGTGCCGATTTTCAGGAAGGTGGAAAGGTAGTCGCGTGGCGCCAGCAGCAGCCACACGGGCAGTATGCTGGCGGTAGACCCGTAGGCCATGAGCAGCAGCGCGAGCGTGGGCGCCGACAGGGTGAAGATGTGCGCCAGCACCGGGTCGGCGGCCACGCGGCCGCCGAGCCAGATGGACGCCAGCAGCAGCACCACGCCGACGGCCGAGGCCTCCAGCACGCCGCTTGGGCGCACGAAACGAAGATAAAGGCCCATGAAGACGGCAATCGGCACCGTGGCGGCGATGGTAAAGGTTCCCCACGGCGAGGCGGCGAGCGCCTTCACGACGATCAGCGCCAGCACGGCGAGCAGGATCATCATGATGGCGAGCACGCCGATCGACGCCACGGTGCCGGCGAACCGGCCCATTTCGGTGCGGATCATGTCGCCGAGGGAGCGGCCGTCGCGGCGCACCGAGAAGGCCAGGATGAGAAAGTCCTGCACTGCGCCGGCGAGCACTACGCCGGCGAGGATCCAGAGCGTGCCGGGCAGAAAGCCCATTTGCGCGGCCAGCACGGGCCCTACGAGCGGGCCGGCGCCGGCAATGGCGGCGAAATGGTGGCCGAACAGGATGAAACGATTGGTCGGGACGTAGTCCATGCCGTCGTGCCGGAGGGTGGCTGGCGTGGGGCGCCCGGGGTCGAGGCAGACGACGCGCGCGGCAAGGTACTTCGCGTAGAAACGATATGCGATGGCGTAGGTGCAGAGCGCGGCGATCACCAGCCAAAGGGCGCTGACAGTCTCGCCACGGTGAAAGGCGAGAATGCCCAGGCTGGCCGCCCCGAGCACGGCCGAGCCGCCCCAGATCAAGACGCTGGAGAGAGTTAGCTGGGTGCGCTGCATAGTTCGGCAAATACGTGCCCGACGGCCGGAAGGCCATACGCCAAAACAGCAAAAGTTTCTTGGTTCTTTTGTTCAAAGAAGAACTGCTTCCTTTGCGCTTTGCTCTTGCGTGCCGCATGGCGGGCAAAAAAAATGGCGGCCACGGGGACCGCCAAGTTTAGGGAGGAAACGTCCAAAAAGCCGCGTGGCCGAAGCCGACGCTGCTGCAAATCGTTTACATCGATTGACACCGCCGGGCAAGAGAAATTTGCTGCGACGCACAAGCGTGCTAAACGCGTGGGTTATTGTAGGCTAGCTCATCTCTGCCTCGATGCGTTCAATTTCGGCATCGGAAAAGCCAAAATGGTGCGCGATTTCATGCACCAGCACGCTGGCGACCAGGCGGCCGAGATCCTCACCGGTTTCGAGCCATTCGAGCAGGATGGCCTCGCGGTAGAGAAAAATGGTCTCCGGGAACGGCACCGGGTCGCTGACGCTGCGCTGGGTGAGGGGAACGCCGCTGTAGAGGCCGGTCAGCTCCCAGGCGGATTGGATACCCATTTCCTCGAGCGTGGCGTCGTCGGCGAGGTTCTCCACCAGAATGGCGACGCCCTTCACGTGCCGGGACAAACGCTCCGGAATGGCGGCCAGGGCGGCCTCGGCCAGAGCGTGGATGTCTTCCTCCGACGGCGGGGTGGTGTAGGCTGGCATGGTCGTATCCTGAACATGGCAGATGGGAGGTTAACATGGTCGAACGGCTTGACGAGACAGCGCGCGCGGCTCTTACGACAAAGCTGCCCGCGTGGTCGATGGTGACGGGGCGAGACGCCATTCACCGGGCGTTCAAGTTCGCCGATTTTTCCGCG
>Ga0116228_10003870_pt1 | contig 13223 bp, 4 predicted proteins | sample S1TSphfallax_2_FD_89694 | JGI IMG/M metagenome (GOLD analysis project Ga0116228, IMG submission 89694) | Host-associated microbial communities from peat moss isolated from Minnesota, USA - S1T2_Fc - Sphagnum fallax MG | ecosystem: Host-associated > Plants > Peat moss > Unclassified | place: USA... | reverse complement strand
GTATTGTAATTTATTTTTTGTATCACCCAAAATGTTTATATGCAATAATTTTTTCTTTCCCTAAGGAACCACCTTTTTCTTTTCTTTTCTTTTTTCCCTTAATTCATATTATATTCTCTTAAATTTATTAAAAAACATTTTGGGAGCACCCACATGTTTGCAACACTTGGAAGTTTTGCAAAGGATTGTTGATCCACCCAACAACTACCTAATTTGTGGGCTCATTTGTGGGAGAGTTGAGAAAGGGAAAATGTGGGGCATGGAGGGGGGTAGTTTTGGGGACCATCTTTCTTTGGGAAGTGTTGTTTTTTTCAAAGTAAGGGAGGGAGGGAGGGAGGGAGGGAGGGGAGGGGTGTTGTTGTACTTATGATTTTATATATGTATATAGTATATATACCATGGTGGTTTAGTACCTTGACACACAGTTCCAAAGGGGCCAGGTAATGATAGTTAATTGTACTGACCCAAGTGATTTGTAGTACAGGAGCTTTGTACCTGAAAATGGGGTGGGGGCTAAGGGGATCCTTTGGATGAGAGAGGATCCTTTCATTAGGTACCCCCCCCCAATGCCCATTCCTTGTGTGCTCAAGTTGAAACCAGAAAAAACCTTTGCTTATGATGTGGGTAGTTTGTCATGGGCATCATATTGAAGCAAAGCTTTGCTAGGCTACTGATGATGATGATGATGATAATGAGATGGTTATTATTTTTATTTTATTCTTCCCCCTTTTTTTCAGTTGAAACAAAAAGAAGATGATGATGATAATAATAATAATAATAATAATAATAACAATATTAGGTTGGTAGGTAGGTAGTTTTGTGACCATGTGCTCTTGTTTGCAGCAAAGCTTTTGCTAATGATCATAATGATGATGATAATATATGGTATAGGTAGGTAGTTGAAACAAAGTGGATGATAATTATACTATGGGTATTTTTTTTCATTTTTTTAAAAACAAATTAATTTTAGTTTGGGGTTATGTGTTGCGCTTATTGAAGTAAAGCTTTTTGGATGATGGTGAAATTTTAGATTAGTTGAAAAAAAAGGAAAGTTAATGATAATAATACCTATATGGGTACTTCTTCTTTTTTTCCATGTGCTCATGTTGAAGTAATGCTTTTGCTTATGATGATTGATGTGTTAGTTTAGTTGAAGCAAAGCTCATGATGTGGTAGTTTTAGTTTGTTTAAAAAATGTACCCAAAACCACTTGCCTATACCTGCCTACCTACCTCCCTCTTGATCCTTCCTACCTACCTCTTGCTTTCTTTTCCCTAGTGTTTTTTTCGTTTGGTTTTCCCCCCCTTTTTTCTGGTTGTATCTCACTTTAGCTGGACTAGAGACCAAAAGGTTGAAGTGTTCCAAACTTACCATGTCCTACTTAGACCTCAACATGGTGTGTTACCATGGTTACTTGAAACAAACCATGTTGAGGTCCAAGCCTATATCAGCTCATCTTTCTCCCCTCAAGCTCCGTACTTAGACCTCAACAAGGTGTGTTTCTTAAGAGAAGAAATTGGTAAAATGAAAGGAAGAAAGTTTCTCATAATGGATGAGATTGGTTGCATGGTAATGAAACTAAATTCATGAAGGTGACCATTATCCATATGCTTGAATTTCATCCATATCATGCATTTCATTTGCATCACCATTTTCTTTCCACTATCATTCTTCATCAGTGTCACCAATTTCATCTGCATAGTCAAATATTATCCATGTAAATAGTATTCAATATGTTTCTTGAGTTTCATCCAATTTGTCATTTTCATTTATGTGATGAATTTCATCCATACCTTAAATTTCCTGATTTGTCCAATTTCATCCATGTCACCCACTTTCATTCATGTGATGCATTTCATTCATATGGTTCAATTTTCATAGTATCATCAATTTCATCCATATTGAAAGTTTTATCTATGTCCAAGAAGTTTTATACAATTTAATAATCTCATTCATGTAATCCAATTTCATCTTAATGATATAGTTTTATCCATGTGAGTAAATTTCATCTACAGATATGATGGCTACCATATCATATGCACCATAGTAAGATAATAAGTAAATGATATTCATGATTTTTCATTAAGATATCCAGGGGTTTTTTTTTCAGCTTTGTGATATAAAAAAATCTGCTCTGGTGATTGTTTTTCCAAAAAATAGTGAATTTTACTTAGTTAGGAAAACAAATCTCTGCAAAAAAAGTTCCAATATTTTTCTCATAAAAACGACAAATTGTTGGAAAATAGGCTGATGATATCACACCTTTAAATTGGTTGTACATACACAAACAGTTCTATCAAATGAAATTAAGATTTTAAAAATGAATTTTCCTAATTTTCCCTACTTTCCCTTGTCTTTTATCAGCCCATTATGGAAGTTCAATGTAGCATTAAAGAATTGATTTGTTTCAAATTATTTTACAATTTGAACTCTAAAAATATATTCCTGAATTTTAAATATCTTTTGGTGGGGCATTTTGGAAGCATTTTATGTAACCCTAATCCTATACCTATAGTGTTTCACCTCCATTTCAACCTTAATACATCAACTACTAAAATTGTCAAAAACTTGGAGATTTCAAATTTATGTACAATTCTTAAGCTTATACCTTCAAATGTAATAGGTTCTAAGTTTGAACTACCAAATGCTCTTTCATTCTAGAGTTTGGCATAAGGATGTATCATAGATGGATAGCATTAGTGACATTATGAAATAAGTTTACTAACATGTAAGTGACACCTAATTCAACTTGTAATTTTGATATGTCATTCTACTTAATTTGCAACATAATATGTCATAATTAGAATTAATCTTGATCTACATGGGAATCTATTTTATAATCTTCATTAGGTTGGAAAATTTTGAGGTCTAATTATGTGGCAAAAAACCATTTTCATAATTGGTTGCAAATATAAGTCAAATTGTGTGAAAATTTATTATTTAGATAATATATGTACTTATTAACGAAATTAAAATATGTAATTTATATCCTTAAATTTGAATGAATTTTATTTTAGATTAATCTGTAAATAGTTGCAACAATCATTTGTTATTTACTAATCTAAAATTCACTCATACAGCAAGTCAAAACAAATGGCAAATGTTTGTTTATGTTTTATGCAAACCATATTATGCACAAAGTCCTAAACATAAATAAGAACACCAAACATGAGAAGGTCAAATATAAAAGAAACACAAGGTTAAAGGTTTTTTAAAAAGTGGAAATGTAATGACAAGCATGTAAAAATGTTTAGTTAAATATTACATGAAAATAAACCAAAGAACAAGAGAGATTCAATTTGTATTTTAAATCAATGTTGGTTAAACTAAAGGTTTAAAGTGATATTGCAAATAATCATATTCAAAAGGACAAAACTGAAAAAAACATCCCTAGAAATTTTCAGGCACTATTCAAATAACAAGCTCCTTAAGGATTTTCCAAAAAACTTTATGGACATGAAAGATGGATGGTGATGCATAAATTTCAACCCTTTGGGTGCATAAGAAATGGTTGGCCTTATGAATGTGAATATCCTAAAACCCTTACTACTTGTGGGGAAGTAAGAATGAAAACTTTGCTAAATTATTTTCTATGTATAGATAATGAATTTTGAACATGAATGTGGATGTCATACATGATCTTTGGGTGATTTATGATGATGGATTAATATATACTAATTGGCTACACCACAACACTCCCTTTGAACTTCAAGGTGGGTATAGATTAGTGTTGCACAATTTTTAACTTTTATGAAGAACTTCTAATTATAATTCAAGAAAATATAATAGAACAATTTTAAATTTCAAATTTGGTTCCACACAAAAATGGAATCAAGAACTAAGTTATGAGTCCAATTCCTCAAAAAAGAAAAATGGATTTGGTTCCAATTTGGGTTTTGAAAATCAAACTCAATTCTACTTCGATTCAATATAGCTTAGACCATAATTGATGGTTAACTATCATTTAACCTTCAATTAGGTCTCCATTCTAATCTAAAGGAGTCAAACTATCGAAGTAACTCTCAACAACTTAAACAACATTTTGAGAGTTCAAACCAAATTTGATTAGGGAACTTATATGCTTTTGAAAAGATGTTAATTTGGCAATTCTTGGATTCTCATTTAGGAGTCCCAAGAATAGTGACTATTTGGATGCAGCCCTCAATAGGAGGAATTATAAAAAACATTATAAGAAAGAAGGTGGTGTTTCCTTTCAAGTATGGGGTTAGGGCGAGTCTTGTGAGTCTTAAGTTAGTTCATGGGTGATCTATGCACCACATTGGGTAGATAATGTACTAATTGTCTTCTTGTTTGGTTTGTACACTCTGAAACATTTGTGAATTCAACTTAAGAGTTTGTCCTTGTCCAATACAAAGTTTTTATGCTCCCATTTTGTTGGGAGTTAAGGAGCACACCTTAAGTTACATTCCCTACAAAATAAAATATTGAAAAAAATCTTTTGTCACCAATATCATTTGATAAATTGAAACTTATGCCGTTTAGTCATGGTGTTGTAAGGACCACCAATGTTTAAAAGTTCAATATTTGCTCCATAATAAGTATATACCACATTGATGTATTGAACATGGTTGGTAGGAAGGATTCCTTTCTTGCTTTTGTATGAGTGGATTTTCTTTTTTTTTTCAAACTTACTTCTTATCATTTCTTGGCATTTTCTTGTTGTTGTGCAACATTTTTCTAATGCTACCCAATGTCCCTTGGTGTCTCCTTGACACTACCTAATGTACCCATGGCATCCATGTTGGCCTCAAATGTCTTCCTACTACCTAAGTTGTTTTTTCTTGATATCCCCCAACATTTTCCTAACATTGCCCAAAGTCTCCATGTCATCCCTCAACATCTTCCCAACTTCCCCCCAACCCCTAAAATATATACATTCTTGAACCCCCATCCCTTGGGAAATATTGTTTTCTTTTATGGGCATGCAAGTACCCAATGTCCCCAACCGTCTCCCCAACACTACCCATCATCCCAAACGTTCCTCAATGTCTTCTTAACATCCCCCCCTTGTCAGGAAAAAATAATTCATGCTGTCCTAGTCATTGTGGAGCATGGACAAAATGTCTCCAAACCTTTAAAAAATATATCGAATCAAAATAATTCCAAGGATACACTATTCAAGACATCCCTTGAGTCCCAAATTCATCCTTGAGACATCCCCAAAAAATGGGCTATTGACAACCTTGGAATCAAATATTCACCAATGACCGGAGTGATGTACTCAAAGCTTGTGATCTGGTTATTGATTGCATTAATCGAAATACATCAAATTGCACTAGTTCAAGTGATAAGCTTGGAACTCTTCCTTTTTCATCATATGAGAACTTTTCCAATGTTTTTCTCCTACAAATAAGAGATCCACCAAATAAAAACACATTATGTTATCACATGCACTAATTTTGTAATCAGCCTTAGTTTATTTGCACCAACCATCCACAATTGTCATTTGTAAATTTTGCATAGATGAAAAAGGATCCTTTTTCATATGCCCATGTGATCAATTACATCATTATCATCAACCAAGAATTGTCATTTTTGCTACAAATATTGTATACTTAGAAATAATGGCTATGTTGTTTTGTTTTGTTAATGTAACAACAATTTATTGATGAAAATCTTGGCATAAGTGTGACCATTGAGCTTCTTCAAAGTATAGTGTTACTGTTTTTCCCCATCTATAACCCATGATCTAGGCCCATCACCATCTTTTGAAATGTTGGAAATAGTTTAGCAATATGCAAGTTTATTTTTGCTAGAAATGTTTGATTTTAAATTTGCATAAAAAACTAGCACAAATTTTCTAATGTATTTGGAGAGCATGTTCTAAGCGAATTTGTTCCTTCACAAAAGGTGAGGCATTTTGAAAAATGAAACATTCACTTTGAAAAACATTTCACTTTTTGCAACATTTTACCTTTTTTTAATGGTGTTTTATGTCAAGTAATGCTCTCAAAGTAGGCATTCCTAAAACAAATAGGGTTCTCACAATTCATCATCCCACATTTGTGGGATTCTTTTGTTCTTCAGCCATCAGCAGATTGGTCATGTGTTTTACACCAGGTAAAGCCCATGGATGAGGGATCTACAAGAGTTTGGGACCTGCCCTAGGCTCCTACCTTGCATAGGCCCTTTATTCTCGAAATCCCCTATCCCAAGGTCCTTACACATAAAACACTTGGAGAAATTTTCGAATTGCATGTGGAAATACTTTATGAGCATGAATATCCCTCCTAAAAAACATGAGGGACATTATTCTGACTAGTAAAAAATTAGAGGGATCTTACACCTATATCCTAAGCTTTAATAGTAGGTTATACCCTAAACCCTCCCTCCCTTACAAGCCTCATGATCTAAATATGTTTAGGTTGACAATAACTTGAGCCTCCTGCGTTACCATTGGTAAAGCCCAAGAGTGAGGGACATTCTCAAAATGCAGAGCTTGACCTAACTACCACCGTCTCCTAGACACCTTATTTGGGGAATGCCCCTTGCGTAGGGCTTTACCCTACACTGACAAACCTAAACTCATTCTTAGCCTCTTTAGACTCATCACAACTTACTTGAGACATTAGACTATTTTCAAGGCAGTTTGTTACATGCTTTTGCAGGCAAGATCATCTATTTCACCCAAAGTCAATTCTGCTATTTAGCACCTCTAATTATTGTATGTGAAGCAGCTAACCCCCAAAGGTTGGTGGAGGAGTGGCCAGTCTCACCAACCTTCTATCACCACACTAAAAAGCTTTTGATCTTTTAGAATTGATTGTACCTAGCATTCCATATAGAAAAATGTAACATCGAATTTCATTACTCCTATGGTTACTTGTTCAATTGTTCAATTTTGCTTTCAATATCTCATTTAACTTCCAGACTTAGCATGCACCTCAAGTATTCATGGTAACTTCCATACTCTCAGCAGTTCTGAAACATAACTAGTTGTACATGAGCTCTGAGGTTATGGGACACTTAAGAGGGTGAGTTATGAAATTCAACCAACCAACAACCAGGAATGTGCAGAGATATGAGGGACATACAGAAATGTCAACAGACAACAAGATTCATGACATATTTCAATAGCTTCCTATTATGTTAGAGAAACACTCCCTACAATCAGTTATGATTTAATTAACATGGCTCTAATACCATATTAAAGCTTGATCAATATCATATATAAACATAAACCTGAAAGAGATAAAAGAAGAATGAGTTTTCATCATAAAATGCTATGGAGCAACCCAAGTATTTTCTGTCAAAAAAACATAACCCTCTATAGAGACATGTCCTTTGTGCAACCCTGGACTAATTCTTAACTATTATGACAAATCAAAGTACTTTAGGCTTTTTTATTTAATCCTTTGCTGTTTTATAATCTGCATGAAAAGACATTAATTATTCCCTAGATTCAAAACCAGAAAATTCAAGCTTGTAAAACAATATGAACATTAAAAAATGAATTCATTATAGAACAAACATGTTAAAATTGTCCTATATTTTCATACCCTAGAATCTTCCAAGAATGTCAAAATAATAAGATATTAAATACCACTAAACTCTAGATAAAGCCCCACTAACAACCAAAACCTTGTTCACATTGAAATGAGTTCTGAACAAAACAAATATTTTCAGAAGAATAATTTAACACTTTATGTGTGTTTTTAGATCAATGTCAGAGATTATCAACCCTAAATAGATTCACACAAACAAAGCCTTGCACAAATATAGAATACATATTCACTTGTGGACATTAAAAATTCAACCCCAAAAAAAGAAAAAAGAATGGAAAAATTGGAAACAATTAGATAACACAAGGTCAGTTCTCATATACCTACAAAAAGTCTCAAAAGTAAACCCTAAACACAAGCTCGAGGAGCCCAAGAGTCAAGTGGTTGTCATAGTGCAATGGAAAAATTTAACACTCTGATATTCCTCAGATATTCTGTTTGTGATTAATTACATAGCGGAAAGCAGTATGTTAGATAAGGGTCTGCCTCCACACAAATCTGTAAGCTCAAAACATTGAAGGTCTGTCTGTTGCATACCACTTTGGCCCATCTCTCAAAACATAATGACTTGCACCCATGAATTCTGCAAAATACAACACCAGTCAACAAGGTAGATCTTACATGAAATAGTCATCATGTTGAAAGTCTGCACAAAAGAATAATTTTTTTCAGACAGACCAGATTGATTTTCTGTTTGACTAGAAAAGTCACCATTACTAACAACCCTAAGAAATGAAAGTAAAATGCTACACTGAATACGAAGAGACAACCAACAGACAGAGAGAGGTATAGGACATGCCAATATTTACAACTTGCACATGTGTGTTGTCTGCTCCTGTCTTTGCACGAAGGCATTGTCCAATTTTCCACCTACCCAGTGTATGCAGCCACCTGCACAACACAATGCCAGTTAACTTGTTTGCCAGAGGGATGTTACTGTAAGGACCAGCCAATCACATGAAGCCAAGTTTCTGTGCAGTTCACCGTCTGAACCATTTACTATCCAACAAGACAGTAGAGGTTCAGAGTAAGCAATGCGACAGAATGATGCTCAGTCACACCACTTGTATTGAAGCATTAAGAAACAACAGACAGACCACAAGAACAAGAATCTTCAATTTGAGCTTTTACAGTCAATGTTAGCATGAGGACTGAAAAGCCAAAAAAAAGAACAATAAATCATGGCACCATTAGGGTTGATGAATCTGAAATGCTTTTTGCGGCATTCAATATTCATGAAGTGCATATTAGGGTTGCAGAAGCACACTTCAGCTGCTACAACCAAGTAAGTAAGAAAAGGGTAGACAACAGCAAAAGAATGGAAGCTGGTCAAGTTAGGGTTGCAAATCTGAAGAAGAATGGATGTATACTATGGCAGCAGCAAAAGTTTTGGAAGCAGAAAAAGAACAAGGACAATGGAGAATGATGACATTAGATGGAGATTAAGGGTTGCTTGTGAAGTGCCAAAGAATCTGCTGTTCACATCACTTCTATCTGCCAGACAAACGAAGGCAAACATGTCTCTGAAAATGAAGCCCTCTTTTCTATCCACAAACCTGACAAAAGCCATGCGTTCAAATTCCATGGTTTTAAGTCTAGGGTTTAAGTCAGCTTGCAGCTTGGGTCTTGAACAAAAAGAAATTTGCAGAGCTCGCATTCTTGTACCTCAAATGGAGGGTTCCTTTTTGCCAAAATCAGGAAGGTGACCGAGGAAATTTCCGTTCAAAGTTCCGACAGCACGAAAACGTCGTTCCTCTGGAATATACTTGAAACCAATGATCTGCAACCGCACGACAGCATTGACACCAATCTCATTCCCAGACAGATCCTTCCAACGATTGAAAGTCGCCACCTCCGCCGGCCGGAACTCAAACCCATTCATCTCGCGACTTGCCACCATGATCTCATCCAAAGGACCACAATCCGCAAAGAAACCCATACCGGTAACCTTGGAAACCTGAGCCTCCACGATCTCCTTCACCACCGGCATGTAAACGATACACTTGAAATCGATCCAGTAGACCACAGATCCACTTCCGGAGCGGATGACACCTTCACTCAGATTCTCGATAGTGGTAACCGCGACGTAGTATCCATGATCCTCGGAGCATCTCAGCGTGTCAAGGTCAAGGAGCAAGCGACGGAATACTGCCCGTCGGGTATGCAGGTGGTTTCCAAGCTCATGCGGCACCAGCACCACCTGCCTTCGCATTGCGATCTCGAAGAACATCTCGTCAACAACTGCCGCTGAGGCAATGTACTCGTCGAACTGCGCCTTCTGTGCGTGCGCGACAACACTCTGGGCAACAGCGCTGTGTGCAAGGGAACGGAAGCTCTTGATACCTACCTACCTACCTACCTACAAGGCACTATTGCCGAGGCTACTGTGCTGCAAGTGGAAGGAAGGTTTTGGTACCTACTAGGTACCTAGCGCGAGTGTGCGTACGCGACAACACTACAGTGCGGCCTTTTTTTTTTCACTGGCGAAATTTAGCCAAAAAAGCGAAATGAAGAGATTTTGGAGGGTTTCCATTCCCAGAAATGAGGAAAAAATAAAATAAAATCGCCGGTGACATTTTTTTATAACTGGCGAAATAAAAGACTACAAAATCGAGAATGAAGTGATTTTAGAGGATTTCAATTGCCAAAATGGAGAAACAAATTATTAGAAATTGCCAGATTTCTATGTTTTGTTTTCAGTGTGCAATCATGAATATAGAAGGTTAATTAAAGAATTGTACTCCACGTCTAGTGCATAGCCATATTTGGCTAAATTTTCCTAGGGATGATCGCCAGTTTTAGACACCCTTCGCTGGATGATCGCCACTTAGGCTAGATTTTTTTTAATTATAAAACAAACCCTACTATTGTGTGCAAGGGAAGGTGTCGGTAGGTACCTACTAGCGCGAGTTGGTAGGTATGTAAAATCGCTGAAAACGTCCAGCTCCGAAAAGTGCCGTTTGTTCGCACTTGTCGCACCAATGATTGCAGAGTAGTTAAATTAGCTTTTTACGTAGGGAAAAGTTAAGAGTGACATTTTTGCAGTTTTACTATGTAAATTCGTACAGACAATGGGGTGGCCGCGGCCCCTGTCCTTTTTTTTCTTTTTTTTCCAATTTTGTAATGTCGAGAATTTTGCGAATTTGCTTCCAAAAAATTAGCAAAATTAGTTAAACTTTCAAATCAAAACAAAAGAATTCCAAAAACTTCCCAACTTGTCCTCCACATTTTGTCAAAATGTCAACAATTTTTTTTGGAAAAAAAATACTGCTGAGCTTGATTTTCTTTTTCTTTTTTTAATTTCAAATTTATGACACAATTGAAGTGGTAATCATCCATAAGACGATTTAGCCAAATTTGGCTACAAAATTATGGGAAAAAATATTAATCACCCTTCTATGTTTCTTGGTACCATTTTCCTTGATATAGAATCTAGAGATTTCTATTTTTCAAAATTCAACAATTAAAAACCCATATAATGTTTACTTTTTCCATTTTGAAAAAGAATTCACTAGCAAACAAAATAAATTTCATTTGAGTAATAATCAAAACTTTTTTAAAAAAAACAATCTAAAATTTATTAATGAATGAAGTTTGTTTGTTTTGTTTGTCACAATGAGATCTTGTGACCGAACAAAAAGTCACTATAATAATGTGAACGCAATGCGTTTTAGGGTTTCGTTTTTTTGTTTGATCGTTGTCAATGGTCGTCAACTCTTTGCGCGCTTACAACAAAAATTATTCTATTACTGCTGCAAGGAATGCATGGGTAGGCGACTTTGTTTATTTGTGTGTTATGGAGAACAAGAGTTGCGTTGAGCAATGGATGGTGAAAGGAGCGACTGCATTGAAGAAGGTTTGCAGAATGGATGATGGGAGGTAAGAATAAAAGGCAGTGTGAAAGAGAAGGGCGGAAGGTTCTTTCTAGTATGCAAATTTTCTTGTTGTTGCAGTTTTCAAACTATTAGGCTAGTAGTTGATGAACTTTGTTGCGCCAATGACTTAGCAGAATAGTTGTTTAGATCAATGTAAGGATGGATAATAGTTGTTTAGATCAATGTAAGGATGGATAATAGTTGTTTAGATCAATGTAAGGATGGATAATAGTTGTTTAGATCAATGTAAGGATGGATATGAGGGGTTGATGTTGAGGTATGATGAAGAACTAATGGGTCCGAGCTATGGAACTAAGGGGCATATAGAAATCAAGGAGCATTCGAGAATGGGGAGTTTGTGTTGCATACCTTAGATGTATGTTATAGATAGTTGACAAAGTGAGTGCTAGAAACCTCGAAGGGGTGTTCTTAGGGTGGGCAGAATGAGACAAACAAGATCAAGAATGAAAAGAAACTTGAAGAGAGAAATTTGTCGTGCATTCTTGCATAAGAATCTGTCCTATTGAGTGGCTTTAGACGAGCTGGTACCTACTGCTCAAAGTCAAGTTCTTCAAAAGCATTTAAATGCAAGGGTCTCTAGGTTTTTAGGTTTTCAAAAAAGAAGGTACATTGCATTGATGCATTCAGTGGGAAAGTGGTTAGCGGCTCATATGGACCAAAAGAACCTTTAGAGTTTTGACTTCAAAGGCCATACCTCAATAGATTCTTGATTTTTGGTAATATGCATTGGAGTTGGGTAACGAATGGTTCATGGCCATTAAAGAAATGTATGTTGGAGATTTAGACATATGTAACAAGTCTGCCAATTAGAAGATAGGAGAGTTGGTTTTGTTAAAACCAATGAATGTTAGCAGAAGCCCTTTTTGACACTAGTACAACAAAAATTCAAAAAATGTTATTTGTTGTAGGGTGCTAGAAATTTTAATTTTGTTTAGATCTATTGTATGTAATCAAGTTCATTCTTTTAATTTTCCACTTTCTTTTGGTTACAATCTCCCAAACAATAGCAACTTTTGCCCCCACTCTTGGTACAATTGAAAAACCCTCCAAGAGTAGGGGGGCATCAAGTTGGTTTCATAATGTTTTGACCTACATTGGAAAAGTTGTTAAACATTGAACAATGTTTTCAATGAAAATTATGACATTAATTGATTCATATTAGGTATTCCTTCAATTATAATTATAAAAAGTTTTCATTTTTTAAGCAAAATGTCTATTAACACTAGTGATGGGTCATTCTTTCTTTCCTTCCTAGTTACAATTTTTGAGTATTGAAAATAAATTATTGATATCATTTTGTACCTTTTGTTTTAAATATTGAATTGTCCTCAAAACTATATTTCACTAAACTTGATGTGGTTTATATAAAGGATGTCCTATATTGACTACCAAGTGGTGAATTTTCACATTTTGGTGAAATAATAAAAATAAAAAAGAATATGTTGTGGCAATTCCCTTTTTTTAAATTGCCAATAATTCAAGGGAAAAAAACTTGATTTGAGTCATTTGACTATAAGATATTGGGCCCAACTTAAGCTTTGCCATAATTTGTACTAGACAAAATACCACATACCTATCAAAATATGGCTTCATTCTAGTTTTATGAATATGTTTATGTGTTTGTTTATTCTATATGCTTAAATTTTTTATTCAAACATATACCTATTACATAACCTTATGGAGGATCAAATTTCAAGAAAATATATCATAAGATACTAATAATTTATTTCCTAGTTCTCTTTTCTTGTTTCACCATTATTAATCATTCATTCAATTTTCATGTTTACACTTGCACTTAAACTAT
>Ga0116228_10003869_pt1 | contig 13224 bp, 12 predicted proteins | sample S1TSphfallax_2_FD_89694 | JGI IMG/M metagenome (GOLD analysis project Ga0116228, IMG submission 89694) | Host-associated microbial communities from peat moss isolated from Minnesota, USA - S1T2_Fc - Sphagnum fallax MG | ecosystem: Host-associated > Plants > Peat moss > Unclassified | place... | reverse complement strand
CTCGACCCTCTACCCCTTTCTAGAGTTGGAAGCCGGGAGCGTGCTACCAAGTCTTGATTCCGCAACTTGACTTTGGGAGACCTTCAACTTGGTCTCACCCCGTGACTTGGGAGCGCGTCAGAGGTGGCAACAATACAATGTGCAAGCTCCTGTTCTCAACCAAGGGGGGCAATACAACTACAATGTTGCACCTCTTGTTCATTATGTCTTTACTAGTGAGCTCAATAAGCTAAAATAAATAGTTAATTTTTAAAAAAAATAGGAGATAGACAAAGATGACCTTGCTAAGCTAAAGGAAATAACTAAGAAACAAAGAACAAATAAGGAGATAGACAAAGGTGATAAGGAGAGGTGAAGAAAATGAGAGAACAAAGCAAAAGACATTAAAAGGGATAAATATGTTACTGGCCTAAACCATAACTTGCATCATGCCAACCAATTTCAAGTTTTAAAAGTTTAGTGGCCAAATTAAACCCAAGAAATATTAGATTTGGACTCAGAGACCCTGATTTAGTCTAACCATGGGATAATATTTAGAAACAATTTAGATGAATTTTGGGGGTTTTAATATTGTACCAGTGAGGGTGCTGCTTCACCAAGGGCCAAAAATACACGTTCTGAACAGTCCTTTTTTTAATGAAAATTATCAGCACTAAATTTTTATTTTTATTTTAAAAATAAAAACTATATATATATTCTCACAAAATCCCTCTTTAAAATAAAAGATTCTCCAAATTTCGCCCAATATTTTTTTGCCTGAGGCCGTTGTCAAGTTCTCACTACTGGCTACTGCTTTAATGGTCCTATACAACTGTGTCAACCACTTAAGGAAAATTCATTTTTTGGGATGGTGGCTTTACATCATAAAATTGAAAAAAGAAAGGAAAAAAAGTACTGACTCTGAGAGTCTGTCACAAACACAACAATGGCCTAATACTCCCAATGGCAAGTTCAAAGTTCAAATCCGCAACAATAAAAAAAAAGAGGAAATATTCCATGAAATTATACCCCTGAAAAAAAATTAAAAAAGAAACTCACAATCCATTCACACTAAAAGAACTAACACACACCTGGTGAACATTTCTCAAAATGTGGGACCAAATGAAATTTACATCCTAGTTCCTTACTCTCTCTCTCCCATTGGGTGCTTTGCATGACAGAGCCAACAACTAAATTTTCAATTTTCATGGCAAAAACTTTGAATCATGAAAAAAAGAAGAACTGAATTTGTTGGCAAGGATATTGTGTTTAGATTCAATATAGATTACCAATAGTATAGCTTAAGGGATTTTGGCCCCTAGGTAAGTAATAGGTCTATCTATTTTTATATGAGGATTTTGGAAAGATGATATTTTGGCTTGTGTTGAAACTTGAGATTAGTTATAGAGGTATGATATCTTGAAGGAATTTGGTTTTTCTTTTAGAGGATTTTTTTTGAAGATTATATTTTTGCGTGGTGAAATATTTGAATTTCCATAATTCTTCTTTTGCCTTAAGATAATTACTTTTTAATGTAAATGGCAAGGCCACAATGTGACACACCCCCTTGTTACCTATCTATTGCAGTTAATGTGCACATTCACCCAAAAAACACACACACACGTCCTTGATCAGCAAGCAGTTTCTTTCTCCGCTTTTCTTGCTCTTCTTCTTTTTCCCGCCCTTGGTATCCGAGCTCCCCAATTTTCCAAGCTGCAAGAATCATCACTCAGAGATGCTGTGCTGTTGCTGATCATGATCATCATGGTGCAAGTAGATGATCCTGGGCTCAGACTTTATGCTCCAAGTTGCATAGATTAACAACAAATTGTCGTTGCCAACATGCTTGTTTTCTTTCCATTGGTCTTTTCTTGTTTGTTGAACTTGGGAAAATGATGGAAATAAATTTTTCATTGCATGAATACTTATTCAAGGTGTTTTTGAGGTTAATTCCACTTGTATACATTAGTTTTTTTTTAAACCAAGTTTTGATTTTTTGTTGTGAAGTTCTTTTGTTATTTTTGTTGACATGATTTCTTATTAGTTGTTTTATAGATGTCATCTTTATTTTGTATGTGTTTTATATTTTATATTTTTCAAGGTGTTATTTCTCTTATCATGTTTTGTCTTGTAGATTTTGTCCTTATCAATTTTTATTTAAGTGTTGCAATTTTATTTGTATTTATTTTAGGAGTGCTCACCATATTAACATGTGCTAAAACAATTGGAATTTTCTTTCATTATTTTACAAAATTAAAAATATTTTTAAATGACGTATTTGGATTAAAATTTAATATAATAGTACAATAAAATTTTAAATGTCAAATTTTTAAAATAAAAAATTCAAGAATATTTTATATTAATCAATCACCTAAGGGGCAATATTGGAGTTCTCATTAACATGGGTGAACCAAGATCGATTTATTTTTATTTTGTTTTGCATTAGGCTTTGTTTTGTTTTGTTTTGCTTTTCTTTTTATTTTTCTTTGTTTACTTTCACATTTTTTTTTATAAATGTGTTTCAATTTTTTAATAAAGATGTTATACTTGTTATTTTGTAATCTTTGTTTGTATATATTTTGCATGTGTTGTAGTTGTAAGTCCTTGTTTGTTCCTATTTGTTTATCTTTTTATTTTTAGGAAAAATTTAAAATCACACCTTTTTTGGTTAAATTCACACCCTTTCTTCGCGTCGTGGTCAAGAAACGTGGCAAACATGCAGGCTTTAAGAACAAGACAAGCACGACCAAGGTGTGAATTTAACCAAAAAGGTGTGAATTTAAAATTTTCCTATTTTTAATATGTTTTAATCTATGTTGTAGGAATAGTTAAGGTTTGTTTTAAAATTGAAAATTTAACATTAACCATTGTATAGTTGAAAATCATTGATGACATATAAACTATTAGTTAATAATTGATGTTGTGCACAATTACAAGGTTTTAATTTTGCTTAGATTGATGAATAGATGGTGATTCCCACCCTTTTTTTCACTCCAATTCAAAAAAAATTTAAAATTTCAAGGACAACATTTAGCTCATGAAAATGCCAATGAGGAAAAACATTTTGCACTTATTAAATAAACATTTCACTAAATGTATTTAAAAAGGGGTGGATATCATTTTTTATGATATTGGTTAGTTTCAAATTTTAAAATAGGTTTTAAGAAACAAAATTGGATATTTGAAAACAAAAAAAACATTTATAATATTTGATAAGGACATTAATTTTTCTTTAAAAATTGAAGGCTGGATTTGACACTTCTAGATATTTTATATATATATATTCATTGGATATTCAAAATAGTGAAAATAAATATTCATGTTTTCCCCATTACTTCAATGCATCAACTTGGTATATCTTGATTATTTGTAATTTCCTATTCATTAATTATTTGATTGGTTCATTGCTTTCCATAGTAATTTCAGAAATCTCATGATTATAATTTTCATCATGTTGTTGATTTACCACATATTCACAGTTTGGCACATGGTGTAAATACAACAATTGGATAAAACTTTCTAATAAATAACCAAACATGGTTGAGATAACGACAGATTCTCCTTGTAAACAAATGTGGTTTATTGTAATCTTTCACAATGGAAATAGCTTATCAATCAATAAAAGAAAGAGCAAATTAAAGATTCTTAAATCTTGAATTTAACATCAAATATAACATGTTACAAACTTTATTTTTTTCATATTTTTTTAGGATTGAAAAAAAATCTAAAACCCACATTTGAAAAAAAAATTGTTAAATGCAAACATCAATAACTTCAAAGTCACATCAAAATTATCCTCCATTAAATTAACCATATAGGGTGCAATTTTAAAATCTTTTTTAAAGTTCTTGTTGTGGTAATTGCTACATGTAAAACATTGTAAAACAACTAATGCCCACATGATTGGTTTAACACATAAAATTAATAATTAAAAAAAGAACATTGATAATGATTTGAAATATGTGCCAAGTTAAAAGTGAAGGAAGACAACTAATAATCTTTGTTAAATTTTGTTGATTGTAATAACGTGATCTTACTTACAAATTTGAAAAAAAAAAGTCACTTGTTATCAAAATAGTGATGTTGGATTTATCACAAATAAACACAAAAGTTATTACAAACAAACATAAAGTATCAAGAACCACCGTGGATGAAAATAAAACTAACTTAATTTTCATTATAATTTTTTTTTGGTCCCAAATCAACTTCAGTGTAAACATTGTTCCATTTATGTTGACCTTTACTAGATTTTTTGGACAAGATGATGCATTTTGGTAAATATGTTTAAACAAATTTTATAGAAACATATTTCAAGCCCTTACAAACTTTTTCAGTAGTGGTGGCATATTGAGAAGTTTTGGAAAAGAATACCCAAAACATGTCCCTTGAAAAATTTCTTATAAGTTAAAGTTTCACATTTCACAACAAGATAAAAAAAACATGTGTCATTGTGTTAAAATTTTATTTTTCATCTTTGACATATGTTATATTTTTATTCTTCAATCTTATGAATCTAACAAATTGTCAATGCTTATTTTGTGATTTTAATGGCTCCAAATAAACCAAAAGTTACATGCTTTGAATTTTAATCAAACCCTAAAAAGATTTATAAAAAATGTAACAATATTACAAACATTCTTGGATATTCAAATATCAAAATTGATAATAGTAATAAAATAACATTATTTAAGGAGAACCAAAACAAATGTTTGTTTAATTTTCTTCATTACTTTACATTATCATTGACACAAAAAAATTAACACATGGCATTATTGTTATGTTATTTCCATTTTTTCCTTTGAAAATGAAATAGTTCCAAAATTTGCTTAATTTTATATCATTTTTTGGAACTTTGTTACTTTTCGTTTTTAAATTAAGATTTTTTTGAGTTTCTTCAATTGCATCATTTAAAAATTCAATATCATTCATTATTATTTCAAATATTTCGTTTTGCATTACTTTATTTAAAACTTTGTTGGACATTTTCATTTTCACATGAATGTTCAACAAGGCCAAAAATGAAAAAAACTTAAACAAACAAATGTTTTGCAATGTTAAATGAATATGGAATGTATAATTGGTGTGGATCCTTAAAAAACATTAATGCAAACATGTATAAACATTTAGATGGAAGAATAAATTTTTCATTCACTTTTCACTATAAGACAAAAATGATGTGCAAAATAATGTTTTAATGTAAAATATTTTGTTACAAATCTTGCAAGAAAACATAAAAATTAGATGTTTATATAATGAAAAATGTAAAAAAATAAACATGAAAAAAGGGAAAATGAAAAGAAAATAAACTTACATCACATAAAAAATTAGATTTATTAAAGCTTCATTTCTTGAATAAGGTTTAATATATGCTATGAACATGAAGAACATAAACATAACATTAACACAAAAGAAAAATATAGAATAGAAAACATATCAACATCTCAACAAAACATTTTCACTAACTTTATATAAGTTAAAACTTTTGAGAAAAAATACAATAGACCAACATGTGCACCAATTTGAATATTATATAATTTTGTATCTTATGTGAAGTAATATGTTCAAAAATAAGAAGATTTTTTTAATTAATTGAACCAATCTAAGTCACCCTAAATCTACTTGTGATATGTATTTTGATTTGAATTTATTGATTGTTGTTCCAACTTTCATATGTGTGATGCTTGTTATTTTACATCAAATTCAGCAAAAACTTTTGAATTCTTGAACGCAAGTTATAGGGACATTTGACATAAACAAATGTTAGCGACCTTGCAACTTATGTTTATGTTCAAAAGAGGATTCAATGAAAACAATTAAAGAATTCAAGTATCAAACTCAATCAATAATGAAATCAATATTCCACCAAATGGTGAAGTTAACACAGGCCTTACAGGTAAGTACGTACCCTAACCTAGGGCTACTAGGTAGGTACATAGCCTAACCTAGGCTACCTAGGCCATTTAGGCTTACTAGGTAGGTATGAAATAAACTTAGGCTAGGGCACCTAGGCTACTAGGTAGGTAGCTTAGCCTAGGATTAAGTAGGTAGTTTAAACCTAAACTTACTTAATAGGCTAGGCTACCTACCTAGTATGCCTAGGTTAGATCTATTAATTATAGGTTAGTAGTTACCTACATAGATTACCAAATAGCATAAACATAGGTAGGTATAAGCATAGACTTAGTAGGTATAGTAGCCTCCCGCCTAAGTACGCAACTTGAACCTGGGAGGAGTGTGCGTACTTAGTCGGTAGGTGTGCACTTAAGACCATTCATTTTTCTTTGTAACCACAGCAACAACAGGTGGCTGGACAGCAACTGTTGCTACGGTTGTTGCTGTGTGGTGGTCTTATCCATCCTACCCGCAGCAGCAGCAACAATAGCCAGCCACTCTCGCACTAATTTCGAAGAGAGACTTTGAACCCAAGAATGTGGCAGAACTGATAGAGTGTTATGAGGCTCAAGAGAGTGTGTAGCAACAATGGGAGCATAATTATTACACTTAGCAGAAGCTGGACCGACAGAAGGTACCTTCAGTGTTTCTGTTTCCTATCTACATTTTGACCTGAACACAAAGTTCCCAACTCCAGCTTTTCATGCCACATGTTTCATCTTTTCACCAAGCTGTCCCTTCTTCCCCTGCTAGGTTGGTAACAACAAGAAGATCAGAAAGGAAGGGCATTCAAGTCACACAAGTAGCAAGGCTGAAAGCCCATTTTCTGGCCCACAGAAAAATTCTCAGCAAGGAATTTTGACAGAGATAACAAAAGATGCACCACATGCTGCACCCTTGCATGATGACGTAATACCTAATCACAATGCTGTGAATTCGCCAATTAGTTCTGGAAATAGGAAAGTGAACTTGCAGGCTCCTCATATAAATACATTGTAGGCAGTCTCAGACTCTCCTCATTCTGTTAAATTGGAGAGGGTGAACACACATGTATGAGGAAATAGACACCTTAAGGCTACAGATGGAGTAGAGGAAGCAATTCCAGGGTAGCAAGAGTCATGACTAGAGCAATCAATAGACCTTAAGTCATCTACTAGGTTTGTCGGATCAGAAGGTCGTGACGGTTCAGGTAGGCAGTTGGAGAAAGAGCCAAATGACTTGAACTATCCACGGGCTACTTCTTATGAGAGGAGATTTCACGAGGATGTTGTATCTTACAGCGGAAAAGAACCCCCAGATGTGGAGGAGGTGCACAATCCTCAATGGGCTTATTCTCTGGTTAGAGTTTCCAAAGATGCTCGCTGAAGCAGTTTTTTAACGGCGGCTGTTGTTGCTCTATAGGCTTGCTCCTCTTTAAATATTCACTAGCAGTAACAGCTCCGGGAGGTCTGGACGATGTAGGAAAAGGCTGAAGTGGTTTAGCTCCAAACCCACTATTTCCAAACATAGCTGCCAGACGAGAAGTACCAAATCCCGCTGTTGCTGCTACAGGAGACGACTGATCGGGACTCTGTTCTTCAGCACCAAGACTAGCAACATGAGGGGCTCCTCCTCCCGAGTAGGTAGTTTTGGGAGCCAGAGCCACGCTAATATTGTTCTAAGGCGCACCATTTGTTTGGAATGGTTGAGTACCCGAGTACCTTGGATCTTCTGGAGTAGGCTGCACATAATTTCCACCTCCAACACCGCCTTGTTGCTGTTGCTGATAATCCATCTTCAATTCGGTACTTCCATTCCGTACTTCCTGCACTCCTCCGCCAACTTGGTTGCCATTTCTAGTTGCTTCATACTGGTGCTCACCATCCCTTCCACTCCCCTCGTCACATCTCGTTGGAAATGCTTACCAACTCTTGTCGACGCGTACAAGACCTAAACCCTAAACCCTAAACCCTCTTTTCCTTGTCTTCAATCCTTCCTCCTTCACCTCCTGTTACTCCACTTTCTGTTGCTTTCTTTCCCTCCTTGATATGCTATGGAGCTCCAGATCATTACCCACTTAGCATCTACCAATACATGCTGAATCATTGGTAGATGCTTATTCAACTGCAATGTCGAAAACACCAAATGGGAAACGCCTCAATGAGTCCCAGAGATGTGAGATCATAGCAAAGCTGAGCAAGACGAATGCTACCAGTAAAAGGGTTATAGCGCGCGAGTACGATGTTAGTGAAGGAGCTATCAGAAAGGTGTGGGACAAGCGGGAGCAAATCCTATAGCGATCTGCCTTAATGTCTGATGAAGCTAAAGAGAAGACTTTTCGATCCTCTGTTGGTCGTTTCACCGAGCTTGAAGACATGCTTTACATCTGGATTGACAGCATGCGTTGTGCCAATCTTCCTGTTCTGCCATCTTTCACCATCGCCAAAGTAAAAAGTATTGCATCGAGTTTATCGATTTCAGAAACGGACTTCAAGGCATCCTGGCAATGGCTACGTCGATTCAAAGTGCGCCGAGGGTTGCAAAAGATGCTACTTCACGGAGAGGGAGCTGAAGTCAACAAATCTGATCTTGGATTGCTGGCACCTTTAGACGACCTCTATGCGATTATTACCCAATATGGTCTTGAAAATGTCTACAATATGGACGAGACCGGCCTGTTTTTTTGCTTACTACCGAGATACAATCTTCTAATGCCAGATGAGGACATATCAACCACTAGAGGGAAGAAAAAATCCAAAGATCGGGTTTCTCTTATCATGTGCACCAACACTGTGGGAAGTCACAAAATTCCTTGCGCATTGATCGGCAAACCGAAAGCACCTGCTTGTATTAAGGACCGCCAATGGCCTGTTCCATATTTCATTCAAACTAAAGCTTGGATGGACGTGGAAACGTGTTGGAAGTGGTTCAACGAAGTGTTTATTCCATAAGTGAAAAAACGAACCGGACGTCAAGTTCTTTTGCTGTTGGACAATGCCCCTGAACACTTTAAGGCTTCTGAAGGCAACAATGTTAGGATCGTCTTCTTTCCCCCAAATTGCACAAGTTGGAAACAACCCTGCGATATGGGGATAATCGCAGCTCTAAAGAAGAGGTTCAAATATTTCTACCTCAAGGATGTTCTTGACTTCTATGAATTGGATGAGGAGGCGAAACTTCGAAAGAAAATGCAAGGGCGGAGATTACGACGCGGTGCTGCTGGAGTTGCATATGGAAATCCAGCTCACTTGTTCGATGCTGCGAGTTGTGTCAAAGAAGCTTGGCAATCTGTGTCACCAAGTTCTATCAAAAATGCATTTATCAAGGCGAAAATAATGACATTAGAAGCCGATTAGGAAGCAGTGAACGAGATCGAGGATTTAGTGACCGAAGTTACACAAGCTATCGCAACTTTAAATCTTTCTGTTGGGCAAGACGAGCTTGAAGAATTTGTTCATGTCGACGATGAAAATAGTGAAGAATTTGCAGCTGCAGTTTTGGAAGATGTTGAAGAGCTTTTGGGGACGATGAAGATTGCTGAAGAAAATTTGGATGATGACAATGATGATGATATTTTTACCTCTCAAGCGTCAGGTTCGGGTTTAGGAAACACCGTTGTATTTAAGGGATTCGAGTCACTTTATAAGCAAGTTATTGATATGGAAGATCAATTACTCTGCTCTAAAGTTCGAGAAGAGGCTGAGGAAACATTCGATGATCTTAGAAAGTTGTTTGAATCGTTTCAAAGTAAGGTCCGGGTTGTCACCTTGAAAGCCAAATGTAAGATTCTTCAAAACTTGCCCCAAATGACAATCCATGACATGTTGAACTAAATAAATCTGAACCCTATTTTTTCGGGAAAATAATGCGTATTTTACCGAGATGCGTACTTAAACGAGTGCGTACTTAGGCGAGAGGCTACTATAATGCATGATGTATTTAGTTTAATTAAGGAATAGGCTTGATAAATATAAAGTTAAAAGACATCAAACATTTATGAATATTTGCACAATTTTTAATACTAATCAAAATCAATTGTAGGTTGGATTTTGGGGGGAAATTTGGCCAAATTTTCACATACAAATACTTGCAACAAGATGCATTTTATCTTTTTTGAAAATGAATGAAAAAAGTTTCAAGTTGAAATGACCAGACTAAAGGTAAGAAAATAAACTCTTATTTCATTCATTTAATTTTTTCTTTTCATTGTGTTTCAATTTTAATTCATCATTCACTCCTAAAAGATTATTTTGTATGGCATTGTATATGTTTATATAGTTATTAAATTTTATGACATTTACCATTAAAATTGTTTAGGTTTATATATAAATTTTTGGTGTAATTAGTTTTAAACTTTAAGGCTAATGCTTCCATTCATTATAATTTTTAGTTGATTAACTGTAAAATTTAAAACATAATTGTTATAAATGTTTTTTGTATTCCATTTATAGTTTTGTTTGTATAATCATTACATTGAGAGCATTTATCATTAAGATTATTTAGGGTTTTAAGTTTAAGGTTTAATGAAATGTGTGTTGATTTATTTAGGTTGTGTTTTCAAATCAAGATACAATTCCTTTGAATGTGATATCATCCTTTAACATCAACGGTATGATATTTTTTCTTAATCATTTTCTTATGTTTTTTTGTTATGTTCCAAATTTAAGGAAATCAATTTCCTTGGATGGTTTTAATGCGGTCATCAAATTCCACTAAGAATGTTCCATGTTTGATATATGAATTTAACATTTTGGCCTCCCATAGATAGTGTAAATTTAAAATCATAATGTCAATATTACATTTTACCACCCATATATAATGTGCATTTTAAAATTGTTATGTAGGTATTGCATTTCCCTTTCCTATATATAATGTGGATTATGGTCATAATGTGGGTATTACACTTTGCCCCCACATACAATGTGCATCTTTAAATTGTCATGTAGGTATTACATTTAGGGTTCCCACATATAGTGAGGATTAAGGTCATAATGTGGGTATTGCAGTTTCCCCCCATATATAATGTACATTTTAAAATTGTCATGTAGGTATTGCATTTAGGGCTCCCACATATAATGTGGATTAAGGTCATAATGTGGGTATTGCAATTTTCCCCTATATATAGTGTGCATCTTTAAATTGTCATGTAGATATTGTATTTATTTTTTCCATAAATAGTGTAGTTTGTTAACTATCATGTGGGAATATTACATTTAGATTATCCATAGATAATATGGATTAAAAATTTACAATTATGGCCATAGACCATATCATATATTCTCCATACCTAGTATTTAAGGTAATATGTGCATGATTATATAGGGTTTAGATGAGGGATATAAATTAAGTACTTAAAACATGTACATTTTCATTAGTATTGAATATGACAATTAACATGTAATTCAACATATTGCAAATATAAAGTTTTGGACATCAATATCAATTTATTGTTTTTTCTTATACAATCAACTTAAGGCATAGTTTTAAACATGGGTCATGCTTCAAAATTTCCATATATTGAAAGTCAAAACCCAAAGAAATCACCCTTTAACAACATGGACTTGATGTGGAAAAAAGATGTTCAACATGGAGGGGCACATATAATCAAGGTTAAGTGTGCATACATCCCACATGCATGAATCTCGGAATTTCTAAATGGTGAACAAAGCCATGAACACTCCCCGATGGAGTGGAACATTTATAAATGGGTACCCTCACAAGAAAATGTAAAAATGCCAAGAATGGGTCTTTCCCATCCTTGAATCCTTAAGGTGTCACATTACATTTGTAGCCAACATTTGGACCTTATGGGGATCCACCTTTTTCGTTGTGTTCATGGTCCAAGGAGAGGACAACTTTGCATGATGTTGTGCAAAATGTTTTTGTGTCTAATGTGAGATTTCACATTTCACAAGAATAAAACCATGTCCTTTTGCACCCTACCTTGAAATATTCATGCCATCGAATTGACATTATGCTATCAATGAATGGCTTTTGCACATTGGCAAATGTCATTACCACTCATGTTGATTTGGTTTCGTGAGGTACTTTTTTTCGTGGGGTTGTTACAACAATTGCAACTTAGACAAAGGATGATCTTTATCGTGATTTGTTCCCAACAAACATGTTTGTCCTTCTAATTGTTGAGATTTTCAAATGTTTACATTAATAAACAAATGAGTTTTTTCATTGATGTGTCAACATGGCATGGGAAACAAAGGGCATTAAAAGCTTTCCTCTTTTAGTTTTGTGCACATTTTGTAAACAAATAGTGTCAATGTCATTACAACGTGCACATGTAGTCTTTATTTTGAAATGTGTAGTTGTAATAGGTGAGGGTTCGTCTAAGCCAGGTGTCCTTTAAAGAGGTCCTCCCCTTAGCAAGGTTTAATTTATGCAGAACAATCTGGAAATGTGAATCTTCAATTTAATTTTCTTTGGTTTTATTCGATATATACAAAGAACTTGTATTGCCAGAAAATGTGCCACACAATTTCATACTTAGTCAAAGGCAAGCAAAGGAAGCTCTGCAGAGGTATTTGGAGGCATGTTGGAACCCAATACAATCCTACCTGGCTCTTCAATCCCCCCTATGGGATCATCTCTCAGGGGAGATTTGGGATCTGAAGCATGCTGAAGAAGAGTTGAAGTCAGCAGTGGAAATAGGAGATCTTGAAGTTCGAATTCAAGCAAGCCTTTTCATTTGTGTGGAGAGGTTAGACCCTGAGTCGCCAAATCAAGATGATGCTTGTGCAAGGGAGGCTTTTGAAGAATGCCAGAAATGTCTAAAAGCATGGGATTCCCAAAATGGCAATGTCGTTACTGTTGCATCTGAGGACATGAGGCTAAAGCTGGCTTTCTATGCTAGTTCCTAGGTGAACTTGAAGAAGCTGAGAAGATACTAAAGGTATTGCTTCAATCTTATGAGAGGATGCTAGGCAACATGTTTATGGCTGGAGATGCATCAGAAGAACTTGTTCTCAAGTTCAGGGAATCTACAAAAGTGGCCATCATAGCTATGATGTTGGTCCAACTTCAGCTAGCTGATCAGGACAGAAATTTACAAGCTGGTACAGCATCATCCCAAATGCCCAGTGCATCAAATCATTCTGGAACCGGAACACTCAATGGTTTGAAGGCACTAATGTGGTCAGAGTGAGCTAGAGCAAGGACAGTAATGTTCCATCTAGCACCAGGATTTTGTGGTCTGAGTCATCAACCAGGGGATAAACGTGAATTCGAAGGGCTTTGGTTCCCAGATGCTCATAGTCTTCCATATGATCATAACCCCAAAGCTTTGCTGGAAAAAGCTTGAGTCTTGATAATGACCCACTCCTTGATGCCCCTTGGAGGCATGCAATTAAAGATCATATT
>Ga0116228_10003867_pt1 | contig 13228 bp, 9 predicted proteins | sample S1TSphfallax_2_FD_89694 | JGI IMG/M metagenome (GOLD analysis project Ga0116228, IMG submission 89694) | Host-associated microbial communities from peat moss isolated from Minnesota, USA - S1T2_Fc - Sphagnum fallax MG | ecosystem: Host-associated > Plants > Peat moss > Unclassified | place: USA... | reverse complement strand
GGAAAAAAACCTAAATAATAATAATAATAAATGAATTTTAAAAAATGAAATGGAAAAACTAAAGGGGGCAAGAAGGAGGAAAATAAATTTTTTTAAAAATTTATCTTTATGGGCAAATTTTTCCCTTTTAATTTTCCTTTGTTAACCAAAATTTTTTTTTTTTTTTTTTTTTTTTTTTTTTCAAAACTGAAGCATTCAACTTTTTATATACTGAAACTCAGCTGAATTGGATTTTAGGCTTGTGCTTGTGCAGGCCGGTCCGGTTTTTAAATTGGGACTGTTTTGGTCAAATGTCAATTAAGGGTTGAGAATTTCAAGCAATTATAGGTGCAACACAAAGATATTTTGTCGGTGGGAATACGATGAAAGCATTTTGTTCTTGGGAAGGATTCATGCATTTTTCCATTTCTAGGGCTTCAGGTTCACCTCATAAATGAGTTTTAAAAATTAAATCAACTGCATTCAATCCCACCACTCTCAATCTCTTAAATGGGAACTACTAGTTTCATTGATTGGAATTTCAATTTATGTTCATATTTGAGCAAAACCTCACTCAAATCCACACAGCATTACTTGATCACTAGTGCATTTGAAAGATTTAAATTTTGAGTAAGTTCTACAAAAAATATGATACAACTACAATCACTTGTCCATTTGAAAGATTCAAATTTTGAGTAAGTCCACAAAGAGACCAAAAACAGAGGTCACTTGTACCTTAGCCATGGTAGACCTTAATATGCACCTACTAGTTTGTGGTGCATATAATGGATAGTTGTTGAATTTTGACCAATTTTAGTTGAATACCTAGTAGGGTGGGGACAATTTTTGATTGGGTGTGAGCTAAAGTACATCAGTCACTTCTCCTTGGAGCATTGTTGAGTCATAAATGCTTGATAAGCCAAATATAGCTTTTTGGGGAGTTTGAAATGGTGTGTGTGATAGAAAGTTATTATTTTCCAATTTTTGTTGATATGGTTGTGTGGCGTCTTTTGAAATCTTTCAAATGGACCAGTGATCAATTCACAATATGATACAACGGCAATGTGTCAATATGATGTGAACCACAATATATCATTCACAATGTGATACAATGACATGTAATTTTCAAATGGTCTAGTGATTGTTCATTTTTGATAGATTTTTTGGTTGTATCATATTGTGAACGTGCAAGTTGCAACAGCCCCGAAGTCAATAGGTGTTGTCATTAATGTGGTTTGTTGTCGAATTTTACCAACCTAGAATTTTGTGTTGACTTGTGGAATCAGTTAACTTTTGAAAGTTGTTCTTTCGAAATATACCTTGAACCTGCAAGTAAATTTAAACCATGTAACCCTTTTAGACACTTTCCTCGATGTTGAACTATTTAACTTTACACAATTTTTAAACATCATGCAATTAGGTTGTTTGTTTTGGAATCTTTGTAATTTTCTGAAGTGGAGTGCTGTTATGGTAGATGGAATTACTAAATATCCAATGATTCTGCAAGATATTTTAATTGCCTTTGGATCTTTGAATATATTTTTGCAAAAAAACTAACTACAAGCATACAAACAAGTCTCAGAAAATGTTCAAATTATGATATACTTCAACATAGTATCTAAGTTATGTGCAAAATGTTACAATTTTGTGAAGAATCCTGACAGAGATCATCCATAGGATTGTGTAGCACATAAGACAAGAACATGTTTTAAACTTTATACTAGGGTCAAAGAAGAGTAAGGATTCATGGTAGCGTGAGTCTTTGGGGACTCCTTTGACTCTACTAAAAAACACTCTCTAAAAAACATCTACAAATGCAAAAGACAATAGACTTACTATGCATATCGTTATTTTCCTTCCATATTTGTCAAATGAGTATGTAAGCGCCTTCATGCTTGTAAGTTGCTCACAAAATTGGAAGCAAGAAAGAACTTCATACAAGATACAAACATGACCTAAGTTTTCCTTTGTATTGGCAGTTAGCTTACAAAGCATAATCTTCCGCTTAGCATCCAAGGCACCTTAAAAGATTTGTAATCTACCTCTAGTAGGATTGCATTATTATTATTTTGTTAGTTCTCTTTGTTGGGGAAAGACAGGTCACACGTGGGATCTGTTGCCCCAAGAAGGGCAGGTCATATGGTGTTATGTCTCTTAGCCATGGTCTTTACTAGGTGTAAAGACCTGTGTTGATTGGTTTTAGAAACATTATTGTGATACCCAGTGGGTATCATGAGAAAAATCAGAAAAGATGTGAGGGGTTTTGAAAAACCGAATGCTCACAAGCTCCACGACGATAAATTAAATTGTATAAGGTGCTCTTCAATTACACTAAGAAAATGGGCACAAGTTGTTCTGTTGTTTGAGGGCATCATGAATACAGCCATAGTTTTCCATGACCTCAAACAATTTAAGAACAACTAGAAAGCCTTTTGTTGTTTGGGGGCACCTCAGCAAACATAAATTCCCACCGCAACTTGGTGTAAGAAGGCAAGTGTGGGATGGTACATGGAAGATCTAGTGAATTATGCTGTAAAAGATCATACTAACGTGATCATTACAAATTCAAGGAACCTTGATTGCCAATCTAGAGAGGTGCTATGTGGTTGTTACACCAATAATGTATTGCCATTATGGCTTTTTTCCTTGGGAATGGAGGGTGGATGCCTTACTTTCAGGGCATTTCATCTTGGGAACCAAGGGTGCATGATCTACCTCCGATTCCGATAGACTCCACCTCCAATTCCAAGGGCAAAAGGAGAATTATTCTGAGTCTCAGAAAATCTATTTTAGAGTCTCAGAATTATTTGAAGGAACCTTATTAAACCCCTAAAATGAATGCAGTGAGCATAAATTTAACTTCTTTTTAGCCACCTGGAGGATACTGATCAGCTCCAAATGGCGTGCTGATCCGTGTGAATTAGATTTGCGGTTCCATGAAAATAAGGCATGCATCAGTGTTCCAACTTCAGTCCATAGGCAATGGGACTTGGAGTTTTAGGTACACATATACTTAAGCTTCATCATTAAACTTGTGAGGGACAGGAACAGATTTCAAGAGTTGGCGTTGCCAAGTATGGTGTGTGTTCCTCCTATTTTGTTGAAGTTTTTAAGAGTTGTGTGCACATGGCATTATTTCTTGCAGAGATATAATATTTGAGGATTCAGGCTTAAGGTGTCAATGTTTTGAATGTGTTGTTCTTACTTTGAAATAATTGTAATTTATTAGAGGTTTTTAAATTTTTTGAGAAATCAGTCAATTGGCATATTTTAGAGAATTATGCATGATAGAAGTCTAATTATTACATACTTTTGCTTAATTTGAATTTGGGCATAACTTGATAGGCAGGTACAGTAGATGAAAAATATACATATTTAATGCAGGACGTTGCAGACCAAAAGACCTAAATTGAAGTACCAAACTCACCTATGGCCAGGGATTGACTGTGGTATCCCCCTTCTCAACTACATTTACAGCATCTCCAGCGGTTCTCAGAATGTGACCCTGCAGAAATATTTTCACATCCATGTATAGTTATTTATTCTTTTGCAACCCCACCCTTATAACTGAAATGGGGACTGCAAATAGGTGGGAGACTACTAATAGCAAACCACCTGGACCAATTATTAGGATGGGCCAATCGCAAAACCCTGGCCTGTGAGATCATATCTATTACAGTCTTTTCTGCCCATCACCAGCCACCCTAAAACTTGCAATTATGCTGAGCCAAAACCATTTTCCTGAGCCAAGTCAGCATATTTTGATTTCATCCAGTATTTACTGTGGGGATCACAAGCTGAGCACTGCTGGATATGCTCTTACTTCGATCGTGACATCTTACTTCAAATTCCTAAAATTCATCCATTTTCATTTTTGTTCACTATAAATTTTGATCATAACTATTAGTTACAAAGTCACATTACAACTTCCAAGGTTTTGGGCATTTTACAAAGACCCACCATGTTTGAAAAACAAAAAAAACAAAGTACTGTCCGTGAATTGATGTTATCAGTTTTTTTTTTGCGAAATTCTAGTCATTCATAGGTATTGGCTTCATAAAGAAAAACAGATTTGTGCTCAGTCACCAGTAAGCTTAGTGAATCTACTAAATAGCAGTTTGAACATAGAATTGAATGAGTAAGTCAGAACAGTTTCATTGATTAAGCGTTTGTGGCTTTACAAGATAATTAATCATGGTGAGTTCATGACTCGACACTTTCTTGAGTAGGATGATATTATAACATGTTTGCCTCTTTATTCATTGCATTTGATTCTTTAGTCTCCAAAGTCATCAAAAGATGATGAAACCCTGCCAATCGTAAATAAACCAAAGCACTAAAAAAGGGGGAATAAAAGGAACAAAATAGAAGGACCCGTGTCCTAGAAGACAAAAGACCCACCTAAGAGGGCAAACCACAAGGGAAACATCAAATTCTCAAACCCTTCTATCACGAGAAGCATATCAAAGAAGGAAAGGGGAGGACCTCCTAAAAAAATGTTTTGCTTAAAAAAATCACTCACCTACTACAACAACACGTCTTGAAATAGAGTCCACCTATGCACGTTGTAATGCCATCAAACAATTATATAATCTTCCAAAGTTACATCAATTGCACTTCACATTTGGTGCAATTGATATTTTGTTAGATGGAAAATTTTGCACTTGCAATCTATATTTTCTATCTATTTCAACAAGCTATGTGCAATTTGTTGTCAAAACATATTAAAATTTCAAGCAACTAATATGCACTTATGAAATTTATACAGAGTTGAATCGATGCATCAAATTATTATATTCATTGCATCAAAATGCATCTAAGTTTATTTTGGGTTTCACTACATTTTGAATGAATTTGAACATTTTTATCATGGTGAAATTGGTCAATCTCCAAGTGAACGGAAACCAATTGTTATAGATAGTGAATTGGTCTATTAGTATCTAGTAAAACAAGGTTATTTTCAAATGAAATACAAATTTATTAAGCCATTTCATTTTTTAGTTAATTAATTATGTAACATGAAATCAACTAAATTTACATTATTTAATATTATTGATAATTCCATGATTTTCAGCTTATGAATTATTGACAAGTGTCACTACCTATGCTAGCTTAAAAACATAATTTAAGTAAATAGGTTATGTAATCAACTTAAGTAAGATGAAATAGTTAAAAATAACAAAAATAACTGAAAATAGGCATAATAACAATAAATAATGTAAGGTGAAATAACTTAGAACAATGAAAAATAACCCTAAAATAACTAAAAGGAGCTTAACATAAATAACATTATTATATTAACAAAAAATTTATCCATTTATTAAACATTTCCTTTTTCAAAAGAATGATCATTGAAATGTTATTAAATAGTGATATTTTTAAAAAATTGTTCAAATGATTTTACATTTTTCAAAAGGAAATAAATGTAATTATGTACATTATTGAAAAATAAAATAAAAATTTAATCACTTCATTTGGTCAAATTTCAATAAAATATGAATTTTCAAAATTTATGTTTTTGTAGTGTTTAAAATAAAATATTTGATAAATATAATGCAATGTGACACATTATCACAATAAATGTGATGGTTTAATAATAAGGGTGTTTGCTTTTATCCTAAAAATCAAAGGAGCAAACCTCACAAATTGTGTGTTTGTGATCAATAATGGTGAGTTGATTGAATATCCTCTTATGTAGTTCCTTAGAATATTATGTGTTCAATGACACAAATCACATTTAGAGTTTTGTTTATGTAAAGGTAATTAAAAAAAACTAATTTCCTTGATTAATTTTGAAAACCATAACGAATTTCAAATCCGTTCCAATTTATAAAGGTTTCAATTTGTTGGTCTTGTTGTAAAATCTTAAAGATCTAACAAGCCATGAGATTTCATGGTATTTGATCATGCAATTTTGAACATGTTTGGAATGTTTAATTTCACATGTTTTTGTATTTGGGTAATGGTCAAAATATTTTAAAAATTTCAACCCATAAGAGCATAAGCCATTTTTGCATCCACTATACTTCTATTTGAAAATTTAATTATCAACTTGGTTTAATCTATGTCTCCATGAATGAGATCACAAAACCAATTGTTGAATTCAACATTTACAAACAAAAAACTCTTTGGTGGAAATTTCAACCAAAACAAGACTTGGATTGATGAAATAGATATAAAAACTAGATTGGGCTCATGTGGGACCAAGCAAGTGTTGCCCAAGGTTGAATCCAAACCTTCACCAATCAAAAAAGGATTTTTAACATGGCAATAATGAGTGCATGTTAAAATAACACTCATAATAATAGATTTAGGTCTTGACCAAAAAGAAAATTCAATCTAAAATGTGATTCTTCAACTAAGAATAAAACATTGCAATTTTTAGAATGTGAATGCAAAGAACTTTCAAACAAGTAGCCACTTCCAAAAGAGTATTGGCTAATCCCAATGCTGAAAGCCTAGGGTCAACCCATAAATCAAGTTTTTTGAATTAAATAATTACATTCAATCTCCACCATCCTCAATCTCTTACATGCAAAGGCTGGTTTCACTGATTGGAGGAATATATAAAATTTGTGCGGGTTTTGATTTTGAAGAGAACACACAATCCTAAGTGTTTTATATTTAATAACTTTGGTTACCTTTGCGAGGAAGAATTAAAAATTAAAATTTTTTTTAAAAAACTTTTGGATACAATTTAATTTATTTTTCTCAACTCATGGTGGTTATCGGATAAAGAGTTTAGGGTTGTTAAAAGAATGTGATTTTGGGTATAGTTAAAGATTTAAGGTTATGATTTCAAGAGAATCCATACACTAAAGAAAATGAATAAACCAAAAATCAAAGTTCACATCTAAAGCAAAAGTTACCTCATACACTGCACCTGAGCTTTACAACAAATAATTTTTAGTACACTTTTTCGACAAAAGATGTCAAAAAGATTGAAAAAAATTGGGCTCATTTTAAAAGTAGGTGAAGGGTTGCGCCAACGACCCTTCTCTTTTACTTCAAAACCTGACCTAATTTTTCCTTTGTATTTGGAGGTCCCTAAACCCTAAACCCAGAACCTTGTTAGTAGACAAGAACGCACACATTACCAAGCACAACCTTCCTGCTAGATAGCGAGAAAAACCTTCTTGCACAATTCCAAATTGGGTCAGGTTTTTTAATCGGGTAATGGCAGGTCGCATCAAATATTCAGTTATGTTTAGGCTTGGGAAATTGAGCTTACCACCCTGGTTCTGAGGCCTTCCATGGTGTTTTTACCAGTTTTTATATATAGAAAATTTGAAGAAATTTAATAAAAATTTAGCAAAATTAGTCAAATACATTGTAGAAAATTAAAATTTCCAAATTTCCAAATTTTTTTGTCGAAAAATAGCAATATTTCGCCATTTAAGAATGTTTACCGATGCCTTCAAACAACAAAAGACCCTCCGGATCTTACATTATCCTGTACAAGAATCGGCACTTTACAATAATAACAAACTTCACAAGTAATAACATTGTCTGCAAAGGCAGTGGAACTCTGGGTTTCGACCAAATTGATGACCACAGTGAAAATGCACGACGAGATGCGCTTATGGGAAATAAGCAGTGTTGGTTGGGTATCAACCTATTTTGATGCCAGCTGGTACTGGTGATGACTATTTTTAATTTTTTTTATACCAGCCTGGTACTCGTATTAGGCTCGATACTGATTTCGAACTGGTATATGACAGGTATATTCCTGGTATATAGACTGATATAAGACGGGTATTACCTCAAGTCCCTACCACCTGGTACTCGTATTAAGCTGATACCACACCAAGGTCATACCAGACTGGTCTGGTATTTTTGATACCCGTATTCGTACCAGTCTCTGACCCTGTATACGAGACCAACACTGGAAATAACCGGAATGGTTTGAGTTTCGTCTTGTCTCCTGAGTTTTGCGAGGTTGCGTTGCTCTTAGTGTTTGACAACGCAGGAGGCGTGAGGAGTCAAAGAGGAGGAGCAGCTTCGAGAGTGAAGGGTTTCATCTATTTGGATGTTTCGGCAGAGCTCTGAGGAATAAAGGAGGCGCAGTTGGCTGAACTAAACTTCAGCGGAGCTTTGAGGAGAGGAGGCAGAGAGGAGCTCCTTGAAGACTAAAAAGAGAAGGAGCTAGAAGGTTCAAAAAGTAAAAGAGGAGGAGGAGGATTCCTTTGTTGCTCTGTGGCGAGGAAGCTTTGTGCGGAGGAACTTCGATGGAACGATTTCAGAGGAGGCGTATACTTGATGATTTTGTTGCAGAAGTGTGCAATGCGCTTGTAGCAGTTAGTTTCATCGCAACCCCTCTTGCCACAATACACTCACACAGTGTCTCGGTGAGGATTGCCCTTGTGTTCAATGCCCTCTCATAGCATAATCATAGCCAACCAACCAAGAATGGTCCTTGTAAGTAGAGTGCATATGAAAAGTTGGTAGAATTCCCACATCTGCCATCTTCTAGAGGCATTCCATTTGTGAATTTTTGTTCTTCAGGAGATTTTGAAAAGGACCAAAAAAACCTCTGATAAGCTTTTGCTCAGAAGGACAAAAAAACAGTTTGGTGCAAGGCTGGTTGCTTGTCTTTGATGAAACCATTCTCTGGACTACTAGTTCTCTGAAAATCAGTCATTTTACGTGTAATTTTGAATATGGTTTTCAGTCCATGCTTATGTTTCAGTTCCCGAGTTTTAGTGGATGGCAAGAATCACCGTTTGGAATGCCTCTGAACTCTCTAAACTCTCCATCAACGCAGCTAATTCATTACTGTTAGCTGCAACAAACATGTATGTTCCCTATCAACAAACCTCTGCTTTGCTCACTAATCTTACGTTCAGATTTGGAATCTTCTAGCATCTCCAGAGCTTATGAGTTCTCATCTTGCTTCTCCTGATTGGTCACTGGAAGTGCCTCTAAGTTATCTATACTCAAATTTTCTCCTCCTTCCCTCACTTAGACTTGTTTTTGTGTGTGATGGTCTGAAGAAGGCACAATAGAGCTGATTGGACATGAGAAAAATATCATGTATGGTATTTAGGTTTGACAACATATTTATGCAAGGACCTTTTCTTCTTATTCTTTTCTTGTTCTTCTTTATGATACCTATCATTGATTTAGTTCACTTTCATGTTGTCCTGCCTGTTGTCAGCTTTTAAACCAAAGTAATGATTTGGACCATAGTCTGCTTATGCAGTTCTGCAATAGTGATAGACTTCTCTTTAGACTTATGTGCTGTCTTGCATGTTTAGATGGCTACTGCATGAAAGGGATGCAAATGATGGACTCTGAAGTCTTTTGTTAAACCTTGTATTTTGAGGTCTTTGTGTGCTGCTTCATTGTGCATGACTGCAGTACTTTAGGTTATAATGTCAGGGAGCTATGTCCCAATTAGCCATGTTGCTAATAGAATTTGGTACTAAATGGAACCTATTAGAGGAGTACGTAGATCACTCGTATAGTTGCATTGTGTGTGGTATGGATCAATTTTCATGATTCTCACTAAGATAATAAGAAGTCTAGTTTTGTTGTGATTGTAGGAGTGATAGGAGAAACCAAACTTGGCTAGCTACAGGTGCGATTCAGATTCACTGTAATTTGGATTGCTTTGGGGCCCCTCAAAGATGTGAGGACATAGAGATTTGATGACCATGTCAAGGAGCTATGTCTTTTGGTCTGGTTTTGTTCAAAATTTAATTCAGGCCAAAGATTTCTCTCTTCTAGATTATGTGTCTTTGATCTCTTTTCACCACTGAAAGGGGATAACATGTGTTTTGTCAACCTTGTGAAGATTTCACAGGTTACAACTTACGACTTACAACACACCTTTTTTCGAAAATTTTATATCTAGGCCCAAAATTCTTCTGTTATGATTTGGGAAAAGGTTTCTGGTGTGATCTCACTTGCATGACTCACCAACTCTTAGCCGGGACAATCACCTGCTTGATTCACTCATGCTTGTTACACTGTCTACATGCTGGAAGGTGTGAATGCCCCCTACATAGTATCCTAAAATAAACTTGCTAGGGAGACCCTATTGTAATTGGTTGACTTGTGCATTGGAAAGTCACCCCCTTGCACAGCCATTACAGGCTCACTCTCTGGTTGCCACATGCTGGGTGTTGAAGGGGAATTCTAGAGGAACTTAGAGTTCCAATTTCTAAATGTTCCTTTGCATGTCCAATCATTGCAAAACAGATTTCTGGTAGCCCCATGTTGGATGTTGCAGGGATGCCCTTTCTAACATCCCTAGATAAACTTTGCAGCCCTTGCAGCAAAGAGTCACTGGGCTACCATGTAATTTCTTTCTCCCCTCTGCTGGCTGTTAAAGGGCCCCTCTCCCTAACATACCTAGGGCACAAGGGATTCAATGACTTCTGCAATGAATCACCCATGGTGCTCCATGCAGGATGTTAAAGGAGCCACTTCAATAACACCCTTGGAGCAGATTGCCAAGGACACCTGAGAGGCACAAACTATTTCAAATTTGACAGTTACATTTGTGTCTATTTGTTGCAACCCTGCTATCTAGTTGTTGCATGTCAAGTGTTGGATGAGATTTCTCCCAAGAATCCTCACAAAGAAATTTTAACAATTCCTGCATTGCAGGGCCCATATCCTTGTCCTATGGTTCTAAACTCCACTTTCTGGCTGTCCCATGGTATCACCACAGGTAGTAACCTCTAAACCTGATCTATCTCCATTCTTGTGTATGAGATGATATCCAATCTTATTCACATGGTGCCCCAGGTAGGGAAAGCTTCAACAAAGGAACAAAACTATTTGTGACAGAAGCAGTGAGATTTCTGTCTTTGGAGATCATGTGGCAGTGACCTTTGCAAAAGTTATTCCCAGTTACCTCTAGGTACCTAAGCTAGTTAGGCTCTTGGGTAGCCTGTAGGTAAGTCGTATGTAGGCCCCTATTTAGGTATTTGATAGCCCCTGTCATAATGTGTAGGTAGGTAGCTCAGAGATAGGTAGGTAGGTAGCCCCTAGTGTGGTTAGAAAATAGACAACGATCACTTTTCAGAGTTCATCACAAGTTGTGAGGTGTGATCTTCATTTTGGTGAAAAGCTCAAAAGGGAGGATGACTAGGTAGAGTGAGACCCAATGTAAGTGGATAACTCTAATGTATTAGAACCATTGAATGTTAGTGTGAGGAAGAAATTGCAACTTGAAATTGTATACCAGAATGTTAGGGTTTGTGCACCCCTTAGTAAAATCAGAGAAGTTTATATTAAAAGTTTCAGAAATTTGATTAAAAGCTCCTTGCAATTTGCATGTTTCTTGCATGAAACACATATTTAATTAATTATGGACTTTAACTTCAATTCTAAACTTAATTCAATATGAAGGGAGGCCAAAACACATTTGGTGGCCACCAAATAGGACATATTTCAACCATCTTTTCATGTAATTTGCATAAATTTTTAACAAAAAGCTAAATTTGACACCAAACTCAATAGGTTGGGGAAAAAACCCATCTAGTGGCCACCAAATAGGATGTATTTTAATCATCTTTTCATGTAACTGCATGAATTTTCAACAAGAACTTGAATTTGACACCAAACTCAACAAGGTGAGGAATAAAACCCATTTGGTGGCCACCAAATAAGACGTATTTCAACCAAGTTTTCAAGTAATTTCATTAATTTTCTAGGGCCACAGTATGGAGGGATGATACAATCTTCAAGGTCGACATTTATAACGGTAGGAATGAATGTGCATTCATAATTAGCTCTCCAATTGGTAGAAGGCCAAAAACCTTCCAACTGAACATAATTCTATGTGGGATAGGTCTTGATAACAATTCCAAAACGTTCTCCCAATATTTCACATAAGGACCCATAACTCTAGAATACAAATCGTCCTTCGACATCCCAAGCTTCTGAAACTCAATATACTTCAAAATCTTGCTACTAATGAACCCTTCCTTTTCACCTACCCCAATTCATCATTTCCCAATATTGAGTGAAATGGAACAAGATTCAGAACCCTCACCAGTAGTTTTGGCCATCCAGTGCCATCTTCCTTCCACAATCGTATGGTCAAACCAACTTTAAGGTTCCACAAAACATCAATAAGAGATACTTTGTATTGCATCACTAGCCACCCTACCTTGTCCACAAAAAACCAAAACAAATGATTTATGTATGACCTTGGCAATTAATTATGTAAACCAAGGATACATGGACGCTTGAGCTATTTTGACAATAAAAAATATAATCATGAACTCTTTCAACACTCAGATTGCCAAGGTAGTGCCAAGGTGAGAACATGTATTTTTGTTGGCAAACTCTATCGCAACCTTAGCCTTCGACTCGCGACCAAAGCAAGGGTTTGCAAGGTTGTGGGCCAAGAAAGAAACCGGGAATCATACAACATATTCCCGAAAGTGTGAAAGGGTGTGAGGGAATGAACCCTCACACCCCCAAGGGGTTCCACTTTGAGAGTTGGAGTCTTTGTGGACTCCCAAATTTTTAGAGGACGATTACAAGGGTCAAACCTAAATTTCTTGAAGCGTTCCTTATATCATTGGAAAGCTCTTGGAATGTAGATGTCTAAAATGGGCTCGCATCACCCATTTGGACATTTGAAACATAAGTTATGGCCAAAAGAAAGGCCGGTAGTCAAATTGGCAATTTGACTCCTGACCACTAAAAGTCGAGAATCGACCTGATTTCCTTTTGTGCAAGTGGCGTGTGACATACCGTTGAAAAGCTTTTGACGAGGGCTATAACTTTGCTTCACACCTCATTTCGATTGGAGGTCTGCACACAAAGTTATGGCGCCTCAAAGTTGCAGGAGTCCTAACCTTGGCAATTTCGGGACAAAAAACCATTTGGATGTGGGCCTTGTGGAGAGGTGCAAAGTATACTATAAGGGGGAAGGTGGTGGCTTCCCCCAAGTCCAGACCGTGGTGAGTCTTGTGAGTCCAAGTTGCCTGTGGCTCGTCCTAGCACCAAAGGTGTTCTATCTATGCATTAACCACCTTGTGTTGGTTTTGTGCAAGTTCGTGTGAGTAATTGAAGCTTGTCAATTCTTCCTAATCCCATCCCGGAGCTCCAGCACGCCCCTCTACCCCTCCAAAGTGTTGCGAACCAGGGAGCGTGCCTCGATTGTTTGCCCTTCCATTGTTTTCTATTTGGGACCCACATTTGAATCCTTCAAGGAGTTGGGGGTGTGTTAGACTCGGTGGAAACGAAGGACGACCATGCTATGGCGATTGGCACGGAATTTCTT
>Ga0116228_10003866_pt1 | contig 13229 bp, 12 predicted proteins | sample S1TSphfallax_2_FD_89694 | JGI IMG/M metagenome (GOLD analysis project Ga0116228, IMG submission 89694) | Host-associated microbial communities from peat moss isolated from Minnesota, USA - S1T2_Fc - Sphagnum fallax MG | ecosystem: Host-associated > Plants > Peat moss > Unclassified | place... | reverse complement strand
TTTAGAGGATTTTTTGAAGATTATATTATTTTTGCATGGTGAAATATTTGAGTTTCCATAATTCTTCTTTTGCATTAAGATACTTTTTAATGTAAATGGCAAGACCGCATTGTCACACAACCCTTCTTTGTGTATTGTCAATTGTAGGGTAACAAACCCTAATATTACATGTTGTCGAACATTATTCCATTACAAAAAATATTTTCTTGCCAAAATTTGGTGTCCAAGACATATATTCTATGTTGGCCACAAAACCCAATTTCCAAAATGTGCACATATGATACCACAAATGTGAAATTTTGTTGCCTACAACTACTGGAGATAGTATTTGAGTTCATTATTTGAGTGCACAATTATTCATATATATATGACAATTGCACACCTTATGGCATTAAAAAAAAATGCTATTGTTGCATTCAAGCATGCACACAAGGACCTTACCATTGCATACCCTTATACTTAAGATTATTACACATACTACCTTAATGAATTCGGTACATGCATGTTGATTAATTAATGTAATTTAAGTTTTTTTGGTTCGAAGTTTAGGTTTTTAATTTTGAAAATTTCAACTAATAAAAAGAAAACTTATTGTAAGATACATATATTTCAAACAAGTTGGGGCGTTTTTAAAGGTCCGTTGGATCTCTAAATAGTTTCCTCCCTTTAAAAACATCTTGAGTTCAAACTCTTACACCTTAAGTAGCTTTTTCAAAATTTCAGCAAATTAAGAAAAAAAATTTATAAAAAAATTAAATGGATTAAAAAAATAATTTAATTTATGCCAAAGCCACCAAGGTACTATGTACAATATTTCACTTACGAGAATCCAAGTGTAGTTGTGCCATGAAAGGAAACCCCAACATGCAAGTAATAGGGGCTTTTCTCTTGGGATCACAATGTGTGACAATAAGTGAATAGGTGTGCCATAATACGGAAATTGCAATAATAGGTCCTTTGTTTTGTCTTAGTATATTTTTTCTTTTGGTAGGAAATGATTGCTAGGCATTAGTTAGCCTAACCCAAGTTGTGGTAGCAAGAACCCATTTTGTAAGATTATTTTCAAACCTTGAGAAGGTAGAGAAGGATGATTGCTAGGCATTAGTTAACCTAACCCAAGTTGTGGTAGCAACAACCCATTTTGTAAGCTTAATTTCAAACCTTGAGAAGGAAGAGAAGGATGATTGCTAGGCATTAGTTAACCTAACCCAAGTTGTGGTAGCAACAACCCATTTTGTAAGCTTATTTTCAAACCTTGAGAAGGAAGAGAAGGTGTTGAGGTATAGTCCACATTTTGCAAGGTGGGTTTGAGTATGCTTTCTTATGCTAGATGAGTTATAGTGGTCTACTATAGAGGGCTTGGATAGTGTAAGAATTACCTTAGCATGGCGATCAAGGATTGCATAATTGGTTAGACAAGGAATAGTGGGAAGGGGAAATGTTTTTTTCTTTGGTTTAGTGCCTAGGCCATATAATAAGTGGTGTGTTTTTCTCGAAGCAAAACCTTCAAAGTAAACACCTCATAATAATCTTGGTGGCTAGAATCATGAGGAGACAAGGTGGTGAGATTTGTACAATGAAAAATTGTGATGGAGGCCGATTGCAATATGAGCACTTGCAAAGGAGTGAGGTGAATTAACACGTTAATTGTATGCTTTGTATGCTTAATAATGATCTTCATGGAGCCCAACTAAATCCAAATGTAAAAGAATGAACCAATGCGTTTACTTTAGACTAAAGGTTATCATCCATTTGAAATCTTTTCATTCAAAAAGAAAATTCATAAAAAGAAAATTCTGAATGAAATTTTTTGCAACTTTTTATTATAAGCATAATAATGCTTATAGTTCCCTTAATATATCAAATGTATTGACTAAATAATTTTTAATAAGTGAATTTCTTAAATGTAGTAATTCTACTGAATTTTTTGTGTCATTTTAAAACATATTAGAATTTCAACACATATCAAAACATGTTTTTTTTTAAATAATTATTTTATTGTATTATATATATATAGACACAATATACCTTACACCACATTTGCATGTAGCAAAAGATTAATTTTGAAGTTCAAACAAACCTCAAATTTCTTTTTGAAAAAACCAAGTTATTATTTATTATATGTTATTTTATTTATGTGTGTATAATTAAATTGATTATTTTTTCTTGAATTATTTTTTTGGACCAAACTATACACACATAAATAATCAGTTGATTTTTTGTAAAAACTATAAATTATGAAAATCAAAAGACCCTTTATAAAAATATATATTTTTTAAAGGAACATTTGTTCAACTTAAAATTTCCTTGGTCCAAACAAATACTCAAAATTTGAACATTTAACAATTCAATTCAAATTTCACAACCATATTAAAGTGGTTGCAAGGTAGGGAAATTCATTTTTTGCATCACAATGTAGTTTTCTGTAGAATTTCTTTTGATTTTTATTTGAAATATCTTATGAGGACCCAATATTATAAAACCATAGGAACATAATTGTGAAAGTTTTGCTAGAAAAACCTTAACAAAGAAAAATTGTGGACTTTTTGAATGGCCTGAAATGGGCCATGTTTTCATAAGTTCACATCATATTCAATTTTTGGTAGTTTTCAAAAAAAAATTCTATATGTTAAAAAGTTGTCCAAAATGGTTTGTTTTCATATGAATTTTTTAAATTTATTAATCACTATGTAATTCTCCATTTTACCAATGACATCATAATAAAAACATTTTAACATTATTTTATGAACTTTTAAGCAATGTTGTAATCACCCAAAATGAGTCACCCTAACTTACAACCACCCATTAATGATCATACATAATTTACCATGATTAACATGATACTAAGATGGCACCATATATAAGCATATGTAAAATGATACTATAATGGCACCATGTAAGCATATGTAACAAGGAGTGTCATTTATTTCACATGTTATGCATGGATTTTAACTCATTGTTTTGTGTGTTTAGACCCAATTGTGATCACTTTTTGAGGCTTACAAATGCAATTGGTTAAGAGCTAGACAAAGACCCTATTTGTCTTGTTTATGCTCTTTAGAGATTTAAGAAGACAGGCATTACAACAAAAGTTGTCTTTTGCATCTTCATGTTTATTACAACAAGTATTTGTAACTCAACTTTCATACCTTTCACAGCCCATTTTGGCTCCAATTCTTTTCTCCACTTTCAACTATCCTCTTCATTTGAATTTCATTGGTGTGCGTCAGAAGAGTGAAAGAATTCACAGTTTCTTTGTTCTTTTCTTTCTTTGGAAAGAGGTAGTTATAAAACCCTACGTTTTCATTACACGAAATGATTGTCAGGTTGGCCATTTTGCACATTGACAATTAGTGGGTTCCAAAACATCGGCAAACAAAACCCGAATACTTGAATCCATCCATGGGACAGAACAACAGATTTTGTTTCACAAATAATGCAAAAACTCTGTGAACTGTCTGTAAACTACACTCTTGAACAACTGTTAGCTCACTCAAGATAACAACCGAGAAAACTATTCAGACCATATTCTTTGAGATGTTGTTTGAAAGTTCCACTTTACAATTGAAGACAAATGCATGATGAACGCAACATTAACTAAGTAATCAGAAAAGTCCCTTTACCAACCACAATATGAACAACACTGTGCTATAACCACCTAAACCAATAATTTCCTTTGTTTAATGACAAAAGAATACAAAAAAAAGCTTTAGATGGCATTTCAACTCTTCAAAACTGAAATTCACAGCCTTCTAAATTCACAGCCTTCTACTCACAACCTACATGCACTAAGATGATCTCTCTATTTCTAGGTGTATAAAAGATCCTCAGTCCTAATAAAGATAGTGCTAACTTGCATTGCAGCAGGTTGCCTCAGTGAAACATTCTACAATTATTGTCCAAAACCAGGTAAAGAAGTTTGAAACTAAAAGCCCAAGTAGTGGAATCAAACTAAGTCCATTCACACATGGTGAACCTATATCACCCGTTTCAAAACCATCCCAGAGGGTTTAGAGTAAATTCCATCTCTTGTGCAGAAACTACAAACTTGATAATAAGGGTTCCTTTCAACTTCTTGCCATGAGGATGGGAACACTAACTCTCAGCAGTAGAACATAACCTTCTTTACATTCTCTCTCACTGCTGGAAGTGGCCTGACAGCAGCACCTGCTGCTCCTCGGTTGGTGCGGATAGTTGTGCCCCCACTACTTTTGCCTGGCACAACACCACTGGATCCACTATCTGATGTCTCAGGATCCAAGTAAAAACGAGCCCGGAATGCTGCCAAGTGTGCATAGTAAGCAGGTGGAACTGCATAGCACAAAACAGACAAATCAGACACTCTTTTTGATTCCTCATTTTGAACTAGAGAGTTCTCATTTTGAACTCAAATAGGTTGACTGTCAGCTTACCAATAGAGACTGATCGTGTACATCTTGCATACCTACAGGAAACAACAATAGATAAGTAAAAAGCCATGTGGGTCATTAATAACATAGCTTGTGATCCAAGCCATAAACATATACCAAATCCCACACAAACATCAGGAATCTTTGCTCTGGGAATAACCCACAAAGATGTACTGGACAAAAGGCCAGTGAAATAAATAGCATGGGCAGTTCCAAAGCATCATCAAGGGAATCAATGAGCCACAGTGTTGGAAAGAGGCACAGACGTGTAACAAAGATTGTTTGTCAAAGTCTGCAAGCCATCTGCAGTGAATTTGTTTTCGTCCCACAGCACGTGGTAATGCACTGGTCGACTGGTTCCCTGTGCACATGCAGAAACAAGAACTCACATCAAAATCACCTGCTTTTGGGACAAAGACAACATAGAGCTTTTCAGTAAAGTCTCTGTTAGTTACAAACCACATAATGCAGGAGACCAGCCTGCCTTCAGATACATAGAACAACAGCATGACTTCAAAAAGAGAAAGGTAAACAACAAACCTTAATACCCGCATGGCTGCACAGGTAAAAATCGAACTCCGTAGGATGACAAATTGTGCTATCAACAACTGTCCCTGAAAGCACCACATCAAAACATACAGAGCACAAATTCTTAATTTCATTTCACAACAAAATCATCTCAAATGACAGGTTCACCACTGGCTGTGACAAAACCCCACTGACCTGCAAAGACATTCCCACTTCTATCCACACTACGCTGATCATTGTGATTGCTTGCAAAGAGGCGAGTATGGTGGCGTTTCTGCACCACCACAAATGTGACTGGAGGCTGGTAATCTGGCTCTAGTGAAGCACATGCTTTGCGGATGGCATCCAGCTCATGTAGGAGGACCTGATAGAACTGCCCTTCACTTACTCCATCTCTGTAAAAAACACAGGTTTCCATGAAGAACATCAACAGGTCACTATGAAATCATCTTCAAAACCCATGAATACAAAAAATTACAAAATTGCAGAAGATAACCTATAAAAGATGATACGCAATGGCTTGTATCCTGTTGCTCTCCGGAATGAGATAAGCAACTCCCTGTTGAGACAAACAGAAAGCTGAACATTAGTGAACAGCCAAGTCTCCAATAAGAACACATGAGATAACAGCAGGAGATAGCAGAACACTGCATCTAGAGGTTTTGGTATGTGATACCAACTGAGAATCACAAAATAGGCTTCTCCACACCTCACCTGGTGCATCATGCACCATTGGCCACCTCAATATTCCATGAACATGAACCCCTAGTTATGAGAGGCAGTAATTGGAGGGAATCCAGGATGAGGGTCACAAAAGATGCTTACTTAATGAGGCCCCCTGTCAAGATTCCTCGCTGAGGATCTACCCATGTTTTGAAGAGGTCCTGGATCAACTCCTGCCGATGGGTTTGTGCACATACCAGGCCTGCATATTTGGTTACTTCAGGCCAGTCCTGTGATGCTACTACCTGCAGTCCAACCAAGGACAACAAGAAAATAAAACATTAGAGAATCAGTGAATGCAAGGACAATCAAGCAATATACATAGTATTCTGTGCACAGATATCTCAATAACAACAAGATAATCTATTCGCAGGAAGGCTTGGGTGCAAATGGGGATAAGTTTATATACCGCAGCAATTGAAGGGATGGAATCCTCTCCTGGATGTGGGTGTGTCACATCTGCACCAAAGATGATAGTGGGGATATCACTCACCAAAGGAATTCTCCTTGTGAGAGCATCAACCAAAACAGTGTTTCGTCCACCAACCTGGCAAACAAAGAGTTTCATGCAAATTTTTTAGTGCCCACTCAAGTCAGCAGATACTGTCTGTAGCTATCAACTGACAGATATATAGAAGGGAAGGACCAATCAATCCATAATCCACTGCAAAACATCCAAACTTCTACACCAATTGGAAACAAAATCCCAATGCACCCACTGTGATTCTGAAGCCAACATCACAAGAAACATCTGTCTACCTTCACATTTATCTTCAGAGCCACATTTGCCAAATACTGCTTGTTTGACTGCTTATTCACATGCTTTGTCAAGCAGCACTGTGACACCACACCAACCACTGTCTCACAATGTTTCTTCAGGTTACCTACATCGGAAACACAAAGTGGCTGAAAGGTTATAGATTGGGAAAATTCTCACTCAACCCATGACATGGAAAAACTTTTTTTTCAAAGACATAGCCTCACATCATAGAAGAGCAACAGCAACCTTACCATACAGGGAGCCATTACTGTCAGCCAGAATGGCTATGAGCAGATCGAGACCCTTGTCTCCAATCTTCCTCTTCGCCTGTTCACAGATGTGTGAGATTGCATTATCACACTGCTCTGGTCTAGCACCCTGAATTGGGAGAACAGGATTCATCTCAAATACCTGTACCACAAGCCAGCAAGAATCTCAGGGATGGGCGTTATAAGCAGTTCCAGTTGCAAATCATAAAAACTGCCTAAAACACTTATATTGCATGTCCTCAAAACCCAAGAGCTGTTGATGTGATCTCAGTGGGCCAGTACCATTCCTGATGTTTGGCACATCCGAGCCAGTTCATTGCAAAACTGGTGTGCAGTGTCAGCTGTCACATATCGCGACAAATTGATGCATGCCCAGTGCTTTACAACTCCACCATTGACCATTTTCTGCAAACATGCAAATGCATCCAACACCATTGTGTGGTCATGCAATTGATAGATCCAACTAGCAGTTACAACCAGATTCCAAAACAGCAATATGTGCAATTTTGGACACCTTGTGCATCATGTTCCACTGCCCGATGCTTGGAAGACATTCTTTCTCCCTGCCAGTATCATGGTACTTGAGCTGTACATGCACAGAAAACTTCAGTCACTGCCACCCTGTACAAAGGAAACAAAATTCAGAACACCCAAAATGTGCAACATGTCAAGACCAGTTACAAACCCGAGGAGGTGGTAGAATTCGGGCTTCCACATTTGCAAGCTGGTTGCTGATGGAAATGCCAAACTCTTGCACATATGGATCCTGCTTGTAAGCATTTCGACTCACAGTCTTTGCAGCACAGAGCCACAAACCAACAGAATAGATAACTTGTCAGAACCAACCAGTTATTTCCTGCCAGAACATTTGATTTCAAAGAGTACTTTTGTCTCTGAAAATGACAACTATTTTGGGTACTAAACACAAACCTGTAAAATACTATTCTCACGATCTTGTGGACGCTGGCATGTCACTTGCAGAAGTGACGTGATCTGCCGCTCATTGAGACGCTTCGAGTACCGTTGCCCTTCAGCAATGTTACACACCTCCATAGGCAGGTAATTGGGGCGCTGCTGACTACCCACTTGCAAGCAAGGAAGCTTCGGGTACCGAATAGAGAACTTATAAGTCTCCTTAAAGTAATCAACCACAGACTTCATAGTGCCCTTGTCATCAACAGAGAATCTGCATACAAAGGCAAAGGGTATGTTATTGCACAAGGATTTCCAGGTTCACAACCCAGTTGCAGTACCCAACAGAACAACAAAAAAACAACCAAAGACATCATCAGACCAGAGAGAAGATGCATACTGCAACTCCTCTATTGCCTGCTTGGTAATATCTGTAATACGGTACTTTCGCCGCATGCTTCCACGATGGGTCACTTCAACCTTCAAACCACGTAATGCCTTCTTGATCTGCAGCGAATCACAAAATGACACAAACAACACCACACCAAAGACACCTGTTCAAACTTCATGAGCAGTCATATAGAATTCAAACTCTGGCATAAAAACATTACATAAACAATCATTTACAATGCAAAAGAGGTTTAGGCAATAGCTTGAAAAGAAGGAAAGCTTCAACAGTTCAACTCCACAGAACCAGCATGACAGAGAATGTCTTCCCTTGCAACCACAGGCAGCTTTTACATATGTATATTATGCATATAGGCATTGTACTGTTATCTTGGGAATCACCCATCCCAAGACCGTTTTCAGCCTAGGGTGCTATCTGCTTTAGGGTGCTTAAGTTCAGGGTTCTGATAGGCACGCATGTAGTGTGACCACCTTACACAGGTCACAGCAATAAGAATTTAATAAGCTTCCACACCAAGAACATACCTTGTTCCGATCAGAATCAGACAGGGGGCCAAGTACATGCCTGTTGAACAGAGTCTGAACAAAATCCAAAACAGGCTTTGACTGTATGAATGCAGTTGCCGACATGTCTGAAAAAAACCACAGAGCATGAAAATGGATTATTCCAACTGAGCAATGCTCCAAAAAATCTTTTTATTGCTTTCTTGGAGTGCAAAGCAAATGAAGAGCTGGCTTATGTCCTGTTACACTCCTTTTTTTGTTACACTTCTCAGGTGCTAATATGAAAGAGTAATATGTGACAACAGGTCACTCCTCACAGCAGTACAGAACTTATCAGTAGTCAGTCACAAATTCAGCAGACATGAACAATTGAACCCAGATTGAAGAAGGGGGTGTTGAACACCATTGCTCCTACCAATGTTAAGGGACAAGCCCATTTGAGTTGGGCGTATACTCTGATAAAAGCCCCGCCAGCTTTCCAGCCCATCACCAAGAGGTACTGTCGAACCAAGACTGGGCGAGTAAAATGAGCGGCCTATTGGGGTATACCTGCACAACAACATAAGAATTCAAGTAACCAAAGTAAGTACCTGCACCACCAACAGTCACAAAGCAGTGTTTGTTCAGTGCTTCCTGTCCTGATAAGAAACTCCGGATTTCTTTAGTCTCTCAGTGATATAGCATAACAATTTGTTAGAGAATTAAGTGGTACCCACAGAATCATATCCTGTGAGAAGTGGATCAAGGAGCTATCAGAAAAAGGTGGGCAGCAATAATTACCGATGTGTAGGAAGCTCCCGAAGCACAATATCCAAAACCTGCAGGGCTTCCTGTGGCACATCAGCTTGGGCACCTGCTAAGAACTGTTTAAGGTGATGCAGGTCTGGACGTGAGGCAAATTTGATCACCACCTTGAATGGCCGTTCCCTTCTAGGTCTGTATATCACAGACAACTCTTCAGCTTGGGTACAGCACATGCACATATGTCTGTCTACAAAAACTCAATCTAAGACTCTTTCATGGAGCTGACTGACAAGAAGAGAGTCTCCCCGTTTGCAGTAGTATGCTGTCTGTGAAACAGTACATGCCGCTGGCAAAGGACATGATGATGTAGTGACAGCAACATGATTTTTGCAGAGAATCAGCAACCACGAAGAATCTGAAGAAATGGGAAGAAATGTTGATCAAACCTGCCAGTATTGCTACCATCATCCTCATCAGGAAGACCAATTTGGAATTCTCTGCTGTCAAATGGAAATTTTCCGGCCGTGTACAAGCTCTTGCGCCCATCGTAAACAGGCAGTCGATTGCCAAGGTCAGACACTCTGTACCGCTTGATCAGCTGTTCCATGACTGCTCTATTGACACCACGTGAAGTCACTTCTGGAACAATTGCAACCTGATAACAAAACTGTATTCAGATAGGACCTTGGTGCTATAAACAAAAAATTGGATTGAGACGGACATCTTTCGTGTAATTAGAAATCCAATAGAATTCGGTTCAAGATCATGAGCTTCACATTGGAAACCACAGCTGAAGAAGACATGATTCCTTCAAGATCCTTCAAGGATAACCTTCTCCACATTCGATAGCTAGCTAGCTAGCTATCTCTTAAAACTTACGTCGTAATGATGAAGATCTTTGTCTGGAAGAGTTGCAAGGAAATGGTTTGCCTTCACCATGCACCTCTGTCCCAGTCGCCCTTTCCCCGGTCGCAATGGAAATCGCAGAGTCTTACTCGACACCGGCACAGTTACGATTTGCTGCTGCTCCGGCTCCTGGATGGCTGCTGGTGCGATCGCTAGCTTCTTCATCTGATCTGCCACTGGGTACTGGGCACCAGAAACAGATACAGGCGCCGCAACGGGATCAATTGCACGCGGAGGAGCGAAAGGTATCGGCTGCTGCTGCACCAGAGGAGGCGCAGAAGAACCAGACGGTGGACGTACAGGGATTACATGTGGAAGCTGTTGTACGCGGAAATCCTGTGAAGACTGCGATGGGAACGGCTCGACATAGAGCGGAGTCAGACTAGCTGCACGCCCACGACCACAACGCCCTCCTCCTCCAGACGCTGCTGCTGGTTCTCGTCCTCTCCCAGATCCCGGACGAGACCCAAAGTCCTCTCCCCCGTGCCCGATGATTTGCTGCGGCGAGGACTGTGCAAGTAGAGGTGGCTGCGGTTCCCGGACTTCATGCGGTGGAGATGCTGCTACTGCTAATCTTTCCGCAGGTGCAGATGTGGTGGCTCCCTCGGAGCTTTCGGTTCTGGGTTTCCTCGGTTTCCTCGGCATGATTGCCCAATTTCTTTTCCGTCACACTAGCGCCTGAAATCCCTCACCAACAATGAGCTCAGAAATAGAATTCAGTGCGCAGCAAGTCAACAAGGGACGCCTACCTTCACAAACCTGCCATGGCTGCCGGCACACCACAAGGGTGCCACGAGCGAAGATCAATAGCAAAGCTCTACGAGAGCCAAGATCGAACAACGCGATCAATTGCCTGTCTACTGTTGTTTGGCCTCGTTTACGGTCGAGCGAGAGGACAATTGCCAGAACAAAGACACGACTGGATTTACAGTAAGCTGCACAATTTGCAAGCGACTTGGAATGGAGCGGTCGCATGCTCACGGAGCGGACTTAATGCAAGTACAAAAAACCGGACTCGCACCAAAGATTGGAATGCAACAAGCACTAGGTATCTGCTCTCAACATGAGAAGGAGCTTCCCAAGAAAAGGACCCGACAGATTCTTGATACGGCGGCGAGACTCGACTCAAATCTTCCCCGACAGACAACAGGCACGAACGCGGAATTTGCGGGAATGTGCACAGTTGAATCAACAAAAGGATAGATTCCGCTGCGATTCATTGCTGGGAAAGAGGAGCGAGAAACAGTTAAGTGATTCTACATCATAACAAACGCGTGATTGACGCGGCAGGCTCTCTCTCTCTCTAGACTCCGTTGCTCAATTCTTTCTCCAAGCTTGATTGTTCAACTATTTTTCTCCCTAAAGCTTCTAATGTCCTTGCCACATTGCAATTTCCCGCTGCATGTGAGCCGACACGACGGAACTAGTCACTACGAGAGCAAGCAAGGACAGAGTCGTCGCTCAAGCCCTAGCTAGCAAGCCCTCACAGAAACACACACACAGGCAGGCAGCAAAAGCCTCCGACAGCCGCAAAACAAAAAAAAAAAAGCAAAAAACGAAACAGAAAGCGCAAGAAACAAACAAGCAGGGTCCCACGAACGAAGAACCACACAAAAAGGAAAGAAACAGACAAAAAACCAAAAAAAAAAACCAAGACTGACTTGCACACAAATTACATGTCCAATTCCATGTCCACATTCCACAGGCCAAGAAAACTGAGTCACGAGGGGAAACCAAAAAACAAAAAAAAACAGCATTCCTTCTCGCAACGAAGATCGCACGCAGATCCAAAACCAGAATTCACACAAGAATTTCCAACAAATAAAATCATAGAAAGAAACAAAGGACAAAAAAAACGCCCTCCGCCTACTTCCGCAAAACGACGACGGTGACAACAACACTTTTTTTTCTTCCAGGAGAGGCTGGGCGAGGTTCTAGGAAATGTGGATGCAACAAAAGGAAAAGATATAGAAAGATGTGACAAAGCTCTCAATTCGACATGCACATAGTTTGTATGTTCACAGAGCGCAGACAGAAGGAAAGCGGAGAGTGCAGAAAAAACTAGTTACGGTTAATTTTACCTTGGAAAAAAGCTCGAAAGCGAAAGCGACGCAGCACAAGTGCATCAACCACAACAGCAAGCAGAAGAAGGCGAAGAACAAGCTCAAATTCTGCAACACAAAATATACAAAACAGAGATGCAACCGAAGAACCAAGAAGATGGAGCGAGGGAGGGAGGGTGAGAAGACGACGACGACGACGACGGGGGGCAGTTAACCGCCGGTTCCAGTTCCCAACCAAATCTCAAAACCCTCGCCCCCGCCCTCCCCCTTTTGCCCATTTACGTCATTTCATGTGCAAGGGTACTAGGTAGTGTTTTATTTTTGGGGCGAATTAAAAAACAAATTTAGGGCTAAATCACAAAATTCAATCGGCCCCAAAAATAAAATTTGCTTCGCGATTTTATTTTATTTTATTTTATTTTATCCCCACAAAACAGAAACAATTGGGGATTTGTTATTCAAAATAAAAAATAATTAAACTAGCCATATCTAGACTTAAAGCATTTCCTAGGTCGCCACTTTTGTAAAAAATGTTACCGTCCACTTAGTATAGTCGCCATATAATCCTAATAAATGTAAGGGGATCCTCGCCAAGTGGACCCAGTTGAGGAATTTCAGGGAAAAAAAAAAAAAAAAAAAAACTCCGGTAGGTATGTACTCTACTAGGCTCTTGATTATTAAAGTCTTCTACTTTCACTATGGTCTATAGCCAAATTTGGCTAAATCCTTGTTGTAGTAGGTAGTTACTAGTAAGAACAAATTTTTTTTTTTTTTCCTTGTATATTATTATTTTCCTTAAATTTTTGGGGGTGAACACTAAAAACTAGCTTTTTAAATAGTCCCAAAATTGTACTAACATTTATGAAAGAAATTTTCAATAAAGAATTTAAATTTTTTTTTCAAAATGAATAGAGAGAGAGAGAGACTAAAAGGTTAGGTAACTAAAAAGATTTACAATTAATGATCAGAATAATACATATAATTTTTGGATAAATTAAATTTT
>Ga0116228_10003864_pt1 | contig 13230 bp, 10 predicted proteins | sample S1TSphfallax_2_FD_89694 | JGI IMG/M metagenome (GOLD analysis project Ga0116228, IMG submission 89694) | Host-associated microbial communities from peat moss isolated from Minnesota, USA - S1T2_Fc - Sphagnum fallax MG | ecosystem: Host-associated > Plants > Peat moss > Unclassified | place... | reverse complement strand
TATATTTTCAAAAAATTAAGGTTGGGGGGGGTGGGGGGGGAGGGGCAAGTGGTTTTATTACAAGTGGTCTTATGGTGGGTTAATGCATGTGTTTTGTGAATGGTTTGGGAGTGTTGTTAATGGGGTTTTTACTAATTTGGTGGTGGCATCCTAGGTTGTTTACTTAGTGGTTTTAGGTGTGGTCTTGGGTTAGCGTTATTGGAAGGTTTAAGGTAATTCACTTAATGGTTTTAAGGGTGGTGTTGTGAGTGGGTTTAAGGTGGTTTCCTTGGTGGTTTCATAGGTGGTGTTATGGTTGGGTTATAAGTGATTTTATTGGTGGTCTCAAGAATGTATTTTTAGTGGTGTTCAAGATAGCTCTTGTGTCAATTTATGGTGGATTCATAGGTGGGGTTATGGGTAGTTTTTAATATTTTATGTGGGTGGGCTATGGGTGAATTTCTGGGTACGCTTTGTTGGTAGGGTATGGGTGGTTCCCTTAATGATTTTATGGGGTGAATTATGTATTTATTTTGGGTGGGATATATCGGTAAGTCTACACAAAAAATACCCATTGGACGTATAACCACTCCTGAAATACACATTTGTAAATTTTAAACTTGATTTAGGATTCAAAAGTTCCCATATATGGAAATTCAACTTTGTAATTCAAAAATGAAATATGGTTCTTGGATGGTTTTAGATGATAAATTACAATACCTCTAAATGAGAAGTTACATTAAGCCCATATTAAAGTTAGGCATTAAACTTAGGGTTAGGGTCAGCATACTAAACCTAATGAAAAAAGTAGGGGGTTCAAGGGAATTTTTTTGTTAATGAAAATTAATGAAAGGGACAATTGTCAAAGTGAACTTGAAATAGTTTTGAAATTTCTAATAAGCGAAAAATGTGCAACGGTGTAATGAGTTGGAGAGAAAATATTGAAAACAAACTCAAAGGCAAACTCAAAAAAAGGCAAAAGGTATGTTGAAAAAATAAGCATTTTTGTGTGGGCAATAATGAACCTAACATGCCCCAAACTCTTCAAGAAACCCAAAAGTGGGTCTTAGAATGAAACAATGGAAGAAGAAGAGAGTTGGGGCATGTTCCTTGATTCATAGCATTTCAAGGTTAGGAGGGCATGCTGGAGTTATGGGATGGGATTAAGATGAATTCATAAGCAAAAATTCAAGATAAGGTCAACCTACACAACTAAGAAAAGAGGGAAGTTAGTCCAAATTGAATAAAAATGGTGTGGTGAACTTAGTAGGGACAATCTCAAGCACAAGCTTCACAAGCCCCGCAACCTTTGGGAGGAGACACCACTCCCTTCCCTATAATATACTTTGTGTTTTTTTGTGGGGACTACATCTAAATGTCATTTACCCTCGAGACTTTTGTTGTTTCAAAATTTTGGACAATTATATATTTTTCAAATCAAGTGTATGTTAAAAGTGCAAGGGCAATATCTTATAACCTTTGAAAATATCTTTCCAGGGGTGTAGAGCATGCCCCAATCGGACCTCATTTGACCCTTTTTTTTAATGGATTTGTGGTCAGGAGTTAAATTTTCAATTTGACTCCCAACCCTTCTTTTGATCATAACTCATGCAAATCAAGTCTAAATGAACAATGTGAAAAAACTTTAAGCATCTATGCTTTAGGACCTTTTTAATGGTGTCTTAGGAGCCCAATTTGGTGTTTTTTTCCTTTCCAACTAAGGTTCTAAACATTCACAACTTCGCACAAGTGCAACTCCCAAAGTGGGAGTGCACTTGAAAGTCATGGGGCTTCATCCCTTACACTCTCCCCCATTTGTGAGAGTGTGTTTCACACTTAAACACAATTTTGGCTTCATGGGCCCTTACACTTCACATTTAGTCACAAACCCAATATCAGGGTTGTGACAGAAACACATTATTGTTTCATTAGAAGAGGACTCTAATTTGGATCTCTTGTGGACACCTCCAGAGAGTCCTTCAAATTCGATATCAAAATATTTAGAAGAATGGATGTTTCATGATCACAACATATAACAATCAAAAACATTATTGGACTACCATGAGAAATTTCTAGACCAATTATTGACCCCACAACATTTTCCACCATGCCTTTCCCCAAATTATGTAAGGAATCTGAACTACAAAATGGGGTCGACATCTACTAGCTTACCCCAAAGAACAACCTTTTACACAAGTTCAGAACTCGAATCCATTGAACATGAAGCAATAGGAATGCATAATCACTCCACCAAGTTGCATAACAAGACATTTAGCAAGGTTTAAAGTTCTACATCCTTTGAAACTCATTTTTTATGGTTTGTTTTCTTGTGTTTCCAATTGCATCTTGCATTTTATTATATGTCCTTTACACAAGCTTTTTTTTTCAAGTTGTGTTTCTAAGTGTGCATCCTATGAAGCTCAATTCTTTTATAAAGTTTTGTTCTTTTTTGTTGTAATTAGTTTTGTAATATTAGATTATGTTTGGAAGGTCGTTTTGATGGGTTTTGGTTCAAAGCATTTAGTCCCATCAAACATGTTTGCCAAAAAACGTCAACCGAGGTGCAATAAGCTGTTTGGTATTGGTAAGCACCTCAAAACTTCAAGTTGAGTTCCATGATGGTAGAAGACAATTTTCAAGATGATTATCAAAGTTCGTATAAAAGGAAGAGGAAGGTTGATAATCGAAAATGAGTGGCACAATATAGGTTGCGAAAATCTATTTAGGATGCAAAAGATCAAGTCCATGATTCCGAGGTCATCAATACCACAAACAATGTACCCTCTAAACCTCTTGATTTTTATAAAACCAAGTTTCAAAAAATCACTACATAATTATCAAGGAAATTAGCCATGTTTGCTATTGAAGAGTTGAAAGGTTTGAACTATGATGCATAATAGATTGTCGTTGAAAAGTTTTTTACTCATCCACTTGTTTAAAGCATGGTTTTTAATTATCTTGCTAACTTATAGTGTGTGAAAACAAGTCAACAAATAGTTTCCAACTTGAAATCAAGTATCACATAACATTTGGTAGGGCATTGTCTACATGTCAACATTAAATGAGTCAATAGGTAGTTGTAGGGGACTTGCAAAGGTTTTGGGTGTAGATAAATGAAATATCCAAAGGGCGATCAGATGGCACATTCAATTAAATATAACAAATGATGTTTTCTGGATGATAGATCATAAGTGAGCCAGATGCACTATGGGGAATAACTATATGAGTATTTCCTTTGAATTCCATTTTCCTTCAAATATTCAATGAATTCATTTAAAAATATTTTCCCTTTCAATCAGACCTTAGGCATTTGATATTCACACACTTCTCCTTCTCCATCATAGTTTTGAAACTCAAAAAATGTTGAAACATTTCACCTTTGTGTTTCATGAAGTGGAACCACACCTTCCTTGTGTGGTCATCAATGAAACTCACATAGTTTTTGCATCTTCCAATGGATTTTGTCTTCATGGTCCAGACATTTGAGTGGATCATTTCCAAAGGTTTGGAATTTACATGAGTTGTTTGAACTGGGAATGGATGCCTAGCTTGCTTCCCTAATTGGCATGCTTCACAAACTTTTGACATCATTTCTTTTGTTCCAAATTTGGGAAGACCTCCAACAAGATTTTTATTTCTCCATCAATTTAAAACATTGGAGATTAACATGACTAACTCGCTTGTGCCAAATTCTAGTGTTTCTAGCTCCTTTTCCATGTGTGAATAACATAGAATGCACTTCATAGATGTTCATATCCAAGGTGAACATTCGTCCATTCCTTTTCCCTTTTGCAATCAATTTGCCGGGTTTTTCATGTCTTCCACAAAACATCCATTAGGGTTGAATGTCACATGTAAACCTTGTTCCACCATCTAGCCTACCAAGACTAATTTTTTTGTTATGGTTGAAACATAAAATACATCTTTCAAATACTTTGTTTCCCCATCTTGCATGGACAATGGCACCTTGCTAATTTGTGTGATGGGATGTGTAGTGTCATCACCAGTTTCCACAAACCCTGGTGTTTTCAAATCCTTTATGTCTCCAAATTTTTCTCCATGATTAGTCATTTGGCTTGAAGCTCCAGAATCCACATACCAAACATTGTTATCCAATACACCTCTTATCATTGAATTTGCCATGTGTTACATCACAAACAATTGTTCATCACCTTGATTACTAGTTGATGCATAATTCCCTTGTTGCAACTTTCCATTTTGTGCATCATGTTCCCTTTGATAACAGTTCTTCACCATGTGCCCAAGTTTCCTATAATAATAACAGTTTGAATCGTTATTTGGTTGTTGACTTCAATGACTTCCACCATGACTTCCATGACTTCCTTTCCCACTAAAGTTTCCTACCTCCATGAGGTTAATTTTCATGTTGATGATGTCCATCGTGTGAACTTCCGTGTCAACCTCGAAATGAGGTTTTACCACCTCTACCTTTACCTTTATTAGTATTTGAATAGTAAGCATTTTCTTGTGATTCTCCATTGGATGAAGTAGTAACAATTCTTATCTCTTCACTTATAAGTAAAATTATTAAGTTTTGGAAATTGGGAAATGTTTTTCGAATTGCAATTGAAGTATGAAATTGGCTATAATTTTTTTCAAGTCCATTCAAGGTCATGGCCACTAGATCTTCATCATTTATAAGGGCTCCTATAGATGTAGGAACATCTACAAGGCTCTTCACCTTTGTAGAATAGTCATTGATGTTCATCTTGTTTTTCTATAGATTATGCAACTCTTGCTTGAGTTACATTTTGCAAGCTTGTGTATTGGTGTTATACATGTTCACTAATGTATCCCAAGCTTGCTAAGCTTGCTTGGATGATTTTGCATCTTAAATACACACAATCATGGGATCAAACACATTCATAGAAAGCCAATACAAAATTTTCCTTGTTTTTTCATGCCAAATTTTATTGGTTTGAATTTGTTGTTGTGTGGGTTTTCTAAGAGAAGATGTTTTTTTTCATCACTAGTTATGAACTCCCAATATCCTTTGCCCATAAAAAAATTCATAATCCTAAATTTCCACACTTGGAAATTGTTCTTGTCTAATTTTTCGATTGCAATTTGAAAAAGACCATCTACCATCTCTCAAGGCCACACTCAATATCTTCTTGGGGTTTCACAAACGATTTGTTTCAAAAAATGATTTTATTTCCTTGGGTTTCTAGGGTTAGGATTAGGGTTTTCCTTCCTTAGGTTTCTAGGATTAGGGTTAGGGTTAAGGTTGAACAAGATGGACCTTCCATATGTATGTATGTCTTGAATATTATACAAAATTCTATATTATACATAGGTTTGATGTATATGTACGTATCTCATATAATATTTTGTATGGTATTAAATACATGATTACATATCAAAATTTTGTATGAAGGTCTTGATAATGTGTTTGCACTTCAAAACCTTCAAACTCCTTCCTTCAAATTCTCCCAAATTGTATTTGTTCCATTTCAAAATATGTTTTGATGTCTTTTCAATGTAAACTTCTGTCACCAGCAACTTTACAAAGCTGCATTACTCACATATGACCTTGGATCGATTTGAAATTTTGCTAAAACATGACAAACTATGTCTAATATCATCTTTCAAAGTTTCAACTCATTTAAGTTCATAAAATGAAAAATCTTGCTACTTCCTTGAAATCACCTCAGACTAGGACTTGAACACAAAATGACTTATAATTTGCTTTCAACAACTTCAAACTCCTTGATATTCTAGGAAACACACTAGAGATATGTCTTGTATATTTTTTCAAAATTTTAGCTCTATTGATGATGATCACAAAGAGTTATCACTTTCAAAAAAAACTGACCTCAAAATTGAGGTTGAAACTTTCAATACTTGGATCTCTCTCAATACATATCTAAATGATATGAAATTTTTCTCACATATATAATCCTTTATTTTTTATAAAATCCCAAAGTTTCAAATTCAAAAATCCTCAAACAAAAGAGATATGATCAAAAAACCAAGTCTGGGACAAAGTCTTCAAAAACTCATAACTCTCACAAAACATATCCTTTTCTTTTGGAATTTTGAAAATAGAAGCGTCTTATAGTCTTCTATAATCTCTCCAAGTTTCATCCAAGATCTTTTCACAATAGATGTAGAACTAGATTTAAGATCTGTCTTCCACAACCTTTGATGTGTTGATCTCATTTCATTTCATTTCATTTCTTTTCTTTCTTTTCACATTCTTTCCTTTCCTCATTTCTCTTTTGCACTTAAAGAATTCCTATGATATTACTAGAGACTCTCAAGTTTTAGTTCTAGAGTCTTTTTAGCTCTAGATCTCTTTCAACTTTCTCATCAAACAACCTAAGCTTTAATACCATGTTAACAAATAGGAAATCTAATCAAATGCAAACATAAATATTTAATTGAAAGGAAATTAAAACATGATGATCATAACATGGAACATAGATCAAGAACTCTTCAAGGTTCTTGTCACATGAAATACACAAACTTGTGCAATGAAAAAAAAAGAGTCAAACCATCAACACCAAAGTATTTAATTAAAAGGCCAAACCACAAATAACCAAACTAATATAAATAAAGAAAATAATTCAAGGTTGTGAAAGTAACTTAGTTATTTTCCTACTCCAATAATTAATGAAATTTAATTAGTTAAACTTGAATTCTTAATAGTGCAATATATTGGTTGTTGAATAAAAATATAAGTTAATTAGTTTAAAAATAGGGTACATTTTATTCAAATAATCAATTTAAATATAATATGGGGTATGCAATAATATGCAATAATGGATTATAATTAATATAAGGTGGTTTTAATATGTATATATTAGATAATTAGATAATAATAGGGTCATAAAAAATGGGTTGGACAATTATCTAATACCCCCCCCCTAAAATGGTCATTTAATGCACGTATATCCCAAACTTTACACTAAGTGTCCCCCTTGGGCCTAATTTTTAAAAATGATGCATACCTAGCATATGGCATCACTTCAATTTCCCCAAGTTGGCCTTAGTAGCCTTTATTTTCACCTCAACTACCCTTGTCTTAGTAAAATTAAAAACCTTTTTAACAATCGACAATTTTTCATGTTTCTTCTTGAACTTCTTCAATGGGCTCTCAACAATTTGGTCATTTAGTTGGGACCTATTTAATTGTCCCTTGCTTGAGGTATGTGTACCTTCTTCCATCTCCTCTTCCTTTGTCTCCTTTTCCTCTTATTCCTCCTCTCATCTTAAGAATTTCAAGTTGTCTTCAAATGCTAGCTTATTTTTAGCAATACCACACAAGCTCAAAAGCTTCTTTGCATGACCAACAGCTTTCTTGTGCTTTTGAACAAGGGACAAGTGGTCATGTGACTTTGGACATGTGGGTGGCTAATGGGTACTTTGTAAACCTAAATGATGAGGGCGCTTAGGGGATGTGATTATAATAGCAAATTATAGCCCACCTATAGCTTATATTGTTGGATTTAACTTGATAGATCCAATTGAAGGGCTTATGGTGGTGGATTGCTAGGCACATGGTGCTAACCCATAGGAACTAAAAATGACACTAAGGTTCGTATTAAGCTTCCATAAACAAAATACAACACAAAAAATGCATAGTTAGAAATGTTCTAATCTAATAAACTAAAATTATATTCTATGCAATCTAAGGATAGGTCCATGAGCTTTCAACATGGATATGGGATTAAGATGAATTTGTAGGGTTTTCAAAATGAAAAGTTATTGACATTCACAAAGTTGTAGTAGTTGGTAGAAGCATTGGGGATGAGAATTTATAGTGCCATTAGGAACCACATGGATTATAGCAAGGGTTTTGTGAATTGAAAAAAAAGGGGGATTAAAGCTGAACTTAAATGAATTTCAATAAAGTTTTAGTGATTTTGCATAATAAACATGGGATTCAAAATGGAAGTACATGGATAACAAGTGACTTTCAACAAAAGAAGGAACATGAACTAGAATTACATGAACTTAAATAGAATTTTAATGACTTTGCAAAATAAACAAGGGATTCAAGATGGAATTACATGGACAACAAATGACTTTTAGCAAAAGAAGGGACTGAAGCTAGAATTACATGGACTTTAATAGAGTTTTAGGGACTTTGCAAAGTAAAGATGGTTTTCAAAATGGAATTACATGGACCGCAAGTGACTTTTGGAAAAAGAAGGGATTGAAGCTAAAATTACATGGACTTCAATAAAAATTTAGTGTTTTGCATAATAAACATTGGATTCAAGATGGAATTACATGGACCATGATTAGGTTTTTAAAAAAAGGAATTGAATTTGGAATTACATGGACTTTAATAGTCTTTCCCCAAAAAAAAAGGACTAAAGATGGATTATACTTGGACTACATAACGGTTTTAGTGAATAATAAAAAAAGGCACAACTTATTTAAATTTATCATAATCAACCTTCTAAGAATGAAAAAATCAAATCAAAATCATGGATAGCCAATAAGTAATGAACTTTTGAATTTTGCCCACAATTTTGTCACATTTGCAAAACTCATGGATATGGACTTTTATCTTACAATGTGCTAGTCTTATGTGGTTGAAACTTTGGGATATTGGATGAATTATGTTTAAAAAACTAAAGATCCATTGAATGAATGGAATGTGATTTTAAATATTATGTTATGGACTTTTTTAAATCCCTAAAATTATAATTATTTAAAAAACCCTTTTAAGCTTTTAAAAATAATTATTTAGAAAAATTATGATATTTTTTATATGTCTTATAACAACATGATTTGAAATTGGAAATGGAAAAAAATGTTATTTTTAATATCATCTAATATTCATATTTTAAGTCAGTTTTCAACTACACTAAAAAAAGACTTTGAAAAAGGACTCTAATTCACAAAAATTGTCAGACACCTTAGTTTACTTTTGCCTTATTAAAGAAAAACACACAATTCAAAATTTGTGAGTTACATTAATATTACCCTTAAGCTAAAAACATGAAAACCATGATGAACAAATATGAAAGTGGGCATATGACAACACATACAAGAAAAAATACAACCACATGATTAACCACATATCTATTAATAGACTCAACATAGAGTTTCCACCACATGATGCAACTATGGGCAATTTTTGTTGTGCATATGTTGCATGTAATTGAAAAGTAGTTGCATACAACACAATTTCTTTTAGTGATTGGAAGTTATTGTTATTACCTTATACATGACACTATATTTAACATACAACAAGCTTGATAGATAGATCACCTATAAATTATTAATTTATAATGTGAGCTTCTTATTGTAGGAAGCAGTTAATTAAAAATTTAGGTTCAAATATGGAAGTTGCAATTTTTTAGCATTGCTCATGATTAATATAAAATTCACATTTGATGGACTTATGAGGTTCATGATATGCATGAACATCCTTCAAGAGCAATAAATTTTTTTTAAAGAATATGCTGAAAAATTCAATTATGTTATGTTTTTATACTCAAGGGTAATTTCATGAGTTGCAAAAAATGTTGGTTATTGATTGATTTCTTCACTCACCAAAAAGTTTATTACATATGTTTATGTAGTTTAAAACAAAACATGCAAGGGATGAAAGAAACTTGATCATTTCTTTTACTTTGGACAACATCTACAACAACTAGAGTAATAGCTTTGGAACACTAGTTAAAATAACAATTGTCTAGTAGTAGCTTCAAAACAATAATAATAATGGTCCAAGTGTTCACGGTTATTATTGTTTCAACTACTACTCCAATGGTTTGTTCATTAAAAAATCTTCAAATAGACAACTACACTATCAATAGTTGGATTGGAAAAATGTGCATCTAGAGCACTAGAGAAGTGCAACCACATTTGCATCTAAACTAAAATGGCCATGATAGTTTTGATGGAACATATAAACAAAATAATTGTGGCAATAATTTTGTGATAGGTCATTCACAAGTATCATGCCATGGAAATCATTAATTTGAGAAAATGAAACAAAAATTAGATTGAACATCATCATAAACACATACATGCATAGTTTACAACTTTTCTAGAAACCAAAAACATTGACAATGGCAGGGTTAAAAAAAGACACAAACAAAAATAAGGTCCTACACAATTAAAATTTGAATGTGCACATGAAATAGGCTTTAGTTTATGTCATTAGAAATGTCAAAGATAATATAACAATAATTTTGCTTTTATCATTAGATTGAGTAGAAATCTTACAACATTCTTTTCACATTCAAAAATTTCTCTAAAAATTAAAAAAGGGAAATAATGACATAGGGTTGGAAAGAGACATCTGCAAAGAGGCCAAAAGATATAGATAGAAGGAAGCTTACATCACTAAAACCTAGAAAGCATATATGAATCCAAAAGGAAATAAATACAATCACGTTGGAAGTTTGTTGTCTTTTCTCCATCCATTGGTGGGTTTACACATCCAATTCAAGCTTCACAATTGATTTTAAAAGATTTATAAATCACCATAACAAACATTAAAACCCTTGCACCAATCTAGATGCATTAATTTGTTACATTTAGTCTTACCACATTGATTGGATGCACGAATAGATGGGCTGCAAGACACCATCCATGGTAAATGTGCCCACAACTTGTAGGAACAAAGTCCCAACAATGGAACTATAAACCACAACATGGGCACTTATTTTTAAAAAAGATTGTTTCCATCATTACATTTTTAATAGGGTGTACCACAAAACAATTAAAGAAAAAGGGATGTGAGCGAGGTGGTAGTCCTTTTAGGATTGCATTTTAATGAACTTTCATGTGAACTCCTTGTTGTTTAATAATTATGGTAGCTTTGGACACCAACTAGATTTTGGTGTCATGTTTGTGAAACTCACCAATTGCTTGATGGTACTCGGTTTCCTTTAAACCAACCTTTATATTTAAAGCTACTACAACATTAGACTATTCACAAAACATCTTGGGTTTTGTGACTAGGCTTTGTGACTACATTTTAGACAAGTAGGACATATGCAACTAGTCACTCATGAGTTGTTAAACCCATGTCATTTCACCCATTTAGTCACAAAGGACATTTAGTGTTGCAAAGCCCAATGATCTTATTGACTACGATTTTTTATTTTGGTTTACTATTGAAATTCCATGTCATCGATGATTTTGGTATGACATGTAAAGTGCATGCCATCTCAACTTAATCATTTTATTCGACTAAGTGTTACAAAAGATGCCTTGATGGATGCATGACATGTGTCAAAAATCTATAAACACATTATGAGTCATTGTACATAACCTAATATCAACTTAATTTAAACTATGTAATTAATGTAGCCAAAAGTCAATTTAGCTAGGCTAGTTACCTATGTTAGGCAACCTAGGTTACTTAACCTAGGCTAGGTGGCCTAGATTAAAAATAAATGTTGAACTCTTAGCCCAAGAAGCCTAGATTAGGCTACCTAACGTAAACCAAGTGGCCTAGGTATCATAAGTTGGAAGAGTGAATACTCAAATCCTTCATCTTCATTGTGGGGTTCAAATCTTCATCCATTGGACTATCACATTTTTTTATATTAAATATATTTAACACAAAGTTATAAAGCTCAAAAAATTTAACCTTGAATTAACCTTGGCCACCTTAGGTCAACCTAGGTCAACTTAACTATTACCTACCAACCTAACCTAGACTTAGACCTCCTTAAGTTGACTTAAGATGAATTAGTTTGTCAACCTATACTACTTACTAACCTAACCTAGGTTAACCTAGGCATTTTTTAGCTAAAAAAAAACCAAGGATAATTATGTCACATTTAGTCATGTCATAGTCACATCTAGTTGCATTAATTTGAGGTGGTTACAAACTTGATAAAATATCTTGTAATGAAGTCACCTAGGTTGATTTGACAAAAACCCCAGGCAACATAGGCAAGCCTACCTAGGTTAACCTATTAGTAGGTTAATTTATTCTGAGTATATTTAAACATATTAAATGTAATAGATTTATTATGTTTAGTTAAGTAACTTACAAGGTAGCCTATATTACGAAGTAAGTTTTTATTAAGTAGCCTACATATATAAGTTAACTTAATAGGTATGTTAACTTAAGCTAGCATGTTAAGTAATTAAAAAGTAAAAGAATTATGTGTCACCTTTTTCAAAATGACTATTAATATTGTAGTCATAATTATAATTAATAATAGATTGTTTAGTACACATACACATGCATATGAATTCATGACTTTAAGAACCTCATGGCACAAAAAAATAAAATGGCATGCCATGACAAATAATGGTGGCATAAAGTCAAGACACACAAAAACTTATGGTGTCACAAAAAATCATGGATTGCCATGAAAATTTGTGACACCTTGTTGCGAAACGGCATGCCATGTCATCATCATGTGGAAGATTGAGTCGTTATTAATTGCAAAGGACAACGATATTTTCAATTAGCTAATAAATGAGATTAATTCATCAAATCAATGACATGAATCATGATGTGAAATTAGTGTCACAAGTCATGAGGTGTTGTGACTACTAATCAACCTCGTTGCCATGTGGCATGCCATGTCAACATCACACGACCATCAGTTGTTATTATTCACCAAAAATTACAAGAATGAATGTAATTTTGTTATTACCTAATTTTGGATGATTAGAAATACATTAAAAATACATTTTTGAAAATTTGATATTTGTGTAAAAATCATCAAGTCGTGATATTGACTACAGTTATAAAACAATAATGCCATGTGACACCATAATGTCTTTTACAACTACATAGTCATTAACATGAACTTATAGTTATAATTGTAGTCTAAAAAGAGAATAGTTGTTTTATTAATTGGTTGTAAAACCCAAGATATGTTGTGATTGTTTTTCCAAATCCACCAAAAGATTTACCAATACATCCTTAGTGGCTTTGAGCTTCTCTTTGGCATCAACAACATCTTTGTATTGCTTAAAATTCACACTATCACAAACTTCTTACAAGACTATCACTTGTAAACTTTCCAAATTGTTGTCAAAAAAATTGGACCTCTATATAACAGAAAACCAAGGTGTGAATGCAAGACCAAAGAATTACTTTCAAGCACAAATGCAAAACCCTATTTTTATTAAACTAAGTCATTTTTATGCAAATGTCCATTACAACACACTAATAGAGCACAAGGACATGTGCAAGAAAACTTGTGAAGACCAAGACAATGAACTTACATTAGAAATTTGATATGATTTAAGAAGTTCGTGAAAGTTGATCTAACCTTTACAATGTCATTG
>Ga0116228_10003863_pt1 | contig 13232 bp, 10 predicted proteins | sample S1TSphfallax_2_FD_89694 | JGI IMG/M metagenome (GOLD analysis project Ga0116228, IMG submission 89694) | Host-associated microbial communities from peat moss isolated from Minnesota, USA - S1T2_Fc - Sphagnum fallax MG | ecosystem: Host-associated > Plants > Peat moss > Unclassified | place... | reverse complement strand
TATTTTGCAACATGGATGGTATGTATATAATTATCTTGCAAAGGTGGATGGCCAAGATTGATTGTAGGCTACTAGTTAACTTTTCCAAAATAAAGTAATCTCGCGTTAATGTTCAAATGTTTCCATTAGAGTCATATGACTATCCAATGTTGAACATATATGATTTCATGCACTTTTCTTATGATTTTACGCTTTGAACTCTTTATACTAGAAGCAAACCAAGTTATTATTCTTTTGGGTAGAAATTTGATGATAAGTAGGGAAAAGTAAAATGATCAATCTTTGTATTGGGTGAAAGAAATTTCCAAAGTATTCAACAATCACAAACTTTCTCCCAAACAACTTCATCCAACTTGGGTGTGGGTATATACAACAAAAAAATGTCAAATATATAGAACTTTAATTTGGGTATCCATAAACATGTAGACAATGTTGTGCAAAGTAAGGGGTAGAAGTTTGAAACTCTACATGTAATATGAAATCAACCCATAAATGTGGTCTTGTAAAGTCTCTCATCATTTCACCCCCAAAAAAAATTATTTATGATTTTTTACGTATGTGTCTACTCATTTATTTTTCATTTTATCAATGATAGGATGTTGAAAGAAAAATTGATTTATAGATTTAATAAACCTACTTACATACTATCACCTTGGCAAAATTAGCTCAAGAAGTCAAGTTTTGACCAACCACAAACTTGCCACATACATATGAAAACCTCCATAGAATATTGATCAAATTTTACTTAGTTATGTTATTAACTAATTGGGAAAATGAATCTCTCAAGTACATTACCAAGCATAATAGACATCAAACATAGGTGTTTGAAAAATGAATCTTCGTAGATGTTCATAGATTGCCCTTTTTACAACAATGATGACCACATCAAATGATATATTACTGGCAATATTAACTCAAAAGTAATAAATGCAATATGATGGGTAGTTGGTGCAACCCATAAGAGGTGCTCTAGCAATCCAAATGCAATGTGATATGTAATTGATGCCACTTTTTTTAAAGAATTTTTTGGGTACCCTTTTTTGACTTGATTTCTTGATTTTATTAACAAAGATTAGTTAAGTGAGCCATATTGACAATAATTAGTTCCTTGGCTATCATGCATAATTTAAAGACCTACTATTCAAGTAATGTTGGGGGTTTAAATTTACTTACCCTTGTGAAAGTTAAATTTTGTTATGAGTTTTAATTTCCAAATTATGCATTTACAAAATCATATACTAGCAACATAAGGATTTAAGAAGGTATGTCATTCCACATACTTGAAAACTTTGATATTCAATGGGCATTAGGCATTACATAATTCAGTAGGTTTAACCCTTTGACTTGCAATAAGACATTCCTAGTTGTTAGATATTGAATAATGTAAAGTCAAGATGCCTTGATAATTTATGTCGAAAAATTGATATTCATTAATTAAAATGTTGTGTTAAAAGAGTTTTTTTGGTATTAATGTAATCATATGGTACATATTATAGTTAAGGTCAATTGATTAAATATTTGGGTATATTAGATAGTCTTAATTTATTCTAAACCTTGAGGAAGATTTAAATGAAAAAGTTTTGAAAATATAATAGAAATGCATCAACCACTAAAAAATTCATTTCTATTTCAACCCAATATATATTTTAGTTGGATATGTGATTAAATTGCTAATCCTTTAAAAGATATGTACACTAAATTAAATAGAATAGCACAAAAAAATTACTTTTTATTGGCATCATAAACCATGTTGGTTTGATTACAAGTCATTTTCCAAAATTATAAACAATAATGCAATGATGTACAAAAAAATTTCTTTAGTGTACATGATATCATTGTTAATAAATAAATATATCAAAATGTGGACTAATATTGATGCATAAAGAAAGGACGGCATTTGGCTAAACATTAAGTAGTGTAAATAAATGACCAACCACAAGCCACAACTTTTCGATTGATTTTATTGTGTTATGACTCAAAGCACTTTTCAATAGATCATCCATAAGTATTGTGTATTTATACGTTATAGATCATATTGTGTAGTTATGAAGACCACATCTTTTGTGTGATATGGTTGGGTCTTTATATTATAGTGCATAAAAGTTGTCAAAATATAAGCTTTAGAGTAGATTAATATGTTTTAGATATTATGATTTATTTGAACCTAATTTAGTTTAGAAATGAAATGTTAATTATGAGTTTATTGTTCTAAATAGTTTGATCAATGTGAAGAACTTTCATGATTTTTTGTCGTATGGGTAGAGTTTTCTATGTGAAATTTCTTGTGGATTTTTTGTGTGTCATCATTTGATTATGAATTTGATTATCATTCTTGTGTATGTTATACATGTGTGGGTGACATTGTTATGCAAACATTTGTTTGGGCACTAATATTGTATTACACAGGATTGATTTTTTTTGCATAACCGTTTATATACAGATTAAGAAACAAGTCATGACACCTAATACTTATGATTTTTAACTATAAATTTGATATTAGTAAACATGTACTTTTGACATCACAATAAAGTCTCACATAATTTGTTATTTGAAAAAGTATTTCCAAATTCTAGAAAATTAATTAACATGTTACAATGTTTTTAAGGTTATTCTAACCAAGTTTTTATCAATTCTTAAAATGAATATGGAAAATATGAGGGAGGTGTATTATGAAAACATCTTGCCCGTTGTAGATGGCTATAATAAACTTTGTGTTTGTTATTGTTGATATGTTAATTATTGTACTCATTAAAGGTTATTAACAGGTAGGGAATATTAATTGGCATCAAATGAAGCTTTAACACAATTGTGTGCTTTTAAGTATTAAAAATGATGTGGGGAGCATTGAAGCTTAATGTACCCTTGTTGGCACCTCTCTAACCCTCTTTAGAAAATGCCATATTTTTAGTCAAATTTTGTATGGATTCAACTTCTATTGTATAAATTTTTCACATGTCTATATAAGACATTGCAAGCCATGTACACAAAAAGAAATGAAAGTAGTTTAAATTTTAAAAGTTGTCATTCTTAAAAATTTAAACATCACAAAACATGCATGAAGACATGTGATTTTCTTTTTCCATTTTTGTGTGCACACAAATGAGAACACTATGCAAAAAACTTGCCACAAAAAATTCTACCTTGCACATCCTTGTAGGTTTCTAATCACTCCTCTTCCAACATAAACATTTTCGTAATGAACTACCCTTGCTAACTAGAATTAAAAACTACCTCAAGCATTACATAAATAATAGTTATAGTATGTAAGGTTGCAAAAATTACTAGAGAGAATCCATCCCTTGTGTAGAAATCCCATATGAAAATGTGTCTAAACCAAGGGCCTTAGTTTGCCCAATTTTGTAACCTTGGACATTTTCAAAAATACAAGCCATGTTCGGCTTGTAATTATAAGGATCGAACCGAATGTAATAAAGTGTAAGTTGTATGGCTTCCTTAAAAAAAAATCCCCTTGTTTGGTGACCAATGTTCCCACCAAACATCCATATTAACATTGTATGGGTGCAAGCATGCAAAAGTAGGCCAAAAAAATAGACGTTGCAAGTAAAAAACACAAAATTGTCAACTTTGAAGGATAAAAAGTAAAACCTAATCCTTAAAAACACACAAAAAAACCACATGAGATTATGTAGTACAATATGAATATATTTTTTAAAGCTTAAGATTTTGTATTCCCTTTTTTTTTAATCTACTTTCATTTTACTTTCCAAATTTACTTGTCCTAGATTGCACAAAGTAACTTAAATGTATATCAATTAATTATCATTTGACAAAAAAAATCATATGTCCTACTTTTATATTATTAGAGGATTGTTTTGATGTATTATATGCAAGTATTGATGTTTAGGTTCATATAGAAAATTATCTTTTAGAAGCATAATTTTGTTAATTTGGAAAACTAATTTTGAAAGGGTCCAATTTTGGATTTGGTTCTCCGAAAAGGTGGCCAATGAAACCTATGAGCGGGGGGTGGTTTTTTAGGGCCTTCAAATTTTTAAGTATGGGGCTTTAGGGCAAATAGCTAGAAGTAACAAAGTAAAAGAAAGTGGGAAAGTAATTTGAAAAGTAAGCAAAATGAATCTGGACTGTTGGATGATATTGAAAATTTTGAAAGTTGGCCATTGGATCAAATGTTTTTTGATTTTTTTTTCACATGTGAGGATGAAGGTGGGAGCCAAACCCTTTGCCCTCCATCATTTTGCTTATATGATTTAAGCTAGTTGAATGAAAGCTTGGGGCTTAAGCCGATTGAACAAGAGTTTAGGGTATAGGCCGGTTGAATAAGAGCTTGGTGTGCAGGCAAGAGCTTGGTGTGGAAGCAGTAAAACTTGGTGTGGAGGTAAGCAAAACCAACGAGCATAGGTTCAAAATGAAAATCAAACTCAACAGAAGTTCAACACGAGTTTTTTTTTTCCTTCCTCCATTGTTTTTTCTATTTCTTGATTTAATTACTTTTACCTTCTTTTGTAGGAATTTTCAATGAGTAATGAAGTGCATATATTTGTCTAGTAGATGATCAAAAGTCTATACCACCACCCATATGCTTGGATTAGATTTTAGGGTTCAACTTGGCCACATTTTGAAAATTGTGTTTGTTTTTGCATGCAATACTAGTCTAATGCCAAACACCAATATCTTGTTGATTAGTGAATATATATTAGGTTCATTTTGTTTACAAAAACATGTTTAGCACGATGTTGTAACAAAGATGTCAAAGGTTAGTTTAATGTTGGGTAAGTCTACATTATAAAGACCCACTAGACGTGTAACCATTCTTGAAATACACATTTGTAAATTTTAAATTTTATTTAGGATTCAAAAGTTCCCATATATCTTGTGTATTTTGTGGTAAAATATAGTAAAAAATGACATTTTAAAAAATGAATTATTTTAGTAACATATGATGGTGGAAAAGGACTAAAAAACATATGTAGCCATTCCTGAGTTCCTGAATTTGGCATAAAATTTCTTGAAATTGAACCAAATCTTTTTGGGAAAAATTAATATTTTTCACATTAAATAATAATTTGAGCAATGGTTATGTGCCATGTTGTGCTGTAAAATTCACTCCTCATTGTTGTCCTTTGTAAAAAGGAATTGGTGTGGGTCCTTTTACCATAGACACACCCTAGTATCATGTGTACTAGTACCATTGAAAGGGTGGCCATGGAATAGCCTCCTTGGAGATTTCATTTCATGCCTTTGCCATTTGGAGTAATTAGGTCTGTCAATGCTTCTTTTGTCTTATGTATGTGCATATGGAGTTATTTTCAAAAGCGGTCGTGGATGTTGAGCCTTTTGAAATTGATGATCATTTATTTAATATTTTTTTTTTGCTATTAGAATCCATGTTCTTTTACAGATTATGACAAGTGTCTTTGGTGGCTATTGTGTGCCTCAAGATCAAGTAAGTGGCTGCACCATATACATCAATTTTATTTTGTTTACAAGGGCATGTCTAGTGGTATTGTAACATGATCAAAGTTCAACAATGTTATTAGATGTGGTATTGGATTAAAAAGGTAGCAATGGAAGAAACTCCTTGAAGTTTTGGTTTTATGTTTATGCCATTTGTAGCATTTAGGTTTGCTACCTTTTTCATCTTATATACTTGAAGAAATAATTTAGAAACTAACCACTAGTTGAACAAGTCACATTATTTATTTTGCAACCAAAGCCCATGTTTCTTTATAAATTTTGAGGAGTACCATTGTTGGCTATTATGTGCTTTAGTTGGTAAATCAAGTAAGTTATTGAACCATATAGATCAAGTTCATTTTGTTTACAATAGTGCATGTCCAATGGTCTTTATATATTTACGGTCAAAAACTTAACACTAATCCAAGTTGTTGCAAATGGTAAACAAGAATAACAAAAGAGTGGCAAAGGCAAAAAAGATGCACCTCAACGAGGTTCAATGGACCCATGCAATTGCACATCATGCTAATGAAGTTGTGTGTTGTTCTGTTGCCATTACTCAATATTATCAAGGTTCTTTTATCCCTAAGATTTTGGATGATGTGTTCATCCACCACATATGGCCCCACATTTCTAACTTGAAACAAGACCCTTAGGAACTATTGATCTCCTTTCAAGATTATAGATCGGTTTCCAAATCCTAGAAGGAGATGGTTGAGATTAATATTGAGTGTTTTTTATGTGGCCAAGGCTGATGTGGCAACTTCTCTTCTGCTAACCATAGAAAAATGGATAGAACCATATTTCATGACATTTGGTGCCACTCCATTGTGGCATTGACCCATGTTGGGCGTGGAGAGGAGGTGTCTAGCCCTCTTCATCTCCTATCCACACCATAGTTGAAGGTGGAGAGGAATGCATGAGATAATTTTTTGTTTGGAGCATAGGGGGGAAAGGAGGTGGTTATTGTGATGCCCAAGCAATGAGTGACTATGAATGTGAAGTTGCAAGTTCACTTCCATGTGTCATTTTGAGAGATGTTATGCATGATGTTTAGTGGGTGTCAAGCTTAGAGCTGATTTTTTTGAGTCATTTATAAAAACATTATGCATGACTAGACAAAAGCTTTGCATTTGTTGTTGTTGCACACATGCATGACTACAAAAACTTTGCATTTGTTGTTGTCACACATTTTGAGTGTCTTGTGACCTTTGATTTGTGCATGTATTTGTTTGTAATTGTTATGTTTAATCTCAAGTGGGTTGTGGCTTTGTTGAACATATCAAGTAACCTCTAGGCGAATGAAAGAAACTCAATGCAAAATGATTAGACATGGCATTCAATGTGCCTTAAAAAAGGAGAATGCTACATCTGAAAGGGCCATTATGTTGAATGTTGGTGTGAGGGAACAAAAGTGGAGGAAATGTGGTGTTGTTGCTGATAGACTAAGCAATGAATTGCATAACTTTGAACACAACTTCAATGGCGAGGACAAGCAACATGTCTTCAAGAGGTTTTTAAATAAAGAAAATGTGAAAAAGTTTTTCCCTAAATTTCAGTGGAAATCCAGAGATAGAATAGAAACTTGCCCTTTTTGATAATGTTAAAGTTGTTTATGCCTAGCCTATTACCCATAAATCAAGGGATAACATGCATTATAGAATGCCATTTTGAGTGCAATTGTGTTGACTAAAATTGGCTCATCGACACGTTTCATTTCTAAGACAATTGGTAGTAGTAGATACTTCTTGTTAAAGGCTAATACATGGAAAATTCATGTAGATCTAATAGGAGAGAGCATTTGGGGGGGTCTACCATAGAAACAACATTTTGATGCCTTGGGTGAAGTTGACCGTTAGCTAATAAGTGAATTTTGAGACATGACCACAACTATTTTCCCAATCACCAAAGATGTGAAGAGGCAACACACAAGACCAAATACTTGGGAGAGACACCCCACCCATTACTTGCAAGAAACTTAGGTGGATTTAAGTTTGTGATAATTGCTTCACAATAATACTCATTGAAATCCAACATTTTTATGTGCAATCCAAAATTTGTGCAATAGGTTTATGTACTAATTTTTGAAAATATTTCCAATCATGAAATAAAACATGAAGTGCACATGTCCAATAACCTTTTGTAACATTTGAATGTTATTTGATTATGTCTACATGCCTATTTATGAACTGGTCAATTTTAGTGGTCAAGTAAACTCCTTATTAAGGTTTAGGGTTTAATAAGCATCCTTATTCATTAACGTCATTTAGGATAGTTCTTAAGACTTTGATCCATGTAGGTCCAAAACTTGCAATCATGTTGTGATTTTTAGAATAGTGGTTAGTTTCTACATGCCATCAAGTATTTGAATACTTGAGATACATTATGCTACTTATTACCTAAGTTTGTTAACTTGTGAAGTGAGGTTCATTTTATTGTTGGGTTTCTACTTGTCATGAAGGCTTGAGTACTTGTGCTCATGACCTTTTTTTTGGGCAAGCCAAATTTGATACTTGTCAAGTGTTTATTATATTTGCCATGTACATGTATTTTGATTACTAACAATTGTTGGTTATCCACAAGGTTTTGAGTACTTGGGCTAGGGAATGCAATACTTGTCACCTGGGTTTAGGGTTTTGGAAAGTGGGGTACATACTTGTCACCAAGACCTAAGTACTTTTGCTTAGGATCTTTTTACTTAGCAAGTTAATTCACATTTTGTCAAGTAGTTTATATATTTGTCACCTATTTTGGTTATTGACAATTGCTAGTTGCTATATGCCATGTGGGCTATGAACACTTGGGTTATGTTGTGTAGTACTTGTCACCTAGGTTTATTGACTTGTCAAGTGGGGTCCCTATTTGTCAAGTAGGTCCATCACTTGTAATGGTTGGGTCCCTACTTGTCATCAAGGCTTGAGTATCTATGCTCATAATCTTTTTATTTGGCAAGCACATTCATACTTGTCAAATAGATTTTATACTCGTCATGTATTTAAATTACTTTTCATTGACTTTTGAGTACTTGGGTTATGTTGTGTAGTACACTTGTCACCTAGGTCTATTGACTTGTGAAGTGGGGTCCTTACTTGTGAAGTAGGTCCATGACTTACATCAAATGGGTTCCTACTTGTCATCAAGGTTTTAGTACTTGTGCTTCTAGGACCTTTTCACTTTGCAACAAAAATCAAACATAATTAAATAGTTAAATACTATGTAGCCACATCACACTGAAATTTGATTAGTTGTTTGGGACATGTAGTTAGACTTCTACACATGCCTTGTCAAGGCACATGGCAAGAAAGTAGGTTTGAGAGATTTGAAAAGTTGAAACTATATTATGTTCACAAACTAAAGGAAAAAACACAAATAATGTAAATACCATGTAGAGATGGCTGAACTATGACATGGGTTCAACAATATGCTCAAGGTGAAAGTAAAGGAGTCCATGGTAGGTAATGTAATTGTAATTGTGAAGTTTGTGCCCCATGGATGGTCTTTGCACAATTGGGTTCACTACATTTCAAGGGTTAATAGGTATGTGGACATCCACTTTGTGTCCAGTTGGAGATGCTACCTTCCATGATCCTAGAAATGCTTGATGGGAAATTGTGAATAATGTGGAATTAACTAACTATTCACTTTCCCACAAGAGTAGGACAAGAGGAGCTAGAATTTAATGTCATGGAAGTGTTATGAAAAGGTTATTCATGGAAAAACAAGGGCAAGACTTGACAACATGGTTTTATGGCTATAATATAAGGAGACAACTGTTGCCAAATTTTTAACCTACTTGAGGGCCAAGTTATCAAAGTTTATAGTACATAATTATGTAGCTCGATGGCAAGATGAATAGTACAAAATTTGTTTGGAGCCGTTCCCTCGTGAGTTTGTATTATCTGTTGTAAACAACTTTGCAGATAATTACACATTCCAAGATTTCAATGAGATCCAAGAAATGCACTGGCATTCTTTTCAACTAACCATATTTGCACACATTTGTTACAGATGGAATGAGGCATATGTAGCCAATCCCAACTTTGGTGCAAAAAAATTCATCATAAAATATCACTATTACATTTTAAATGACACTAAGCATGACACATTATTTGTCGAACATTGCTTTGAGCTACATTTGGAACAATTAACTGCACGTTGGCTCTACTTTAATTAACATCTAGTCTGGTCTAACAATTGTGTAGTTTAGTTCAAGTCCAAGTGGACATGGTATCATGTTGCACAATATTTTTAAACCCTAAACCCTTTGCATTCCAATAAGATTATTTGTTACAATCTATTGGGCCATTAATCCATGCAATTGTTGTGTTATTTATTTATTATTCTGACCACATTTTGATTTATTATAGTTATTAGTCCAAAGCCACAAACTCAATGCATTTGCCACACAGTTGGTGTGGTCTTACTTTGGTAGTGGCCATGGTAAGGGAGTTCATGATGGTGCAAGGGTTATATTGAAGTAGAAAATAAGGAAGGAACAATTGACCACGGATAGTTAATGCTTTCAAAATGCTGTAGATGTTGTTACCTTTTGTAAGCGAAAACAAATTAAGGATCATGTTGCCTACTCGAATGTTAGGAGGGATTTTAATTGCTATTTTCACCTAGTTAGACATGAAGATGTGGATCGGACAATGAGTCGGGATTACACAAAAATAAGCAAATGTTGTTCCATGCACTCAATGGCTTTTATTTTTCATCGAGACTGCACATTGTTAAATATGCAGGACCTTGCTTGCTTTTGCCCTAAATGTATGAATGATAATGCCAAGTTTTGTGAATGAAAAGTGCATGTGAAGCCTTGGACATTAATAACTTTGGAAACTCTCAACGTTCTTCAAGTACCTAAACATGAACTTGTTACATGTAGGGACTTTGTGTTGGGAAAGTAATCACAAACTTCTAGGTGTTGGTTCTCATGCAAATCTTATAATGTGTAGACTCATGCAATGATGAATAACATGGAAGGGTCAGAGTTTGATTCAGATGCTAATGAGGGCTTGTGTGATTTGTAGTTTAAGGTTGCGTGTGTCGAGTTGGGTGACAACTTTGCAATCATCTCAGAGGAATTGGAAAATGGTTATTCATTTTATGTAATTCATTGTACCAAGCCTTTACACAGGTGTTCACAAACTTTTGAAAACGAATGGGAAAACACCTAGTATGAAGGTGATGATGCTGCATATGAAGGTGCTTGAAAAGGAGTTAAACGAGTATTTTGGGAAGTGAAAGTAGGAGATGTTGATAGGACTCGAGGTTTTGATTGCAAAATAGTGGCAGGTTCTTGAAGTATGCATTCAATGCGCACAATAAATGCATCAAACAATGCTTTGTTAGAGGTTAGGGAGTTTTCTTGTTTTTGTTGCCATTGCATATAGGTTGTGTTAAATGATTGCGGATTGTTGGGTTATTTTGAACCATGGAGGTTGATCACAGTGGAACCTTGTCATGTAACTGATGCTCTTTGTGATGTTGATTATGATGAAAGTGATTAAGGAGTTGGGGTAGACAATAATGATTTGGCTATAGGATTGAAAATTGAAAACAATTTTGTTGTGGTTGAGCCTAATAATTATGAAGGAGTTGATTTCTTCATCTTGTAGTGTTTTAAAAAACTACATATCATAGCAAAAGATTCAAGGCCAAATGACTTTGGCAATTATGTAGAAAAGGGTGATGAGGTTGTTATTGGTAAGTATTACAAGTAATCGAGTACAAGAAAGGAATCATATGTGTTGATTAGGGACAAAGGCCAAGCTTTTGTATTTTTTCATTTGGTTTGTGCTTCCAAATTCTCTATGGCACAAGCTACACATAAACAAAGGGTGGTGTTATTATCTATGCTTTACGTAGCATAATTTTGGAACAAATCAACTCTATCTATGAGGATCACAGGAATGCAAATTTAGATGGTGAATAAAGCGTGTGGTTTATGATATATGTACAATTTCTTTGCATTGAAAGAGAAGGTGCATTTGTTTTTCCAATATTCAAAGCTTATGTTTTTCTAATGTTAATATTAGTTTTCTACAAATTGGGATGCATTTGAATCTTGTTGCTTTGTTGGTATATGTTTAAGAATCAAATTATGTTATGTGTTTTGGATCTATGAGTTGGAAATACCAACAAAAGAAATAAGGGTGTTGCAGATTATGAGATATTGAGCAATTTATAGAAATGGAAGATCATGGACTCAAAAGTTATGATAAAAACTTGCAAACCAAGCATGAACATTGTGCCTACATGAAGCACTACACCAAAATGCATTTTCTATGACTAGGATATGTTGCAACTATTGCCCAAAATAGTCATGTAAGTGGACTTGAGTTGTCATTTTGATGACTATAGTCATAATTGTGAGTCTACGATTACAAATATGACTATGATTACAACTAGAGGTAATTATAACTACAAATATGACCACACGAATAATGTAACCATATTAAAGTAATTACTTAATCTTGTTTCAACAAGTTTTAAAAAGTTAATGACAATATAGTTTCATCCATTGCATAAAAAAATTTGGACATAATTGTGCCTACTTGAAACATTTCAATTAAAGCCTTCCACTCAAGCTTTTCCCACCAAGGGTAATTCAAGTAAGAATGTTAAGAAGAAGGAACATAATGTTGACAAAAGGGAGGTGCTTCAAGCCCATGCCGTTCAAGTTCAAACTTTGCAAAATGAATTCGAATCATTGAGGACCCAACTTGCTAACTTAAAAGGCAAGTCTTTCGAACCAACCAATCACGCCCAACCTGTACAGGGTTCAAGATCACGAGAGGGACCTCCTAGGTCGTTTTATGGCCTCTCGCATGATGCCATGGTTGGGGAGTATGTTTTTTCCAATGCACACAATTTTAGTCTCACACCAAAATTTGCCACTTCTTTTTGCCCTTCCTACTTCACGACATAAGAAGTTAGTGTGGCACCCAGAGTTTTTGCCACTAGGAAGGTAATTCAGATTAATGGACTCGCATCTAATTCAAGTTTTATTACCAAGGTTAGAGGAGCTCAAGTAGTCATGCCACAATCTTTTCGTCCTCTCTAGATGGAAGAATAACGCACCTTGTTGGCGAGGGGCGAGGAGACTACTACATCACAAGCTGCTAGGGCATCAAATTCTCATGTCCCAAGAGTACATGTACATTAGGAAAACACACAATTTTCCATTGATTAGCTTATGGAGTGCTAACTTCAAATGCGTGAAGTGGCACAAAAGCTTGTGAATACATTGATGTTTAATTTTCAAGATTTGAAACTAAGGACCAGGGACATAATTGCAGTATTAAAGGATACCCTGAACATTACATCAGGTTCTCTACCAATCCCTGATCCACATGCTATAGGGGTCCCATTCAACACCTTGGAGAGACACTCGATTGGCTCATTGGTTGCAAATGGCGTTTGTAATCTAGTCATTAGTTATAACATGGCTAAACTAATAGGCTCTCTTACTTCTAATTCTACATTCACATATCACAAACGAACTAAGAACACTTCATTTGTGGATTTTTTACTCAACAAAGGCATTGTGGTTAGTCATTATCTACACAAAGTCTCTCACTCATTTCCAAAGGTGGTGCCTAGTGAGAGAACTTCCATCGTCATTGAAGTTGTCATTGTCGACAATACTAAGTTAACAATCTAGGTGAGAGGACATACACCCATAGTGGTGCTTTTTGATACAAGTGCCCAACCAGTGATTCTTAGAATTCAATTCGCTAAGAAGATGGGCATGTTCGATTCCAAACTATGGAAATCTATGTGGCAAATTC
>Ga0116228_10003862_pt1 | contig 13233 bp, 9 predicted proteins | sample S1TSphfallax_2_FD_89694 | JGI IMG/M metagenome (GOLD analysis project Ga0116228, IMG submission 89694) | Host-associated microbial communities from peat moss isolated from Minnesota, USA - S1T2_Fc - Sphagnum fallax MG | ecosystem: Host-associated > Plants > Peat moss > Unclassified | place: USA... | reverse complement strand
TGCTTTTTTTTTTTTACTACCTACCTACTAACAACCCACAACACAACTGTTAGTAGGTAGGTAGTAAAAACAGCCCTTACCTATGAATAAACCATCTACTTACCTAGTAGTTACCTATTTTTCTTACCTAGCTCCCTATATATGAGACCTATTTCTTACAAATTTGGTTACCAAGGTGAAACCAGATATTAACTCAGTTGAGGTTCATTCACAACGGAGTTAGTTATAAGGGGCATCCAGTGGATGGTGCACTGGTAGGTGCTGGTTCACCGTGACCCTTGTAAAAGACCCAAATAGGTGGTGCTGATGGAACTGCTCTGAAGGGGAGGAAGAAAGCAAAACTCTTAAGTCTTTTGAGTGCTTCCATGGAGTAAAGTTTTTGATCCCTTTCAGGGATTTGAAAGGAAAAAAGTCTGCAAATTGCAGAGGCAACCTGACTACTTCAGATCATGAGTGTGTGTGTGTGTGTGTGTGTGTGTGTGTGTGCACTCAGTGGGCTCCTCCTCCTCTTCAGCTTCTTGCTGTCTATTGAAGAAAGACGCAAAGCAAGTTCTGGCTTTTTAGGTGAGCTTTTATTGGGGATGGATGAGTTAAAAGTTAGTGCTATTACTCAGTTTTGGATGAACCACAAATGAGTTTTCACCTTGGTAACTTATCCTATATTATTCCCCCTCACACCATCTAGTGTGAAGGGGATCAAAGGGCCGGCCTCACCTAATGTTTAGGGTATAGTGGCAAGTGTTGCCCTAACTTTGTAGATATGGCTTGTGTTGAAACTTGAGATTAGTTATAGAGTTATAATATCTTGAAGGATTTTTGGTTTCTTTTAGAGGAGTTTTTGAAGATTACATTTTTGCATGGTGAAATATTTGAGTTTTCATAATTCTTCTTTTGCCTTCAGATACTTTTAAATGGAAATGGTAAGGCCACAATGTGACACACCCCTTGTTTTACATTGCTCCTATTTCTTTTTATGATTTTTTATTTTTTTTCATAAATTTCTTTTTATTCTTCATTTCTTGTTTACAATTTGCAAAGCTTTTAACATAGGATTGTGTTTACAAAATTTCACAACATTCATTTTTAATTTGTAATTGAAACATGAATAAACTTGAGTGGACATTGTCATTGGGTGTTATTGTGTTTTTGGTCGAAGTTTTGTAAGAGGTGTCAAAGTTCCTAAAATTCATTAGAAAAAAAATTGTCATTTACAACTTGTCATTTGCTATTATTTTGCAACTACAATAGTAGCAAATGACATAAATCTAGTCACAAACAACAAGTGGTAAAAAAAAAAGGTTCTAATAATGATTAGATTTTTCATTCTTAATTTTTACATTCAATGGGTTACACAAAGACTTGTTACAATTGAATTATCAAGTTTTGATGTATATTGTCTAACATGAATACATATTGCCATGTTGCTTGTCAACAATTAATGAAGGATTTGGACATTGAGTGAAATTATTATGGACAAATAAGGTTGAAAGAATAAATTATATGGATTTATTAAAACAAAGGATTCAATAATGAGATTTTTTTTAAAAAAAAAATTGATGGAGAATCACATGATACAAACTAAACTTGAAATGGAAGTGGAGTATATAAACCACAACTTACATTGCCAAAATTGAAGGGTGATCCCCTTTAAAGAACCTTTATTTACATTACTTCATGGAATTTGTTATAAGTTCATCAATCTTTTAAAAAGTTTCATCAATTATGCATTTTAAAAACATTTTCTAACTAGGCCTTCAAGAAGGACATATTCATGATTAAAGTACCCAAAAGAATTTTTTAACAAAAGAAGAACTACAAAAGACTATTTAGGATATTTATAACATTTATTGCTTTATAATTATAGCGGATTATTGTATGCCTACAATAAGAATGATGTCACGTTAAACTAATTTAAAAACATAAAAATAGATTAGGTACAATATAAATGTCCTTTTGAATCCTTTAATATGCATCTTCGTCCCAACTATAATTTTCATTTTGAAAGAATCAAAAGGAATGCATTAATTAATACAATTGATTTCAAAGTTTTTTCATAATTAAACAATGCTTACATCTATGTTTAGCAATGTTCATTAAATGGACTTGATTATGTCACCACCAAATTCTTGTACTATGTACAAAAATCACCACCACAATATGAATTATCATCAATTAAATTATTCAAATTTTCACACTTAAATTGTTCCATGTAAATTTTGTATTTGGTAGATAACAAAAATGAAATCCTTGAATTTTGTGTCCAAGAAGTGATATCCTAACTATGAATATGTTTAGAAGCTTTTTGCCAACTAGGCCTTTCAAATGTTTCTATCAACATGCATTCTAGAGGCTTTTGTTAACTATGCCTTCTAAAAGTTTTCGTCAACTATGACTTTGAAAAGCTTTTACCAAGAACACTTTCTAAAAGCTAAGAACACTTTCTAAAAGCTGTCACCAATTGATCTTCTAAAAACTTATACTAATTAAACCTTTTAGAAGTTCCTAAAAATATGTTTTAAACATTTTATAAAACTTCTTTTGATACTTATTTTCCATGACAAAAACATGATCAATGTCATGGTGTACCCATTTTTGTTGATAAACCATGAAAATAGGAAATGGATTGAACATTTAAGAATGTTAAATGAGAGATTTTTGGATGTTATAACTAAGTGATCAAGCCTTTATGTCCAAGTCATGATACAAAGTAAAGAAAAGCAATTCCTATTGAGATTAACATGTCATGTGAAATTTACAAGTTTGCACAAAGTGTAAATATCCTAACTTGTAGTAAATTGTTGACCATTGGATGATCAATTGTAGCTCTTATGTTTCAAGAAGTTGTCATGGTTATCAATTTTGTTTTCATAATATTCGTAATGTGACATGTGGGTGTAGATAAGATACAAGTAGTCATGTGTCAAATTAAAAAAGTTAATGTGGCATGCCAAGTGTGATGGGTGTTATAGATGACATTCACGTTTTTATAACAAAACCTCCCACACATACATTGAAGATTATTATTGTCATAAGATTAAATGTTGTAATGTTGTTGATGAGGCAATAGTTGATAACCAAAAGAGGTTCATGGATGTGTATGTTGGATTGCTTGGGAGTGTGAATTACAATTGTATTATTGTTACCCATGTGTTGAAGCCAATTTGAATTGTATTGTTGTCCATTGCAATATGGGGGACTTTTTTGATATGGTTGTTGGGTCACAAGCTAGAATGCCACCTTACTTGTTGGGAAACAAGGGTTACACATTAATTCCTTTGTTCATGACTCAACATAAAAAGGAAAATATCATTCAAGTTTAGAATTCTTGTACAATCACAAACACAAAAGGGGGAGGTAAGTTGTTGAAAATGCCTTTGGTTTAATGAAATAGACATTTAGAGAACTTCTAAAAAATAAAGAATTGCACATAATAGTTATCCTTGATGTGTTTATTATTTGTTATCTATATTCTACAACCTTGATTCTTGGAAGGAAAAAAATAGATGTTGAAGAGCTCATGTTAGTGATTGAAATTGAAGTAGTGCAAGATGATGCATTGAGTTTAAGAATCAATTACATCACTACAATAGGAAATTGTTCACATTTAAGGCTAATAGCTCTTGGGGGGAAAAATCATTGTAATTTGGAAACACATAAATTGTTGTACATTGCCATTGAAAATTGTACTTTTATAGGTAATTTATTATGTATTATTGGCCTTTCATCAATTCAAGTTATTGATAAATAAAGATCATTTCAATTTTAATTAATGAAAACACATTTCAAGGTGTTTGCATGGTATGGTGTAGACAAAATAAAAAATAGTTTGACAATTTTTTTACAACTCATTTTTTATGTGGCTTTTTAGATATTTTGAGAAGATTTTGTGGTAGAGTTGTGAAATTAAATGTCAATAACATATTAAACTTTCATTATGTTGTGAAATTCGTGTACACATGAATAATTAATTGTCAATTGGATTATGTTTTTAATTTTCAAGAGTTTGTAAAGCCATTCCAATTTAACAAAAGGACTAAAAAATATTAGTTTGAATGGGACAACCATACATTAGAACAAAATGCATCCTTTATTCACCAAATTTTTTCATTAGATTTTGAGTGAATACTCTTGTCCCATTGAACTAGACCTAGTGGGGATCCAATGGATTCATTAATCCATTGATTAGGGACTACCAAACTACATTCTCATTTTGTAATAGTGATAATGAGAAAATTTTATGTCAAAATATTCAATTTGTTTTAAAATCATGGAATTCAAATTGGATGATAGAATATGTTATGATGATGTTGATGATTATGATTTTTTTATATTATAAAATGGTCCATGTTGAAGTTTGTAGTTATTTTAAATGTTGTTTTTACCATTCTACAAAAATAAAGTGAAAATTCAAATTTATGAAAAAATATAAACTACTATCAAATGAAATGTTTTTTAAAAAATTAAAAAATTATTGGTGTGCATTGACATAAAGACACAATTATGAATCAATTGCATATTCAGGGTTTGTAATATGTGTGTGTGTGTTATATTTAAGGCCCAAATAAACTATTTATGATTTTAAAAAGAATTCAAAGTGAGTGAAATATTACATGTTACTATTTTTGATATTATATGTACTTTCACTTATGGGAAAAATTATTTACACTATACCATCCATTTTAAAATAGTTTTTCATTGGTTTTGCATGCGTAACATGAATAGTTACTAGTGTGGTTTGATGAAAATAGGGGAGGGCTACAACTTGCCTACGGTTCATGCCATTCAATTAAGATTCTAGAATACATTTTGTTCTCTTGTTGTCAAAGTTGTGCATCTTAATCATAGAATAGGGAGTTTCATTGTAGTTTTTGTATGTAGTTTATAGTTTGTAACTATGTAAGATGGAACTCTTCAATTGGATGCAAAGTAAAAATCTTTTTATCATATTGTAGTTGGATTGTAGTGTGAAGTTATGTACATAAAGGTTCATATAGGTTGGACTAACAATAAAAGTTACATGTGTGAAAAAAAGTTATAGTAGAGATGCAACTCTGCAATTGAAAATAACATATAGATTTTTGTTAACATATAATTGGATTGTAATGCAACTATGGACATATATAAAGGTTGGAATAACAATAGGCAAATTACAAGCATGGAGAAAGGTTGTAAGAATGATGGAGGATGGATAATAAATGTTAATATTACTACAAGGCGGAACATTAATATTGAAACATTTTCTCCTTTTTGGAGACTTTACATTACACACTCACATAATTCTCAAATGTTTTTTTGGAGGATTTGAATGTTAGTACATATTCTAAATTAACATTAGGAAGCTAATTCCATTGGATGATACCATGTTAAAATGATCCATTGTTAGTTTTTTTTTTGTGAAGTGTGTAAAAGTAGTCACTTAACCATTCAATATGATGCAACAAATTTGGATTAGGTATTTAAGGAAAATATTTTTGGAATAAAATTTTTAATTGATATAAAATTGATATGACTCAAAAAAATGTTGCCATATACTATTATGTAAATGTGAATTTTAAAATTTTCCCATAAATATGTCATTTTCATATTGTTTCAAGTCTTTTTAAAAATGCATTAAGTAGTGAAAACATTGGTTACATTGCTTAAAAAAACATTTGAGTATTTTATATTCATTAAAATTATTTCAAAATTATCATCCAAATGTTCCATAATATATTAAAAACATTGTTATATAATTACATCAAGAATTTTCAATTTAAACTTGACTTAGCGTTTAAAAATGTGTAAAACCCGTGTTCATTCTAAAGTTCAATATGTTATGTTAACTCAAAATCTATTCATGAAATTCATACAATGTGATCATGTCATAAGTAATATTCAAATTTTTGAGTCCTTTTCATATATTATTCATTTATATTTTGTTCTATGGCCTATGATTGATAATCCAACAAGTTATGACATGATTATGTATTCCACCTTAGTTTGCTTTCACCCATAATATAGATTTTCTACCTATAGATGATTCGATAGAAAAGAAAAGATTGTAAGAAAACTTTCACCAAGAAGATAAAAATATATAAAACATTAGTCAAAAATTTAAGAAGCAACCTGTAAATCACCCATACAATAGAGATTTGTAAGGATTAGAAATAAACTTGATATGTTAATAGAAATAATAGAGGGGAGCAAGCCAAACCCTATAATAAAAAAACATTAATGTCACAAACTTATATTATAAAACCAAATATTATAGTGGAAACATTATCTAGAAAAGATTCAATGCATTAGAAGAGAACAATAGATATTGAATTACAATCATTGAAAAAATTCAAACATGGACCATCATAATTTTTCCAACCAACAAAAAAAAACTATTGGGTGCAAACAATTCTTCAAAGTCAAGTTGAAATCAAATGGAAGCATGGAAAGTCACAAGGCAAAACTTGTAGCAAAAATATTTATTTAAGTTCTAGGAAAGGATTACATATAAAACTTTTCATTTGTAATAAAATTGATTTCAACACAAATGATTTTTGCCTTGGTAGTTGAATTTGATCTAGATTTGAAGTATTATAATTAGATGTGAAGACAATTTTCTTAAGTGGAACAAGAGAAAAATAATAACATATGGAGGTGCTAAGAGTACAAAATGGAAGAAACCCTAATCTCGTATGCAAATTAAACAAATATCTTTACATTCTCAAACAATCATCAAGGGCATGGTCTCAAATGTTTAATGTATATACCAAAAGAAAAATTCTAAAAATGTCATTTTTGCATATATGTGGATGACACTATTTTAGTAAGCAACAATGTTGTATTTATACATCAAATCAAGTAATTACTTGAATTTGAATGTTAAATGGCAAATATTGGAAAGATTCATTTTTGTTTTGAATAAAAATTAAAAAGAAACAAAAGGGAAGAATGGATTATAATGATACAAAAATATATAAAAATAAAAATACATTGATTTCATGTGGAGAATTGCAAGCCAATGGGTGTTCCATTAAAAACTAAGGAGAAACTCACCAAATTATTTTTGCCCTAAACTAAAGTTGATAAAGTGAAAATGAGCTTAAACTATGGGATGTTTGATGCATACCATTGTACAACACTAGGGTTGATTGTGCTTTTGCTTTGGAGTGTCTTGTCCAATTCTTGTCAAACCTTGGAAAAAGACATTGGCACATAATAAATGAATAATGACATCTAAAAAGGAAGTAGTTGCGTTTACCCCATACATGCTTGGTAAAACTTAAAATCATACATGCATGTCTACTATCTTAAGGCAATAATAAATTTTTATAACATAAAAGGCAACAACAATATAAACAAATTAATCAATTCAAAATTAAGACTTTTGTTATTAAAGCCTTATTGAAGTTTAAAAAATAACATCAAATTAATTTAAAACATTTATATCTCTAAAAAATTAAAAATTGAATTTATTCTAAAATTGATGTGTTTTATTTTAATCAATTCTTGCATTATTTTTCAAATCAATTTTTTAAGAATCTCATTTTAATAAGATTTAAAAGAATTAAAACTAATTATTTGCATTTTTATCCAACAAATTTCATTTTAAAAATTAATCATATGAACTGCTTTTTACATTTCATAATGATATGAAACCTTGTGATACAATAAAACAAATGACAACCCCAAAAAAAATGATATAGAGGCATGATTAAATCAGTTACCCAACAAGTAGATGGGTAGACTTCAAAACAACCCATCAATTGGATGGGTGCACCCAAAATCTACACATGTGCATCCATTAGTTTGGGGAAATAAAAATACAAATTGGGACGCAATACATCAAATTGAAGGAAAAAGATGTATTGATAAGAAATTTAGATGTTGATTAGGTTGGAGATATTGATACAAGAAGATCAACATCATGCTATTGTTTCAAGCTTGCTGGAGGAATGATGAATTGGGGTCGTAAATATTTGTAGCTTTATCAAACATAGAGTTTGAATATATGGCACTAACAAAAGCATCTTCTAAAGCTATGTGATTGAGAAAATTGCTAGTAGATTTAAAATTTCCTTAAGTGATGCTTGTGCTATCATTTTTGGAGATAACCAAAGTGCCAATGCACTTATAAAAAACCTTGTATACCATGCTAGAAGAATTAAGGTTGGTGTGGAACAAGAAATTGGAGTAGGAGTTTGAAAAAAGATGACTGAACAATAGATTTCATGATAGAGAATTAATGGAGCGAAAGGACGAATGTCAATCCTTTATCCAAAAGAATTATATATGAAAGATTGGGTCACTTTTGAATTTCTTAAGGACACATAGCAAAAAGACCATCGTGAAGGGACACTTTGCTTTAGATGTTAATAAATGAAGTAGTGGAAGAAACCTTTCATGATATTTGACATTTTGTAATTTACTATTCATAAAACAATATAAAAGCATTCTTACCATGTAAATTATATTGTTGTGTGAGATTAGAATCCAACACATTGTGATCCAACATTATACTACTTCCTTCACTTGTGATAGGAATTGGGCATGAGTTGCTTAACCCTAATTACACGTGCAAAGGGGATCTATTATAGCTAGAGAGATCCATCAACTATGCAAAGTTCATTAATGTATGATTTTCCTAAGGTTTATACTAGTGTTGTCTAGTTCTTCCATTTTAAAGAACCTTTGGTCTGTGTTTTGACACTTAAAGAATGTTTTGGTTGGTTTTTTGAGTGCAATTTTGAGCCTGGTTCTTCAAAATTAAAAACCCTATGACTTTTGTTTTGACAAATTTTTTCAAATTCAAAAACTTTCAGGCCTAGTTCAAAAATATGGTCTGGTTCCATGTATACACTACACACTTCTCAAGGCCTAAAATTTTAATGTTATGAAATCTTACAACAAGCTAAAATTGAAAATTATGAAGGTATTTAGTTTTACAACGAGTTAAAAACTGAAATTTATGAAAATACCGAAATTTACAATAAATTAAAACCGATCACCTATCCAACAAATGCAACCTCCTTGCTAGTTGAAAAAAATAATCAATGTGCCTACTGCAAGAGCTTGAACTTGTTTTCAAGAATTTAGTTTTAGAATTCTGGTTCTAGTGAAAGGTTAGGTCCATGGGCTAGAGCCCTTGTTTTACTCCAAATGCCATTCTCTGGCTGTTCCCTTTCCTCATTGAATCACTTTTGGTCCTCTCTGTGCTTGCCCAGGTTGCAATGGAGGCATCTTGATGCTCCTCCCTTATTTCACATATGTGTCGATGAGGCTTTTTTTTTTCTCTACAATGACATACGCTGAAAAAACCCTTTTATGATGGACACCCACCTCTTGCCCTCTAAGCTTCAAGTCTAAAATGACTCTCTTATGATGAAGAACGCACATACACACATTCATAATTTGAAACTTTCATACAAGATGAGAGAAAGTAAGCAGTAGTTTGATTCATTTCACAAAACGGTTTTTAGCAATAATTATATTTGTCACTCAATCTATCAACATAGAGAAAGGCATTCTAGTTTTTATTTAGCTCCTCGGGCATTATTTCTGTTCTCATATAAAAGCTCTGAAATTTATTTTGTCTCTTCTTTGCTTCAAATCTCTGGTGGCACCAGTTTGAGAAATTAGGGATAGTTGAAGAGCAATGTAAGTTGTGGTCCTGAAGGCTGGTTGCAGACAGGTATAGATAAAAGAAACTAACAGAAATTCAAAAGTCTGGACTTTGTACAAGGCAACTTTCAGAACATGACAGGTTTCAACAAGCAGTGCAATTTTGCTTGTTTGCTTGGAAGAACTCCTGCCTGTGAGGGTTTGATCTTACTTGTTCCCAATTTTGCCAAAATTTTTACATGCTGTGAATTCAATGGTGTGATGGGGTCTTTCCATAAAATGTGAATTTTGGAATGTCATTTTTCACAGATCTCCTTTTCAATTTGTGTAGGAAACAGAAACAAAATCAGTGTCAAACTCTCAAAGGTTGAAGCAACACAATCAAAGTCTCCATTGAAGTTGTTGGTCCAGCCGCAGCCAGCAGCACCATCACCACTATTTTGTTGCTCAAGCCTGAATGATATTTACCTCCACAGAAATTGCTCTCTCAAGGTTTCAAGAGCCTGATCAAAGCTTGTAAACCCGCTTGGGTTATAATAATTTTGAGATCTAGCTGCTGGGATAAAGAAGAGAGAGAGGATTGCAATTGTCCCACCGCTTGAGATAAGAAGTGGAGTTTGCGTGGTCAGTCCCCAGAGAAAAGATTCTGGCCATCATCAGAGAATTTAACCTATATGAACCCAGCTTGCTGTGCTTGGAATGCCGTTGGAGACAGCAAACAACATGTAGTAAACTGAAGGGGCAATCACAGAACTGGGTGGTGCTGTTGCTGTCACTGTATACAAGTCGCCTCCTACGGAAGCTGGGATTGAAGTCTCCAGCTGCAATAACCTTTGTCCCTGCAGCAGCAGCAACAAATGTCGTCAACAAGGTTCAACCCATAACAAAAGAACAAGGATCTGATGAGTACAGCGAGCATGCGTGAGGAGAACAACCGTACCTGAGAAGAATCACCTCGGATGAGAAATTCCTTTGACTTAAGATATCTATAATATGATAGAATCTGACAACAAAATCATTTACAATCTGCACAAAATGCACCAAATCTTTCCAACCCAGTTACATGGAATTGCAGAAGCTTCAGAGTGTGTGTAACCAGCTACCTGAGAAAAGGAGTGAGTGGAATATGGAGCGCTTAGCAGATTCAGTTCAATGGCAGTCGGATTGCCGCCGGCAATTGTAAGAGTGAGAGCTTGGGCGTAGCCTAAAGCTCCTGGAGCATCGGTGATGGTGGGTCTGGGCCCAGCAGAAAGATAGGGTGGTGAAAAAGCCTCGATTCTCAGCTCGGTTGGTAGATATCCTGTCAGGGTGTAGAATTGATGGGTGTTGCTACCGGCGATGAGAACGCGTGCGTCTGGTAGCACATTCGCGGTGGAATGGTAGACTCGCGGAATGTCTGTGGCTGTTAGGGTTTGGAATCGCGTCCCCGCAGCAGCATTAGGATTGTAGAGCACGGGGGTTTGCACGGGGTTCTGTGCATTGCCCCATCCTTGAGCTCCATTGCCGGCTCCGTTGACGATGAGGACATTGCCATCTGGCAACAGCAACATGTCGCCCATGTTGCGTCTCATGGGCATGTTCTCCATCGCCCAGGCAGGAGCTGCATCTAGAGGTGCAATTCGTCCGCATGTAATGGAGGCAGGCAGCGCGGCCGCGGGGTTGAGGAAGGCACCGTATGTGGCTCCGCCACAGAGGAGAATTTCCGGGCCTCCCCATCCGTTGAATCCCGACAATGGTAGCATCACCGAGCTCCCGGCTGATGGATAGTTTCTGGGCTCGCCCGGAATCGTGGGGAGGTTGGCCACCGCCGTGTTGGTGTTCCAGTCGAAGAGGATGGAATCCCTGTTGGCGAAGATGAAGAGCTGGTTGTTGGGTAGCAAATGCACATAAGGATACAGATTGTCGTTTTGTGCATCGTTTGTCTGCAGCAACAGGCCCACATCCATGCAACTTGCCTTTGATCAGACCTTGTTCACATATATACTTGAGAGCTAGTCAACACTTGGGTAGCGAAATAAGGGGTCTCTCGAGAATGCATGCGGATCAGCACAAAGAATCTCAAGAGTAGAGGATGATGAGAGAGAGAGAGAGTTGGGATTTACATTTGCGATTAGAGGAATGTAGACAGGAGCTCCTTTGGACGGCACATACTCCACAGTATCACAGCTTCGTCCTCCGAAGATGGCTTGGCTACCGTCCGGCATTCGCTGGTTGGTTGCGTACCAGCGCCCGTTCTGCAATGGGGTACCAGTCTCTACCCAGTTGCAATTACCGTCTCCTGGGCATGGAGCGAAGGTTCTAATCTGCGCATGACAAGGCATTCATGACATGAGAATCAAAATACAAAAAAGTTTATATTTGCGCGAAGAATCGCAACCTCGGGCTGCACATACATCAGCTGTTTCTTTTGAGAACAAGATCTCGAGGTTTTCGATCTCCAAAAGCTAGCGGATATTGAGTCTAGATTGAAAGCAACAAAAGGAGGCGTGGAGGAACTGTCGACAGCTGCAAAACTAGAGTCTAGCAGCTGCGGAATCTTGATGATCTTATTATTATTACCTTGGTAAATCCATCATTGTCTCCACCTGTTTGCACTAGTGTGCCATCGGCATCGAATTGTCCCGAGGAGCACCAGGTGTCCGTATCTATGAAAAGTGGCCTGATCGTGCCGGAAGCGATATCATAAATGGCAGAGTGCGCGGTGCAATCGTGTGTTGAGGTCTGCGTGATCACGCACATTACGGCAAATCGTCATTGCAGAATTCGTAAACAAGTTAGGGGGAAAAATAAAATAGAATAATATTCTATCAGGTTCTTCTAGATCAGTTGATATATGCATCATTTCTAGAGTTGAATTCATTGCGAAATTCTCATCGTATTCACTTCGAGATGAAAGGAAACAAGAATGTCGAATCTGTAAATACGAAATTGATGAGCTCGGGAGCGTAGACATCAACAATCCCCAAGATGGGTGGGAGGGAGCTGCACTAGCGAATTATGAATTTGAGGATGAAGTGGCATGAGTTGAAGCTACTAAATCTCAGCTGCAGCAGCTGAAAGCTCACGAGCTGCTCACTCACCTCGTCATTGGGATCGTTGCGACACTCTCCATCTGGTAACGGAAGCTGAGAAGGTCCGATGTCTGTTCTATCCAGCAACACGACATTATTGTAAATGGTAACCGCAGTATGCATGGATGCAATGCCTGCATTTTCCACCACCACCTCCCACGACCCTTGCGCTTCCACTTGCAGGAACTGCACCAACGCCAAGAGCTGAAACGACAAGAGAAAAACCAACAAGCTACCCATAAGATTCCAGCTCTTAAATCTGGAAGTACCCATAATGTCTATTCACTGGAGAACCTCAGTGGAGATGTTGCTTTGCTTGCACACGAGACTGAGCTCTGTGTCTGTGTCTCTGTTTCAGTCTCTCTGTGTCAACACTGTAGTGATGACACTATATATGATTTTGCACTTCCAAGTCTCTGCAAACTGCGGAAAACCCAAAAAAAGAAAGAAAAGAAATGAGAGAGAAGAAATAGATTCGCGGCCGGCGCACTACGAGGAAACCCGAAGAAAAATCTCTCCGTATTGAGGCTACTGCAGCATTAGACACTGAATCAAATTGACATAAGCT